>JREQ01000305.1_pt1 | contig 17393 bp, 17 predicted proteins | sample 210151 | NCBI WGS metagenome assembly JREQ01 (sample SAMN03019617, study PRJNA260268) | marine sediment metagenome | biome: Marine; feature: Sediment; material: Clay; isolation source: clay from marine sediments 31 meters below sea floor depth collected from... | place: New Zealand: Canterbury... | reverse complement strand
ATGGTAACTACAAAGACACCCACTATCGAGCAGGTTATGCCACCGCACAATCCAGCGAGGATGGCATTTTGCATAAACTGGTGCTGCAGAATAGAAAAATCCATGTTATTCAGAAAGCAACCTCAGATTTAGCCGGTATTGAAACCGGAGCCCCATAGAGCTGGCTCAGTATCTCTTCTTTAAGCATTGACCCCGGGCTACCTTGTTGCCATATTTTGCCTTCTTTCATCAGAATCAGCCGCTGGCAAGCGGAGGGCAGCTGTCTAAGGTCATGAGTGACAAATAGAGTGGTTATGTGGTACTCCTTGTGAATGAGCTGTATCAGGCTTAAGATTTCTCTTTGGGCTTGTGGGTCTATTGAAGCTGTGGGCTCATCAAGGAGAAAGATTTCGGGCTGTTGAACTAAGGCTCGGGCAATAGCTGCCCTTTGGTATTCACCTCCTGAGAGATGTCCTACGGGGCGTTGAGCTAGCCCAGCCATGCCAACCATATCCAATACTCTATCTACATCCTCCCATTGAGCCTGTGTCGGGCGATGTAATAGACCCAGGCGGCCATAGCGGCCTACCATCACCGTCTCCCTAACATTGATGGGCAAGCGTGGGTCAATATTCTCAACTTGCGCCACATAGCCTATGCGCTTTCTCAACTTGATGCCACTTCTTTCATTAACAGGCAATCCTAATACCAAGGCTTGACCTTGAACCAGTTTGCCCAAGCCATTGATAACGGTAAGCAAAGTGGTTTTGCCAGCACCATTGGGCCCAATGATGCCGATGAATTCCCCCTTTCGTACCTTCAAAGACACCCCTTGTAGAGCTACATCCTCCCGATAGGAAACCACGGCATCCTTAATACTGATGACCATGTTATCCATGTTGCTGCCTCCACTGAGCTAAAGCTTCGAGAATCAAATCAACATTCTTATCTATCGCCTTCTCCCAAGTTTCAGTTCCCTCAAAGCCACCAGGGAAGTTAGATATGGTTACCTGTATAGCTCCGATGTCCTGTACCACAGCTCCGCTGGTCGCAGTTCCGCCACTTTGCAGATTGTCGATGACTAAGGCTACACCCGCCTGTTGGGCCTGAGTTATCAATTGGTTAATGTCCCCTGGGTTTAACTCTTCAGGGCGGCCATAGGTAGCCACGACATCAAAGCCAGCCCAGTTCACAAACCCTGCCTGCATGTCAGAGCAAACTACCTTTACTTCCTTTACCTTCGCCTCTTGCAATCTATTTTTTACTTCTTCGCCCTTAGCTAAAATAGCTTGCGTTCTCCCCGCGGCTTTCTCTTGGTAATATGCCGAGTTTCCTTGGTCTATCTCACTCAGAGCCTGAGCGATTTTGTCTACCGCTTCAGCCTGTATGGGGGGTGCCATCCAGTTGCCTTTGATATCTATAACCTTGATAATTAGGTCAGGATTGCTGGCAGCCTCAATAAGTCCGGTTATGTTCGCCTTATCCTGCTGCCAATTATGGATGATAAGGGCTTTACTATTAGCTAGTGCCTCAACATCGCTTGGTTTCACGTCATAATGTCCAGGACACATCCCTGGAGGTATAAGATTACCCACCTGTAATTTGCCATTAGCTACATCCTGTGCAATTCCAGCTATAAGTGAGCTTCCTGCCACGATGTCAGCCGATGGACGGGAACAGGATAAGGATGCAAGCAAAGCTACGAGAAGAGGTGCTGCCAGGACGATTAGTAGAAATTTTCTTCTCATAGTCCTACTTTCGATACTCCATGCATCTGCAATTAATTGCAATAATAGGCCAAAAAATTTTTAACCCTTTTCCAGTTGCACTCTTGACTTTAAAAAGTCTATCTGGCGCATCCCGCCCTGGAGAATCCTCCTTTCCCTAAAAAGGGTCTCTACTTCTACTCGCTCACCCTCAACTATCATGTATGCAATATCCTCCAGAATTGGCTTGTCGCCTTCCATACTCATAGCTAATAAGATTGCCCCCCTTTCCGGCGACACTTACCACACTCCCCTGGAATAGCTAAATGCCTCAAATCAGCTTCAAACTTGTAATCGTGAAGCAAAGTGTCTCTTAGCGGATACAATACAGATTCGTCTAAATCCGTTGTCTTACCACACTGGCGGCAAACCAGATGATGGTGGTGCCCTTTCTCGGCAACATGATAGCGAACACACCCTTCACCAAAATTCGTTTCCGTGACTAAGTTTAATTCTTTCAATAGCTCTAAGGTGCGATAGACAGTAGAAATGTTGCTATAAGGATAGCGACTATGTAATTGCTGATAGATCTCTTCAGCGCTAATGTGGCCATCAGCTTCATGAAGGGATTCGATGACCAACATGCGCTGTGGAGTTAAACGAAACCCCCTTTCTTGAAGAACTTCGTAGCAGCTCATTCCAAGGTAAGATTATAACAGGACAGGGAAATTATTGCAATAGGTTGCTAATGCAATTAATTGATTTTTAGCGGTTTTTGCTTTCTAGCAACAAAGTTACCGGCCCATCATTATGGATCTCCACCAGCATATACTCTTGGAAAATCCCTGTCTCTACCTTAAGGCCGGTGGAGCGAACTTGATCGACAAAAAAGTCATATAATTCCTTAGCCTTATCTGGTGGAGCTGCTTCGGTAAAGCTGGGGCGCCTTCCCTTCCTTGAATCAGCCAAAAGAGTAAACTGGCTTACTATCAAAATTTCCCTCTTTGTTTCCAACGCTGACAGGGCAAATTTATTTCCTCCATCGGAGAAAATGCGCAGGTTAACTATTTTATTTGCCAAGTAGCCAGCACCCTCTTGTGAATCGTCCCTGGCAACCCCAATAAAAACCACTAGCCCTGGACCAATTCTGCCCACCACTCTACCGCTGACACTTACTGAAGCCCTGGTAACCCGCTGAATTAGCGCTTTCATTTTTGCATTTTTTATTTAAGCATGTTAAATTAAATATTAAAAGGGATATTATATCCAATCAAGTGGGCAAAACCCACTTTTTTGTTAAGGGTAAATTATTAGGTTAGGGAAAAATGAAGACAGAGTTTATGGCTGCTATTGCTCAGCTCTCAGCTGAGAGGAACTTACCTAAAGAAGTGATTTTGGCAGCTTTGGAATCAGCGCTTGTCTCAGCTTATAAAAAAGACATTTTCACCCGCGAGCAGGATATTTCGGCCAAAATTGATCCCAATACTGGTGATATCAAGGTTTATATTAGAAAAGTTGTGGTTGAGTCACTTATCGACCCGCATCGAGAGATCTCCCTGGATGATGCTCGAAAATTGCGGGATAGTATTCAAATTGGCGAAATAGTGGAAGTGGAATCTACACCCAGAGATGCTGGGCGTATTGCTGCTCAAGCGGCAAGGCAGGTTGTTTTGCAGCGGTTGCGCGAAGCAGAGCATCGGGTAATCTACGAGCAGTTCGCTGGTAAGGAAGGCGAGATTGTCAGCGGGACGATTCAATTCCTCCAGCCTAAACAAATTTATGTTACCTTGGGCAAGGGAGAGGCTATACTTCCCTTTAGTGAGCAAGTGCCTAATGAGCGTTACCACGTAGGACAGCAATTTAAATTCTATCTTTTGGAGATAAGTCAAGGGGTTAAAGGGCTTCAAATGATAGTTTCTCGCTCTCATCCGAATTTGCTACGCCGCCTTTTTGAACTAGAAATTCCCGAAATCCACAGTGGCGTTGTAGAACTGAAAGCAATAGCACGCGAAGCCGGACATCGAAGCAAAGTAGCAGTGTCAACTCACCAAGAAGGCATCGAACCTGTAGGTTGTTGCCTTGGACCTCGAGGCGTCAGGCTACAAAGTATTATTAACGAGCTAAATGGTGAAAAAATAGACATGATTCAATGGCACGCCGACCCTAAAATATTTATCTCCAATGCCCTCAGTCCAGCCAAAGTGGCAAGTATTGAGCTCAACGAGGCAGAAAAGACCGCCACTGTAGTCGTTCCTGATAGGCAACTATCCCTAGCTATAGGTAAGGAGGGGCAAAATGCCAGGTTAGCAGCAAAACTCTCGCGTTGGCGAATTGACATTAAGAGCGCCTCTGCCGCTGAAGCAGAAAGGATAAGCTTACCAGAGGCTGCTCCTCAAGAGTTAGAAACGATAGCTGGAGGGGGTGAATTTCCTTCCACTGTGCCAAGCGAACCTCAAGCGGCGGAGCCAGTTAGTGGAAGGGAAGTAGAAGAACTAACCACGCTCTTAGCCAGTGAAGAATTTATATTAGCCTCGAAAGCTGCTTCTGAGAGGTCTGAAGAAAAACTGCAGCTTCGCTTCGCTGAGGATATTTTACCAAGCAGGGGAAAGAGCATAAAGTTGGAGAGGGACAAGGTTAAGAGCAAGGGACGCAAAAAAAAGAAAACTCACTTTAAAGAGGATGAGTCGGAAGAATAAACATATACCGCAGCGTACTTGCGTTGCTTGCCGACAGACGAGGGACAAAAAGGATTTGATCCGCCTGGTATGCACCGACGGTGGAATTGTCGAGGTCGACCCATCTGCCAAGAAGCCAGGCAGAGGTGCTTATTTATGTCCTCAAAAGGATTGCTGGGAAATAGGGCTGAAAAGAAATCGTTTGGAACACGCTTTGCGAATAAAGCTTAGTTTCGATAATCACCAAGCTTTAATAGAGTATAGCAATAACTTGCCCGGGAGGAGCCGGATTTGAGTAACAAAAAAATGCACTCGCTGGCCAATCGAAAGGAAACAAATTACTCAGCTTTGCCTCAAATCGAGCTTCCACCTTCCATAACTGTAAAACGGTTAGCTGATACCTTAAAAGTAGAGCCTGTGAAAGTTATTAAGCAGCTTATGCGCAAAGGCATTATGGCCAATGTTAACCAGGCTATTGATTTTGATACTGCTGCTATGGTAGCTCTAGATTTCGGTTATAGTGCTCAGGGAAAAATAGAGCGTCAAATCCTGCCTTCCCTCGAGGGACTGGGAGATAAACTACAAATTCGCTCCCCGGTGATTACTGTAATGGGGCATGTCGACCATGGTAAAACAACCCTTCTTGATGCCATCAGGAAAACCAATGTAACTGCTCACGAGGCAGGAGCCATTACCCAACATATTGGCGCTTATCAAACTACCGTGGATGGACACAAAATCACCTTCCTGGACACACCCGGGCATGAAGCTTTCACTGCTATGAGAGCCCGTGGTGCCTGGACAACTGATATCGTGGTTTTGGTGATTGCTGCTGATGATGGCGTCATGCCTCAGACTGTGGAAGCTATAGACCATGCCAAAGCTGCTAAAGTGCCTATAGTGGTTGCCATCAATAAGATTGATAAACCCGAGGCCAACATTGAGCGTGTAAAGCAGCAGCTTGCTGATTTAGGTTTAGTTATTGAGGAATGGGGCGGCGATGTTGTTTGTGTTCCTATCTCAGCTAAAAAGGGGCAAGGAATCTCAGATTTACTGGAAAACTTATTCCTTGTTGCTGACATATTGGAACTAAAAGCTGACCCTAACTGTGCCGCAGAAGGTGTGGTTATTGAAGCCAAGTTAGATAAAACTAAAGGTCCCTTAGCTACCCTCCTGGTTCAAAAGGGTACTCTCGAGATAGGCAATATTGTAGTGGCTGGCAATACGTGGGGCAAAATCAAAGCTATGTTCAATGATAAAAGGAGGCGAGTTAGCAAAGCTGCGCCATCAACCCCAGTGGAGATTCTTGGCATCAATGGTGTGCCAGGGGCAGGCGAACTCTTTGCTGTAGTTACCGATGAGCATCAAGCACGAAGCACTGGAGACAAATATGAGGCTATGAGAGCTCGTGAACCTTTAAGTTTAAGCACCATTTCCAGTCAGATAAGCGCCGGGAAGGTAAAGGAACTCAACGTAATTTTAAAGACGGATGTTCAAGGCAGCATAGAACCAATAAAGAACTCTATAGAGCAATTGAGCACAGAAAAGGTGAAGGCTAAGGTTATCCATGCCGCTAGTGGCAGCATTACAGAGGGTGATGTGCTTCTTGCTTCGGCTTCAAAAGGCATTGTCATTGGTTTTAACAGCGACCCAGCGCCAGGAGCACGCCAGCTAGCTGAAGCGGAAGGAGTAACCATCCAGCGTTATGATGTAATCTACCGATTAGAAGAAGACGTAGGTAAAGCATTAAAGGGGATGCTTGAGCCAACTTACGCCGAAGTGCTTGGAGGGCGTGCTGAAGTACGCGCTACATTCACCGCAGGCAAGCATGGTAAAGTGGCTGGAGCTTATGTTAAGGAAGGCAAAGTGTGGCGAGATGCCAAAGTCAAAGTATTGCGGCAAAATGAAGTAGTCTGCGAATCTCGAGTCTCTAGTTTAAGGCGTTTTAAAGAGGATGCCACTGAGGTAGTTGCTGGTCTTGAATGTGGCATAGGCATAGAAGGGTTTACCGATTTCTATATCGGCGATATTATCGAATCTTATAGAAAGGAAAGGGTGAGTTAAGGTAACAAATGGCATTCTGCATGGAGCAAAGTGAAATGAAGAATCTCAGAGATTCTTCGCGGAGCCTGTCCTGAGCGCCAGATTCTTCGCTTCGCTCAGAATGACAGAAGGCGAAGGGCTCAGAGCTTACAGAAGGTGAAGAACTTATAGGAGGCTCAAATGTCTAGACGTATGGAACGACTAAACAAAGTCATCAAGCAGGAAATCAGCAGCTCGCTTGAGCGTGAGGTTAACGACCCGAGGCTGAGTAATTCTATCTCTGTAACAGAAGTTTCAGTTTCGCCTGACCTTAAGTATGCTAAAGTATTTGTTAGCATACTGGGGAATGAAACCGATAAAACAGAGATGCTAGCCGGCTTCAATGCTGCTTCTGGATTCTTACGCAAGAAATTGGCTTCGCATTTAAAGTTGAGATGTGTCCCACAGCTTAGCTTTCATTATGATAATTCTATCGAGCAGGGGGCAAGGCTGCTCAAATTAATCGAGCAGGTTAGCAACACTAAATAGCTTAGGTTTTTACTAGAAACAGCCCCAAGCTATTGACATTGTCACCTGTAATAAGATATGCTAGCCAAGCAGAAAGGAGGTAGTTTTTCATGCAAGCGTATTGCTTTAAGTGTCGGGCGAAGAGAGATATAAAAAATCCAACATCTGTTACCCTTAAGAACGGAAAGCCAGCAGTCCGCGGAACCTGTTCTGTATGCGGGACCAAAGTATTTAGAATTGGCAAGACTTAATTTCCCAGAGTGGCATGATTGAGCTAGCAAAGATAAATTTTGTCAATCTCACCGCAAGAAATAGTGAATCTTAGCTCAAAATTTGCTGGCGCGGTAATTTAGCTTAATGCTGCCTATAGTAGCAACAATCAAACCCGATGTTAATAGATTTTTGCATTATAAGCATCAGGGTTGATTAGAAGTTTAGTTTTGCTTTTAAGCAATTAAAGCTATGTAGTTGTGGGTAGGAGGCATTTATGTGGGCGCTGAGCCCAAGAATCATGTCATGATAGCTGCTAAGGTCAGTGCAGCAAAGTAGTGTCTTTATCTGTCAGTAAGGAGGGAAAGCGAGCTATGGGAATGATAAATGTAGCCATTATAGGTGTCGGCAATTGTGCTTCTTCACTAGTTCAAGGAGTCTATTATTATAAGAACGCTAAAGAAAATGAGTTTGTCCCCGGTTTAATGCATGTCAATCTGGGAGGCTACCATGTAGCTGATATTAACTTCGTAGCTGCGTTTGATATTGATAAAAATAAAGTGGGTAAAGATCTAGCTAAAGCTATTTACACTCCGCCTAACAATACTATCAAGTTTTGCGATGTACCTAAAACCGGCGTCAGAGTCGAGCGCGGCATGACCCATGATGGACTAGGCAAATATCTCTCTCAAATTATCACCAAGGCGCCGGGCCCAACAGCCGATATTGTAGGCATTCTCAAGGAGACTAAAACTGATGTGGTGCTTAATTATTTACCTGTGGGAAGCGAGGAAGCCACTAAATGGTATGTAGAACAGGTGTTAGCAGCCGGCTGTGGCTTCGTTAATTGCATACCAGTTTTCACTGCTCGTGAGCCTTATTGGCAAAACCGATTTGCTGAGCGTGGATTGCCTGTTATCGGCGATGATATCAAGTCTCAAGTTGGAGCTACTATTACACACCGAGTATTGACCAGGCTTTTCCGCGACCGCGGTGTTAAATTGGAGCGAACTTATCAACTGAACTTCGGTGGCAATACTGACTTCTACAACATGCTGGAGAGGGAGCGTTTAGAATCTAAGAGGATTTCCAAGACAAATGCTGTTACTTCGCAATTAGACTATGATCTTGGCCCTGATAACATCCACGTTGGCCCCAGCGACTATGTCTCTTGGCTGGCCGACCGAAAATTTTGCTATATAAAGATGGAGGGACGCACCTTTGGCGATGTCCCCCTGAATTTAGAGTTGAAGATGGAGGTATGGGATAGCCCTAATTCAGCTGGCGTGGTTATTGATGCTCTAAGGTGCTGCAAATTGGCTTTAGACCGCGGCCTAAGTGGAGCTATAGTGGCACCCTCAGCCTACTTTATGAAATCTCCGCCAATCCAATATTTCGACGATGAAGCCCGCCTAAAGACCGAAGCATTTATTACCGGACAGGAACAGGAAGAGCCCGTCTCATTGCCTGAGCCACAGCCAGTTGAGATTAAGGCATAAGCCGCTTTTGCGACAAAGGCACCAGCCTCAAACTATGTAGCTTAAAAGAAATCGGTTATTCCGTTACCTTGCTCGATGGGGCTTAACAAGGCTGAGGAAATGGGTGATCTAAAATGGTAACCTTGGTGGTAACAGTAGGTTGTGGAGCAATGGATTTATACTGTCAGGAACTTGTTGAGAAATTGGACGTCCCTAAGATCTATACAGACATTTATCAGCGCATCCGTGAGCGGTTCAATATCTCCTGGCTCTCACCAGGTGCATTAAAGGCTGTCTCAGATGACTGGAGCTTTGTTAAAAAAATCAACAAATTAAGTGGCATAATTCATTTGCCAAACCAACACTTGGGGCGCTACGGAAACTTTCTCAAAATACCCTATATCATAACTGTGCATGACCTCATCAGATATTTTGACCTCAAAGGATATGGGACTTATATTCATCGCCCTAACCTTAGGGACAAATTTTACTTGAGCCTCGATTACAAGGGTATCAAGAAGGCAGCGAGAATAATAGCAGTATCTCAAGCAACAAAGAATGACCTAATGCATTACCTCGGAATACCTGACGAGCAAATAAGTGTTGTTTATCTAGGTGTTGACCACACAACTTTCAGACCCTCGTCTCAAGCAAGTGAGTTCGAACATCCTTATATCCTTTTCGTTGGCTCAGAGCATCCCAGAAAGAACTTGCCGACTTTGCTTAGGGCATTTAAAGGGCTCAAGGAACAACCCCAGTTTAAGGATTTAAAGCTGGTCAAAGTGGGCAAGGCTGGTGGCAAAGAGACAGATTTCAGGAGACAGACCATCGAGGTTATAGATTCTCTAAACTTAAATGGAAGGGTAATATTCACAGAGGTTGTTTCTAAGGAGAACCTAAGAGCTTATTACTCTAACGCAAAGTGTCTTGTCCTTCCTTCCCTCTATGAAGGTTTTGGTTTCCCCCCGCTTGAAGCAATGGCTTGTGGCTGCCCAGTGATAACCTCGAATAGCTCCTCACTGCCCGAAGTCGTAGGTGAGGCAGCAATCAAGGTCCCTCCTCAAGATATTGAGGGACTAGCAGAGGCTTTGAAGAAGGTTCTTACTAACAAGGAGCTCAGGAAAAGCCTTATTGCCAAAGGAAAAGCACAAGCTGTCAAATTCTCATGGGACCAAGCAGCAGAAAAGACTCTCGAGGTTTACAAAGAGGTAGAGGAAAGTTTCCGCTGAATCTTCAAAGTGCGTGTGTTCAGTTCTCTTTCCCAAATGAGTTATGTTGCGGTCTTCCACCTTATTTAGAAAGGAGATAAGTTGTCCCGGATTTCCCTTTCCCCTATGCGAAATCGCTGAATGGAATGGGGAGAGTCAAATTCAAGAAGTAGTTGACTTCCTGCGCGAGAAAGGAGCTAGATGCCAAATTTAGTAGAGATTCGGGGGACTATAGCTTCCTACATTACTAATCCCATAGTCGCAGTTTTAGGCAAAAGCAGGCTAAAACCCAATACTCTCACCTTTATTGAGTTGGCCATAAGCATCGGTGTTGCTTACGCCATTGTCATCGGTTACTTCCTTCTCGGTGGAGTTTTGGTTTTGGTCTCCGGGCTATTTGATCTCCTCGATGGGGCCCTGGCTCGCTTTACCAAGCAAAGTACAAAGTTTGGTGCTATTCTAGACTCCGCCGTTGACCGCATTTCCGAAGCAGCGATATTTTGTGGTCTTTTGATTTGGTATTTGCCAAAAGTAGCCACTTTAGAGATTGTGCTCATCTTTGCCGCTCTAATTGGCTCTTTCCTTGTTAGCTATATAAGAGCCAGAGCAGAGGGGCTAGGTTTGGAATGCCGCGTTGGTTTGTTTACCAGAGCTGAAAGGGTTATAGTATTAGCGGTAGGTTTGCTGGTAAACCAAGTTTTTATTGCTTTATGGGTTTTGGTAGTCTTTGTTTATATCACTGTAGCTCAAAGGTTGCTTTACTTACGGAAGCAAGCAAAAGTTAGGGGTAGCTAAATGCCTGTTATAGCTGTTGTAGGAGGTCAGTGGGGTGACGAGGGGAAAGGAAAGGTAATTGATTCCCTAGCTGAGAAAGCTAAGGTAGTGGCTCGTTTCTCAGGGGGTGACAATGCAGGCCACACAGTTATTAACCCCTATGGCGAGTTCAGGATGCATCTTGTACCCTCCGGTATTTTTTACCCCGAGGTAACTTGTATTATCGGCAATGGCGTGGTTATTAACCCAGCAATTCTCCTTGATGAAATAGACAACCTTAAGAAGCACGGTGTAGATATAAGTCATCTCATCATCAGCGACCGCGCCCATCTTATCATGCCTTATCACACCCTTTTCGATGGACTGGAAGAGGAAAGGCGTGGTAAAGGGGCTTTAGGAACTACCCGTAGAGGAATTGGCCCTGCCTTTACTGATAAAGTTGCTCGCATGGGAATCCGCACCGGGGACTTATCAAATAAGGATTTATTTCACAGCAAGCTAAGCTCAATCCTCGAATTTAAGAATGCCATTCTTACAAAGGTATACGGGCATTCGCCTTTGTTACTAGAAGAAATCTTTGAGCAATATTGCCGTTATGGGGAGCAGCTGGCTCCACTTATTCAGGAAACTAACTCCGTAATTCGCCAATCTTTAGCCAGAGGAGAGCTAGTTTTATTAGAGAGTGCCCAAGGGACTCTGCTTGACCCCGACTTTGGCACTTACCCTTACGTAACTTCTTCTTCGCCATTAGCCGGAGGAGGCTCTATTGGGGCAGGCATAAGCCCGATGTCATTTGATCGCATTATCGGTGTATTTAAAGCTTACATCACTAGAGTTGGCAGTGGACCCATGCCCAGTGAGCTAAAGGACGAGGTTGGCAAGCTCATACGTGAGAAAGGTCATGAATATGGTGCTACAACAGGGAGGCCGCGGAGGTGTGGTTGGTTTGATGCCGTGGCTGGCCGCTTCGCTACTCAGCTAAATGGTTTTAGTGATATAGCTTTAACTCACCTCGATATTTTTGATGGTTTTTCTTCCATCAAAATATGCACGGCCTATAAATTTGATAACAAGATTATAGACTTTTTCCCGAGTGATATAGCTATACTAGAGAAATGCCAACCTATGTATGAAGAACTATCTGGTTGGCAAGAGTCAATAAGGGAAATCCGTAATTTTGACCAGCTACCACTGGAGGCCCGCCGCTACATCAACCGGCTTGAGGAGCTCCTCTCCTGCCCTGTTAGCTTTATCGCCGTAGGATCAAGGAGAGAGCAAACGATAAGGGTGAGACCTATTCTCCCTGGGTAACCCTGGTGGGTAAAGCTAAGTCAATTTTATAGTTTTTTAATGCTGCTCTAACAATCTCGGCCGATTTTTCGTCAGGTTCAATCAAAGGCAAGCGCGGTTTGCCCACTGGAAAACCCAAGTAATTCAGAGCATATTTAACAGGCACAGGGTTGGTAACAACAAATAGGGCTTTTATCAGAGGCAATAAATGACGGTGAACGCTAGCTGCTTCTTGAGTTTCACCGTTAAGAAATTTCTCCATCATGTCTTTTATTTGGATTCCTACTAAATGTGAAGCGACACTGACCACACCATAACCACCCAAAGTGAGAATAGGCAAGGTATCACCATCATTGCCGCTGTAAACTAAAAAGTCACCCTTGGCTCCCTGTATAATCTCAGCTATTTGGCGAAGGTTACCACTAGCTTCCTTCACACCAATGATATTGTCTATTTGGCTTAGCTTGATTACTGTATCAGCAGCAAGATTAGTGCCTGTGCGTGATGGTACGTTGTAGAGAATACAAGGCAAAGTTGTGGCTTGGGCAATGGCATTAAAATGCTCAAATAAGCCTTGCTGGGGCGGCCGATTATAATAAGGAACTACTAATACGCAAGCATCAACTCCAACCTTCTCTGCTTCTTTAGTCAGCTCCTGGCTCTCTCTAGTGTTGTAAGTGCCAGTCCCAGCCACTATTGTTCCACGGTTAGCTATCGCTGACTTGACTTCAGTAAAAAGATGGAGCTTCTCTTCGAAGTTAAGAGTAGGGGATTCTCCTGTAGTGCCAGAGAGCAGCAGACCATCACTACCAGAATTAAGCAAAGCTTGAGCTAGATTCCTGGCCTGCTGATAATCAACTTTGCCCTGACTATCAAAGGGGGTAACCATAGCTGTTAATAAGCGACCTAGCTTGTCCATTTTAGGCTATCCCTCCTTTGCCGGATAAGAAGCACGGGAGTGCCTCCTCCTCTTCTTGCGCCCTATCCAGCCCCTCCTTATCCCTTCCTCGGCAATCTGTATAGCATTCAGCGCTGCCCCTTTACGTAAATTATCAGCTACTACCCACATAACTAATCCATTGGGGTGAGAAATATCCTTTCTGATTCTACCCACAAATACGTGATTTGAACCACTAGCTGCCCAAGGTAGGGGGTAGAAGCTAACGCTAGGATCATCAAGAACCCTGACTCCAGGTGCTTGAGCCAAAATTTTCCTTGCCTCTTCCGGAGTGATAGGTGAAGTAAATTCCACATTCACCGCTTCACTATGCCCGAAGTAAACAGGGACTCGGACGCAGGTTGCCGAAATAGCCATATCCTCAGCATGCATTATCTTCCGCGTCTCTTCCAGCATTTTCTGCTCTTCTTTAGTATAGCCATTATCCAAAAAGACATCGGTTTCTGGTAACAGATTAAAGGCTATTTGATGGGAATAGACATGAGGACAAACACGACGCCCCTCTAAAACCAGCTTTGTTTGACTTGTTAGTTCCTTCAAAGCATCAGCACCGCTGTCTGATACTGATTGATAAGTGCTTACGATGATTCGTTTTATAGGATTAACCTTGTGTAAGGGATAAAGAGCTACTACCATTTGGATTGTAGAACAATTTGGGCTGGCGATTATCCCCTTATGCCATTCTATATCCTCAGGATTTACTTCAGGAACCACCAAAGGAACCAAGGGAGCCATTCTAAAAGCAGCGCTATTATCAATAACCACCGCTCCAGCCTCAGTAGCCAGAGGTGACAGGCGGCGGCTAACATCAGCACTAGCGGAAAAAAGAGCGACATCAACATTACGAAATATCTCCGGTGTCGCTTCCTCAACCTCAATTTTCTGGCGATTAGAAAAAAAGAATTTTATGTCTGAAGAGCGTTCGGGAGCAAGTAGTCGAATCGAAGCTGCAGGGAAATTCCGCTGCTCAAGCACCTTGATAAATTCTCGCTCAACAAGCCCGGTGTCACCGACAATAGCTACGTTGAAACCTTCCATGCTCTTTCCTCGCAACAGTCCGCCCTCCTCAAAAATGTCATTCTGAGCGCAAGCGAAGAATCTCAAGACCCTTCACTTCGATCAGGGTGACAATAAAGAACCCTACAGCTTCAGTAAGGCCTCCAATCCATAAATTAACCCTTTGTGCTTTGTAACCTCTCTGATTGCCAAAATAACGCCGGGCATATAAGATTCTCGACTTATAGTTTCATGGCGTAAGCTCAAGGTCTGGCCTACCCCGCTAAAGATAACTTCTTGTCCCGCCATAAATCCTGGCAACCTCAGGCTATGGATAGCTACACCCTCTATTTGCCCCCCTCTGACGCTGCTAACTACTTCTCTCTCGGTTTTAGGGCAGATGAAAGGTTTGCCACGGGCTTGTAGCATAGCTTTTGCTGTAGCTATGGCAGTTCCCGAAGGGGCATCAATTTTCTTATCATGGTGCATTTCTACAATCTCAGCATAATCGAAAAATTTGGCAGCAACCTTTGCCAAATGCATCAAGAGCACTGCTCCTAAGGAAAAATTAGGTGCCACCACAGCACCAACGTTATTGGCTCGACATAGCTGCTCAACCTCCTTCAGATTTTCCTCAGAAAGGCCTGTGGTACCTATAACCATGTTAATTCCTTGCTTAACAGCGATGCGGGCGGCTGCTATGGAAGCTGTAGCATTGGTAAAATCTACTAATACGGCAGGATTGCAACTCTTCAAAAGAGAGTCTAAATCAGAGGAAAATGGTATCAGCTCTGAAGTCTCCGGTAAAGGAAGATACTGCTGAGTTACTTTCTCCTCCACAGCGCCAACTATCTCCAACCCGGGCTCGTTGAGCACAGCTTTAGTCACCTCCCGCCCCATCTTGCCTAAAGCTCCATTGATAACTATTCTTATGGCTTCCATGTCTCGCTCCTTAACATGCTGATATAGGTTATTTATTGTAATCGGTATAGCGACCGCCTTTATTAGGCGAACGAGTATGAGGATAGTTTGGCCGCCTCTGCCAATTATGCTTAGAGGCTAAGGAATCCTTCACCTTAGCACCGGGTATGCGAGAAAATCCTTCAAACACTGCTCTACGTGATAAGTTTATCCTGCCTAACTCGTCAATTCCAATGACTTTGACCATTACCTCCTCACCAACCTTAACCACATCTTCAACTTTAGCTACATGATAATCAGCAAGCTCGCTAATATGGACTAGGCCTTCCTTGCCTGGGAGGACTTCTACCATGGCGCCAAAGTTCAGCAGCCTCGTTACTCTTCCAGTATAAATATCCCCTAGTTTCACTTCCTGGGTTAAATCTTCTATCATTTTGATCGCCTTTTGGACTGCCTCCTCACTGGGGGAGCCAACAATAACCGTGCCATCACTCTTTACGTCTATAGTTGTTTTGGTCTCCTCCGTAATGGATCTTATGGTTCTACCTCCAGGGCCAATAACATTGCCAATCTTGCTTGCAGCAATGCTTATCTCATGTATCCTGGGAGCATAGGGGCTAATTCCAGGGCGGCTAGTACTGATAGTTTGTGCCATCTTGTCCAATATCTCCAAGCGAGCCTGGCGAGCTTGGGTTAGGGATTCAGCTAGAATTTTGGAGTCCACACCGCTGACTTTAATATCAAGCTGCAAGGCTGTAATTCCCGCAGAGGTGCCAGCAACTTTAAAATCCATGTCACCACAGGCATCTTCTATACCCTCAATATCAGTTAGGATAACATGCTCCCCGCTCTCCCCGGTGACCAACCCCATGGCTATTCCTGCCACTGGCGCCTTGATAGGCACGCCAGCATCCATTAATGCAAGGGTTGAACCGCAGGCACTGGCCATGGATGTGCTCCCACTAGAACTAAGCACTTCGGAAACCAAACGAATGGTATAAGGGAAATCCTCTTCCGAAGGTAATATTGGCAAAATAGCCCGTTCCACTAAAGCCCCATGCCCAATTTCTCGCCTCCCTGGCGTTCCTATTCGTTTTACCTCGCCCGAGGAGAACGGAGGAAAATTATAATGGTGCATGAAGCGTTTGGTTTCTGCCAAGCCTAAACCATCCAATAACTGCTCCTGTCTTGTCGACCCCAAAGTGGTAATAGCTAATACTTGTGTTTCTCCCCGAGCAAATAAACCCGAGCCGTGAGTACGAGGTAAGAGGCCAACCTCACAATTAACAGGACGAATTTCATCAGCCTGGCGGCCATCCACGTGCCGTTTTCCCTGCAAAATCCTCTTCCTTATCTCTGCTTTAAGCCGGGCTTCAAAGGCAAAATCCACCTCTTCCTCGGAGAAAGAGTCACCTAACTTTTGTTTCGCTTCATCCCTAAGCGATGCTAAAACTTGCTCTCGCTCTAATTTTCCTGGTTGCCCTAGAGCTTCGTTCAGCTTGTCACCAAGCAAAGTAGAGATATGAGCTGAGAGTTCAGGAGCAACCTCTCTAGCTTTGACTTCTATTTTGGGCTTGCCGTAAGCTTGCCCTAGCTCCTCCTGGAGTTCAATTATCCCTTGGTTAGCTTCATGCCCAAATTCGATTGCCTCAAGCACCAAATTCTCAGAAGCCTCTCTGGCGCCCGCCTCTACCATTACTATAGCTTGCTTAGTGCTAGCAACGACCACATCGAGCAAGCTATCTTCCATTTGAGCTAAAGTGGGATTTAGAACCAAATTATCATCTATATAGCCAACATGAACTGCCGATACTGGACCGTAGAAGGGGATGTCTGACAAGCTTAAAGCTGCCGAAGCACCGATGAGGGCACAAACATCAGGGTCATTCTCTTTATCGGCCGAGAGCACTGTAGCCACAACCTGCATCTCATAGTTAAACTCTTTGAACAGAAGGGGGCGTAAACAGCGATCGATAAGCCGACTAGTTACAATTGCTTCCTCACTGGGGCGTCCCTCTCGCCTGATAAAACTGCCTGGTATTTTACCAGCGGCATAGAGTTTTTCTTCATAGTCCACTGTTAAAGGTACGAAGCCTCTCCTCTCCATAGGCTCACGGGAAGCACAGGCAGTAACAAAGACTACCGTATCCCCATAGCGGACAACAACAGCACCATTCGCCTGCTGTGCAAGTTTTCCTATTTCGATGGTAAGTATTCGACCAGCTATTGTGCGTTCAAAAATTTGAGACATATTATTTCCTCAAGCCTAACCTGGTGGTAAGCGAGTAATATCGATCAGGATATGCTCTATTAAGGTAAGACAAAAATCGTCTGCGCTGCCCTATCAGTTTAAGAAGAGCACGGCGCGAGTGATGATCATGGGAATGCATCTTGAGATGCTCCATTAATTGGTTTATCCTTTCAGTAAGCAATGCCACCTGAACTTCAACCGAGCCAGTATCATCCTCACTAAGTCTAAATTGTGTAAAAATATCACTTTTCTTTTCTTTTTCTAGCATATAACCCCTCAATCTAATATAATATGGCACATTATACCACAGCAGGAAAATCCCTGTATAGGATGAGTAAGATAGTAGTATCCTCCTCCCCTGCCCTTTTCTTAAGAAGCAAAGACTATCAAGTATACC
>JREQ01000878.1_pt2 | contig 17492 bp, 7 predicted proteins | sample 210151 | NCBI WGS metagenome assembly JREQ01 (sample SAMN03019617, study PRJNA260268) | marine sediment metagenome | biome: Marine; feature: Sediment; material: Clay; isolation source: clay from marine sediments 31 meters below sea floor depth collected from... | place: New Zealand: Canterbury Basin... | reverse complement strand
AGGGGCGTGTTCTTTCTTGGATTAGGGAGTTTATCGAGGAGAAGAACTTACCTTTTGATGGTGCCGATCAGGAGATTATCGTAGATGGTCGTAAGCGGCCCGATATTCTCATTTGGAAGAATAGGAATTTGAGGGAGGCTGCCCTTCTTCTTTCGCTTAAAGGTCCGTATCGGGATGCTTGGGAAGCGGCTGATGATGCCTTAATTGCGTCGTCGAGGGCTGGCACAAGGTACTTCGCTACGTGGAATGTCAACAGGTTCTTTATGTGGGATAGGTACAAGAGGGGGAATCTTTATGATCAGCTGGTTGACGCCAGCGAAGTTACCACGATCAAGCAGTGGAGAGAAATAGATAGGGCTGAAGAGTCCCTCAGGTCTTTTCTGAGGAATTTCCTCATCGAGTTCACAGAGGTGTACTTCGAAAGGAAGCCATTACCGCCGTTGCCTCCGGATGAGAGGTTTATCTTTAGGTTAAGGTCGGCTATAGACACTTTCTCTATCCCAGCTTTTTATAGGATAAAGGATGAGTGGGATAGGAGTAAAGCGTTCAAAGAGGGGCTGCGTAGGTGGTTCGCTGAGCAAGGGTGGACCTTCACTAGGACGGATGAGAACTTTGAAAAGGTTGCTAGGCAGTATATTTACCTTCTTGTTAACAAAATAGTGTTTTATTACATTTTGAGGTTGAAGAATAGTCAATTACCGAAGATACACGTTCCTTTAGGAGTCCCAGGAGAACAGTTCAGGGAAATATTGCAATCGTTCTTTAATCAGGCTCTGAGAATAGATTACGAGACTATATTTGCAGCTGACTTTCTTGATTCTATACCTTTGCCTGACGATTTGACTGCACAACTCAGGAACTTCATCGACAGGGTAGGAGAATATGATTTCTCAAGGGTTGGATACGAAGTTATTGGAAGGGTTTTCGAGAGGTTAATCCCAGAAAGGGAGAGACACAAGCTCGGACAATACTTCACTAGAAGCGATGTCGTCGACTTAATAGTGGGCTTCTGCGTTCGTAGTCCAGACGCAAAAGTCTTGGACCCAGCATGTGGTGCAGGAACGTTCCTTGTTAGATCTTATGCCAGAAAGAAATTCCTTAATCCTCATAAGCCTCATGAAGAACTTTTGAAAGAATTATATGGAATAGACATAGCCAAGTTTCCAGCTCACCTAACCACAATAAACCTAGCAGCGCGAGACTTGTCTGTCGAGGAAAACTATCCGAGAGTTCTTTGCGAAGATTTCTTTGACGTGAGCCGAGAAAAGAGAATCCCTATTCTGAAGAAAGAGTACGTGGAAAAATTCAAAACAGAGGGACTAGACCTTAAGAAATTGATGGTTGAAATCCCTCCATGTGATGCTGTCGTTATGAACCCGCCCTATACCAGGCAAGAGGAGATGGAAAGCTTGGTGTTCCCAGAAGGATATAGAACAACCCTTCAGGGGCTTGTAAGCGAAGAATGGGATGGATTTTACGTTGGCAAGCGGTCAAGCATTTACTCTTACTTCTTTTTTCATGGAGGACTATTTCCAAAAGAGAAGGAAAGATTAGGTTTAATAACTTCCAATTCTTGGTTGGATGTAGACTATGGAAAATATCTCAAAAGGTTCTTCCTCGAAAACTTCAGAATTATAGCAATAATTGAATCAAAAGTTGAAAGATGGTTTGAAGATGCAGATATAAACACCGCCATAACAATCTTGGAGCGGTGTAGCGATGAAGAAGCGCGAAATGCTAACTTCGTGAGATTCATAAAGTTAAAGAAACCATTAAGGGAACTTGTGCCTCCAACAAAGAATGAAGTCCAAAGATGGTCTTGCATTGAAAGTCTAATTAAGACTGTAGATGAAAAGCAGGACTACTATGAAGACGAAAGTTTGATAATATTTCCAAAAAGGCAAAAAGACCTGTACGAGGAAGGTTATGGCAAGGAAGAAAAACAGTATGCGGGGTCAAAATGGGGAAAGTACATCAAGGCACCGCATCTTGCCAGCAAACTAGACTCCATTAAGAATAGACTAGTAAAACTTGGAGAAACGGCTAGAGTTAAGTTTGGTTGTCATTCAGGCATTAATGACTTTTTCTACTCAGATTCAAAGCGCAGGTCCAAATGGTCAATTGAGAAGAAATTCTTAAAACCGCTTCTTAGAACAACCAGACAAGCAAAAAGCATTTCCATTGACACAATAAATATCGATACCATGGTATTCGCTTGCAGTCTCTCCAAGGAGGAACTGCGGAAACAAAAGGCACTAGGCGCAATATCTTACATAGATTGGGGATCACAGCAAGTAACTCGTAGAAGGCAACAAGTTAGTGCTGGCGTACCTTGGCCGAAGGTTGAAAGTGTCAAAGATCGTAGACCTGGGTGGTGGTCTATACCGCGTTCTAATCTAGAAGGTACAAATCTCTTCATCCAGTATGTTATATACAGCAGGTTCATTGCGCCGATCAGTGAAGAAAAAATACTGTCAGATGCTTGCTTTCACAGAGTTTTCCCCAAGAAAGGTATAGACCCAAAAGTTCTTTGTGGTTTCCTTAACAGCTCTTTCGGCATGCTATTAGTTCTTCTTGCGGGTAGAGAGACATTGGGTCAAGGCGCTCTCAAATTTGAAAGAAAAGACGCTAATAGACTTTTGATTCCAAATCCAAGGAAACTTTCTCGCGAACAGAAAAGAAAGGTTGTAAGAGCTATAGAAAAAATATCCAGCAGAAGTCTTGGAACCATCTTTGAAGAGTTGGGATCGGATATACCTGAAAATGTTTCTCTAGATAAAGTAAAACTGGATAGAAGAAAACTTGATGAACTTATTATGGGGGAGATTTTGGGTCTAAACAGTGAAGAACAGTTAGAGGTCTATAAAGTAATTGTTGATCTGGTCAAGGCTAGAATTGATAGGGCTAAAAGTGTTGTTAAACGAAAAAAGAAAGTCAAGGGGATAGATGTTGACGCTCTTGTCGAAGATATTTTCGAGGAAGTTGGTAAAGGCAGGCTGATGAAATTCCCCGATGACTACATTGAAGGTTTTGAGTGCAGAGACATAACCGTTCCCGAAGGTGAAGCCGAAGTTGGACAGGACCTCTACGGCTTCTACGTCAAAATCGATGGAAAAGAGATTAGATGTAAATCTCCCTATGAAGCCAGATACGTTCAATACGCTGTCTTAAATGGAAAGACAACTGTAAAGATATTCAAAAATGAGAAATTAGTCAGAGAAGCCGTAAGGTCGTACGCATCCCTTCTCAGAGAAGTCAAGAAAAGAATAAACGAATATTTGGAATCCACGATCCCAGACAGAAAACTGAGGAAACGCATCAAAGACGAAGTCTGGAAAAAATTAACCGGCCAAAAATAAAGGAGAAAACATCATGACAAGATGTGAAAAATGCGGCAAACCAATCGACGTACCTTACGTGTGCCCCTACTGCAGCGGAAAATTCTGCTATGAACACAGCAGCCGAGAAAAACATAACTGCGCCATCACCGCCCAAACCGCTTCTACACTAGGACTTAGATTGGAACCTCAAAAACCTCTACCAGCAGTCAAAGGGAAAGCAGCAAGAAACGAACTCAACGAAGTTCTAAAATTCGAAAAAGAGCTTGATTCTTACTTAAATGACCTAGTTGAAAGCAGACTCGATCAAACAACAAAATTCGGTAAACAATTCTCAGTCAATGAATTAGCCCTATACCTCTTAGAATTATTCGGCTCCGTACTATTTTTCGACAGCCTCCTATCAATAGTCCAACAATACTCTATAGCCGATGTAGAAGTTGTCTCTAAACCCGGCAAAAGCGCCATGAGAACAGGATTCAATCTAGCACTCTTCGGCCAACCAGGAACTGGCAAAACCTTCGCCGCACTAGACATGATCCTAGGAAAACCAAGAAAAGGTGTAAGTGCACATGGTCTTCCAGGAAGAAACCGTTACTGCGGTGGCATGACGCCCGCACGTTTCATAGAAATAGGCCAAGCATATCAAGGCAGAAAATTCAATTTCATAGTCACGGAATTTAATGACTGGTTCAAATCTAGAGGAATGGTAGAACCCCTCAAAGTCGCATTGGAACAAGGAATCATTAAAAAAGAGACTATGAGAGGAACTGTAGGTCCGTACAAGTTTACCTCTTTCTTTAGTGTGAACTACAACACCAAAGTTCAGCTGAAAGGATACAAAGCCACTGTAGGAGACCCAAACTTCAACGCTATAGAAGATAGAATGCTCTGCCGTCTTCACAGACTAACAAGAAAAAGATTCGAGGAAATAGCTAGAAGCGCGATGAAGTTCACGTTAGGCGAAGTCACCATGGATCAAGCAAGCTCAATAAGAGATCACTTAACGCTTGTACACTCCATCGAAACCAAACATCCGCTGGTTAAAGATATGTTCCCTTATAAACCAATTCGGCTTACCCGCGGGGTTTATGAACGAATCGTGGAAGCAAGAGAAGCCATACTAGAATACCTAAAGTACAAAGAGAGCATGGATTTCAGCCCAAGACTTGAAATGAGGGCAATACAACTAGGATGTGCCATGTCCCTCTTAAACTACTTCAGAGACGAAAAAGAATTTATAACCATCGACAAGGAAGCGATACGTCTGGCGATCAAATTCTACGTCGAAGAAGCATCAGTCAGGTCTAAAGAAGAATTTAAGCCTGAATGGGTTCTATATGATTTAGGTATTTATAAGCCAAGCGAACTTAGAAAACCTAGTTTTATAGATGAACGAAATACTAATCGTGCGTTGTGAGAGAACCTATGAACTCTTGTGCTCCAGTTGATGCGATATGAATTTCTTAAGTAGCCTGATGTGCTGTATCTGTTAGCGAAACAAACAGCTTCTTATGGTAGGATTCAAACGTGTTTGCACCACACCCAAAAACATCATGATCTTCAACAAAACGCAAATAGCATGTGCTACGTGTTTTTTCTAACGCTTTTCCTCATTCGTTTCCATTCTTGGTATTTTTCTAGGGCTTCTTTTATTTGGGTGTTTACGAAGTCCTCTGTAGTGTAGTATGGTGCACTCATTTCTTTCACTGCTTCATTTAGCAAATCGTATTGTTCTTTTGTGATCTCTATGTATTCGCACTCATGGCTTAGCATTGTCAGTTTGAAGCGTATGGAGTCGCGAATGCACTCTTGAAACTCGGTCGTATGCAACAACTTCTGTATAGATAGAAAGGTAGATGGGCAATCTGCATCCAAAATACTGTGTAGCAATTCATAAAAGTTAATATTGTTTTGACCAAAGTATACACCAAAAATTAGGCGTCAAGTGATAGCGATGATTGAGCTTCTTGTTGTCTTAGTGCTTTTAATTGTTCTTGCCATATTAGTCATCTTGTTCCGATTGCCCAGTAAACTTCGAAAAATCTCAATAGATCAAGAAGTCTTTAAAGGAGCGGTAGCCACGTGCTGGAAAGAACTCGGAATAGACCAGGACATAGGTGCAATAAAAGAAAGAGCCAACGACATTCAAAAGGCAACACAAAGCCTAGAAACCCTCTTCAGAGTCGCCCGAGGCCGAGGAGGATACGGCGAGTTCCAGCTCGAACAAATCCTAAAAGACATTCTTCCAACCCAATACGTGCACATACGAAAACGTATCCCTCAAATAGGCAAAATACCCGACGCCCACATAGTCACTCCTCAAGGAATACTATGCATCGACTCCAAATTCCCACTAGAAAACTACAGAAAAATGTTAGAAACAACCGACACAACACAAAAAACAAAATTCAGCGCAAACTTCCGCAACGACGTAAAATCCCACATCGAAAAGATTAAAACCGACTACGTTAAATCTGAAGAAGGCACAACACCCTTCGCCTTCGGATTCATCCCATCAGAAGCAGTATACCAATACCTAACAGAATGCGAAATGAGCCTAGTCGCAGAAGCAGCAAAAGAACGTGTACTACTAGTTTCTCCAGCCACACTCGCCATAAACCTAAACCTCCTATCAGTCGGACTGAAAGCAACAGAAATATCCGAAAGAGCAGAACAAATCCAGAAAAACCTCGGCAAACTCTCCACATCCCTCGAAGAAGTAGAAAACTCCTGGAACACACTATACGGTCACATCAAAAACGCGTACAACAAAGCCGGCGAGGTCAACGAAAAACACAGCCGGCTAAAAGTCACCTTCGAACAAATAACAGAAACAGAAGAACAGGCAGCCAACAATGACTGAAAAAAAGGAAAAACAAGAATATCATTGCAAAGTTTGCGGTCGAAAAATAAGCAAAGAGGAGTACGAAACCTACGATGGGCTCTGCTGGGAATGCCGGGATGATAGGATGACCGAAGAAATTGATACAACAGAAGGAATCGATGAAGAATTCGTGCCCATGTAGGACACGTGAAAGTCGATGGTCAAATGTACAGATTGCGGAAAAGAAATCCCAGAAGATAGCGTTGTGGACTGTAACATGTGTGGGGCTCCTCTCTGCGAAGAATGCGGAAACTTAGGATTGCGTTCTACCTGTGCTGAACTTTGGGAAGCTGAAATAGTTTGGGACATGGAAGCTTACTTTTGATTGCCCTGCGTACGCACTGTAGTAAGCACAGCGCACGCGAAAACAACGCTACATTCGTTCTAAGAAAGAATTAAATAGCTAAGAAAGAATTAAATAGAATTGTCGATTATAGTTTTACCCAGAAACGCAAGAAGCGTCTTGTTTGCGAGTGAAATGTTGGTGGTTGCGTGGGCGTTGTAAAGCATCTCTCTGTTCGAATACCTTGGCACGATCGAGGGTGGGACGGCTTCATATGCAATGATCCTAAGAAAAACAAGTTTTGCACCGGCATATTCAGCGTTAATGCTAATCCGATTAGACAGAAACGAACAGAATTAGGAAAGGAATGGGAAGAGGAAAACAAAGGGAAGCCTGTTAGTGAGCTGAAAGAAGCAGCTCCTTGCGGCCAGACTATTAACATTTATTCCCCACAACCAGCCAAACACTCACACACACCCAGAAAATTCCTCGGAAGACAAATTCCACAAATAGAGGAACTGATTCCTCCATACTCTTTCTGTACATGGCCATACGATATGGTCTATGAGCCAGGAGCAGGCCGCCGAGGGGCAGAACAGGCAGAGAAGTTAGTGGATGAATACTTTAATCAATTTGAAACTGACCCAAAACGGAGACGTTCCCTGGTATTCCTCTATCTGAACTATGATAATCCTCTTAATGCTGAAGAAAATAAATACGTTGTTGTCGGAATTTCGCGTCTTAAAAACGTTGGAGAACAGTTGAAATGGGAGAGAATGAGCAAATTCAGTAAAGATCGATATGGCGACCTTGTTTGGAGCAGAGTTATCACACATGAATACCCTGATGAAGGAGTGTTCATCCCCTATCAAGAATACCTAGACAAAGGTCGATCATATGATCATATACTGTTTGAAATGGAGGAAGACCTCGCAAGACGGTTCAAATACGTTTCACGCGCTTTGACTGACGACGACGCAACTATCATAATAAAACGGATGATAGACATAGTTGAACGGCTCAAAGCGGACAACATTGTCAAGAGAAACTGGGATGAGAAACTGTCATGGCTAAATACAGTTCTCTCGGAAGTATGGCAAAATAGAGGATTATACCCGGGAATGGGTAGCGTACTCGAATATTTGGGATTTTCCAAAGGAACCACATATATCTATAGGCTCCTCGATCACATTCAACCGTCTGAAATCAAAGACTATGTTTTTGACAGAATCGAAGGTAGAGTTGAACCCGAAGCCATTCAGAAAACAAGCTATGTAAGAGCATCTAAACGATGGAATGTGTTGCCAGACAACATCAGGACACTACTCAAAGAGAAAATGCCTCTTTTTGAGCTCAACCCGGAACAAGTGAAACGCATTTTATCTGAAACTAAGGAAAAATGGAACATCCGTTCCTCTCTCGAAGAAATATTTGAGAATCCATACTGTATCGCTGAGGAATACGAAGGAGAAGGACCTGACGACACCATTGGTTTTTATAGAATCGACAATGGAATGATGCCTTCACCTGAACTTGAGGTAGGTGACGGCATTGACAAAGATGATAAAAGACGTATTAGGGCAATGATGGTGAAAATACTTAAAAAGGAAGCATCAAATGGACATAGTTTTCTTGACTTGGAAACGTTGCTTGAAGGAATAATAGAAGAAGAAAGCTTCAAAGGAGTTCTTCTCGAAAAGTACGCGGTCATTGCCGAGAAAGACTTTTTTGAAAGAAAATTGGTCTTCCGAGAATATGAAGGAAGAATACTGGTTTATCTCAAGCATATACACGAATACGAAAGATTGATCGAAAAGAGAATAGGTCAACTGCTAGGGAGAAAGAAAATTACTTCGATCGACATAGATTGGAAAGACGCCTTGAAACGTGTTCTCGAGGGCGAGCTGGATCCTAGGTTTGAGCAAGCTGTTCAAGAACAAACGCAATCTATGGAAAAAATGTATATTTCACCCTTTTTCGTCTTGAGTGGTGCTGCTGGAACTGGAAAAACAACAATCATCCACGCATTTATCGAGGGAGTTCTCTCAAAACAAAAAGAGACTTTTCTCCTTCTGGCCCCAACAGGTAAGGCAGCAGTTCGGCTAAAGGAAAAAACAGGCAGAGATACTTTCACCATTCACCACATATTAATGAAGAACGGCTGGCTGAATGAAAGCAATTATTCGATCAAACTCGATGGAGGTGAAAGAGTAGCTGAATACCAAAACATAATCATTGACGAGACCTCGATGGTGGATCTCGAAATTCTCGGAACCTTAATCAAAGCCCTCGACTGGGGAGTTATAAAAAGATTGATTTTTGTTGGGGATCCGAACCAACTACCCCCAATAGGAGTAGGCAAGCCCTTCGACGACACCATTAGACACCTGAAATCTTCAGGGCCTGAAGAACATCTAGCGATCCTCACAATTAATTGCCGATTGATTAGTAAAGAAAGCTCGATCTTAAAATTCGCAAATATATTTGCCGCGCCGAAAGATCCAACCGAAGAAGACATGCTCAATCTTGTTGCCAAAGGAGGCAGAATCGGGGAAGATCTCGAAGTTCACTATTGGGAAGACAGTGAAGAACTGAGTGAACTATTAGACACCAAATTCAATGAGATCTTGAAGGTCGGTGCAGAAAGGCCTTACGAAGCATTCAACGAGATTACAGGTATAACAGAGAAAAACAAAGAACTGAATCTCAGTGCAATTCAAATATTGTCACCTTATCGGGGCGACTATTTCGGAACGGACTTTGTCAATAAAGAAATCCAAGAGAAACTCCGCGGAGGATTGAAAGGTTCAGGCGGCTTCAAAGCTCTCGACAAGGTTATTCAGATAACTAACATTTACTTACCAAAATGGAGGAAGAAAGGTTACGATAAATCCGTTAGAGAATATGTCGATACTTATCTATTCAACGGCGCACTGGGGTTCATCGAAGGTTTTGGTCAAGGAAAATATCGTGGAAGAATGAGAATTTCCTTTGAGACATATCCAAACCTTTCGGTCAATATGTTCTATAATGAAGCACAAAAATGGCTAGAGTTAGGCTACGCGATAAGCGTCCATAAAGCGCAAGGAAGTGAATTTGACTCCGTTCTCTTGATCATTCCTTCTGAAAAAATGATTTTGGTGTCAAAAGAGCTTTTTTATACAGCGCTGACAAGATCAAGAGAAAGACTGGTTCTTTTATTACAGAAAAACATCCAGGCAATCCTTCATGCGTTATGGCCAGGCAGCTCGGAACTGTTAAAACGTAATACCTCCCTCTTCAAGATATGGGAAGCCCCTAAAGATCTTGGCGATTTCTACCCTGACAAATTAATTCACACAACTATAAGAAAAGAGCTAGTTCGATCAAAGTCAGAGTTGGTTATCGCCAATCGATTGGCAGCTCATGGACTTAGTTATTACTACGAAAAACCATTGAAGGTTAGCGAGAAGGACTTCGTACGCCCAGACTTCACGATTATGTATCAAGGAGAAGAGTGGTATTGGGAGCATTTAGGGTTACTTGATGATGAAAAATATCGTAAACGCTGGAAGAGAAAAGAAAAATGGTATAGAAAACATGGATTTTTTGAACGTCTTATTACTAGCCAAGAAGTAGGTGGCCTAGACAGCAAAAAGATCGATGAATTGATAGAAGAAACTTTCCCATAATGTGCGCCCGCACATTGAAAGTTAAACCTCTAAGGTATATTTGGAGATCGACCGAATGTCTGAAGACTCCCCACACTTCAAAGAAGGAGAAAATGTAAGATATGTTAGCACGGACAAAATAGGTACCGTCAACAAAGTAATCAAAGGTTCCAGAGGATACTCATATAAGGTAACAATTGAAGGAAAGGTTCGGACAATTTCACAGCGATTCTTGGAACCATTTATGGATGTTGAAGAAAACATAACAAGAAATTTCAGAAGGGGAAATTTTGGGGGACATGATTCCTTCAGGCTTTTTCAAACATGGTTCAGGTTAAGCAGGCCAGTAGAAAGCAACTTATATAGTTATTTAGGGAGCAAAACAATTTTTAACGTTCACCAATTCAAACCCTTGTTAAGATTCCTGTCTCCGGGCTCCGACGAGAGACTCTATATCGCTGACGAAGTAGGCGTAGGGAAAACCATCGAAACTGGCATAATAATAAAGGAAATCATGGCTCGCGGCAGATTAGACTATCGGTCTCCTATTCTAATAGTGTGTCCCATTTCCCTTGGAACTAAATGGGTCAAAGAGATGAAAGAACGATTTGGCCTGCATTTTCATCTTCACAACGGAGATTCCCTAAAACACATGCTCAAAACAAGGCTGAAATACGAAATCTTTCCGCAAGGATATCTCTTTTCAATAGTGGGCCTTCAGCTGTTGCGGAGAGAGGACTATCTAAACATGCTACAGGATCTCGATTCCAGGACGAGCAAACCGATTTTTGACCTCGTTGTTATGGACGAGGCTCATCACATGCGCAATTCGGAAACCGACAGCAACGAGCTTGGTAACATATTGAGCTCGATGACTGGAATGTTGTTGTTGCTGTCTGCAACCCCCTTGAATCTAAGAAATGAAGATTTGTTTAACCAGATGCACATATTGAATCCAGCAGCCTTTCCAGATATGACAACATTTGAAACCTTACAAAGCCCGGTTATAAAGCTAAACAGAATAGGACGCTTGATATCCAGAAATGACCCTGAATCATGGAGCCTGATCCTGTCTCTGCTTGAACAGCTTAAAGAAGAACCACTCGGCCGTGTTATCTTTTCCCACTCAGGTGTTCGAAAGTTCGTTGAACGGTTAAAAGATCCCTCTGTGTTTTCCCCTGAAGAGATTGCAAGATATAGGCGTCTGTTCATATCACTTAGTCCATTGTATTATTCATTCACTAGAACAAGGAAAAGAGAAGCTCTTGAACATCAAGTCTACAGAGAGGTCCATGAACTCCCTGTCATTCTTTCCCCAAATGAGATGGAATTCCAAGATGAAGTTCTGGAAACCATAAAAAAACACTACCTTTCCCAGGACGTAGAACCTTTGGTGCTAGGACTTATTATGAACATTTACCGCAGAATGGTTAGCAGTTGTATTCCAGCCATGGTACAGTATCTGCAATGGAGCTTGATGGAAGACAAGATCCTTTATGATTTGAGCGAATATCCTGAAGAACCAGAAGACGACAGCCAACTTAGAACAGGCTACCTCGATCCTAATCTTAAACAAGAATTCCAAAGATTAGCAAAACAGGCGAAACAGATAGAGTCCTTTGACAGCAAATATTATCAATTCAAAAAGATGCTTGAGAAGATCCTTGCCAATCCCGAAACTTCCCAAGTCATCGTTTTCTCTTTCTTTATCAAAACCCTTGAATACCTGCGGAAACGCCTCGAGGAAGACGGTTTCACCATGGACATGATACATGGAAAAGTTCCTTTACAAAGCAAAAAAGGAGTGCGAGGCAGAGATCAGATAATGGAAGATTTTGGGAGAGGACTGTACCAGATTCTGCTTTCGAGCGAAGTGGGCGGCGAAGGACTAGACTTCCAGTACTGCCATGCTATTATCAATTATGACTTACCATATAATCCGATGCGAATTGAACAAAGGATCGGCCGTATAGACAGGTTCGGGCAGCAAGCAGACAAGATAATCATAGCAAACCTCTTCATAAAAGGAACAGTTGATGAAGAGATCTACGATCGACTATACCGTCGGATACGTCTAATTGAAGACGGTGTAGGTTCTCTCGAGCCTATACTTGGAAAAGAGCTTGCCGATCTACAAATGGCAATCGTCTCTGGCAGTCTCACGAAAGAGCAAAAAGACGAAATGCAGAAGCGAATAGAAGAACATGTCGCAGCCGCAAAGATCGAGATGGAAGAATTTGAAAAGAGTCGCAAGGAACTATTGAGCGACGACTACCTAGCTGCACCGCTCACCAGATTGTCAAAAGGAGACTTCGTTGCTCCAGACGATGCAAGTGAGCTTACAGAGCTATGCTTATCCAAATGGGAGAGGTGCAAATTCGTCAAAAAAGAGAAAGGCTGTGCAGAAATAACTTTGTCTGCGAAAATTGCATCCGAATTGGAACATTTTCTCAGACGCCCTGGTCGCGAGGGAGGCTATAATGAACTATATCCCTTGCTCTCGCCAAAGGGCCCCATAAAAGTGGTATTTGATGGAAGCATCGCTGAAAGCTTGCCAAATCACTGCTTCCTATCTCCAACTGGTCACTGGTCACGCTTTCTAATCGACAAACTAGTGCGAGAAAAAGCAATATTCAAAACGTTCTGCTTTCAACTCTCCCCAGAAGTTGGGCTTTCTAAGGGTGAGTATCTAGTCTTCTTTTTCGAAGTCAGAATGGAAGGAATAAAAACCGAGATCGAAATCATCGGTTTACCAGTAGAAGTCTCAAGCAAAGCTGTTATACAAACAGAGTTTAATAGTCTCGCAAGAGTTCTGGCAAGGGGCAAAAGCTACAATCAAGACTTTAAACCACATCCAATTGAGCTCGACGCGTTTTTGGATGAAGCCAGAGAATGTATTGAAGATATCTTGGAAGAAAAACGAAATGCAGCTTCAGAAGACAACCTTTACAGGGTTGATAGTAGAATCGCAGCATTAACAAGAGCAGCTGAGCTGAAAATCAGAAAACTTCAACAACAGATCGACAATCACATCATCAAAAGAAAGAGTGAAGGATTTCAACCTGATGAAAACTACATTCGTTTGACTAAAGGACGTATGGAAAAGGAAAACTTGAGACTTCATTCACGAATAGAGGAACTCCAGAGACGGAAGGTTCTGACGCTTGACTATAACCTTGCGGCAATAGTATACCTTAGGATTCAGAGTGATTGACAATGGTCTCCACACTCTGACAAAATTCGAGAAGAAAACAAACGAAAATACGGAACTCATGTAAGTGTTTATGGACAAGTAGTATTTGCAAATTTGTACAGCGATAGAACACATTTCGTTTACGAACTTCTCCAGAACGCAGAAGACGCATGCGAGAGGGCGAGAAAGAAAGGTCAAAAGGGCAGGTTTCACGTAAGCTTCGAGCTATATCCGGACAGATTGGAAGTGAGACACAACGGCATTCCCTTCGACGAAAACGATGTGAGAGGTATCTGTGGAATAGTGGAAGCAAAAAAAGATAAAGAAATAGTCCAAATTGGCAAATTTGGCATCGGATTCAAATCAGTTTATGCTTACACTACTTCCCCAGAAGTGTATAGCGGAGACACTATTTGCCATTCATGCATCAAATGTGCATTCTGCATTAAGGATTATGTTCACCCATATCCGATTAAACCTAGAGAGGATGTACTAGCTGGGGAAACACTATTTGTCATTCGTTTTGATAAGGAAGAAGTACAAAAGGTAGCTTATTCGGAAATTGGAAGCAGATTGAGAAATCTAGGTATTCGGACCCTTCTGTTTCTCAACAATCTAGAGGAAATCTCATACAAGACTGGCTCAACAGCCGGTAAATATCTAAGGCGTTCTAAAACTGTAGATGGTGTAAGGCAAATATCTCTGTACTACGTCGAAGAAGAAGAGGAGAGACAAATCGAAAAATGGTTGATTTTCGATAAAGCTTTAAGCAGAGACAAAAGCAGAAAGTTGGAGATCGCCTATCTATCAGCCCACGACTCTCAATCAAAAAAGGATAGAATCATCCCTGCAACCAAAGTGAAACTCTTTGCTTATTTCTCAACCGAAAAAGAAACTCACTTAAGGTTTCTCATCCAAGGACCCTACAACACTACTCCCGCCAGAGACAACATACGTAACGACAAGTGGAATCGAGAACTAATAGAGGAGACTTCGACACTTGTGTCAGACAGCATTTCAAAAATAAAAACGTTGAATCTACTTGACGTTGAATTTCTACGCACTCTACCAATAGACACAGAGCATTTCACACAAGAGAGCACCATGTTCAAACCAATATACGGAAAAGTTAGGGAGAAGCTCCTTTCAGACGAGGCTTTGCTACCGGCTTATGATGGAAGCTTCACTACAGCAAGCCAAGCTTTAATCGCTAGAGGGAAAGGTCTCCACTCGTTACTAACTGGTGAGCAACTTGATACCTTATTTGAGAGGAAAGGAAGTAAATGGCTTGATGAGAACATAACAGAAGATAGAACGCCTGAACTACGAAGGTATCTGATGAACGAACTTGAGATTGAAGAAGTCGACCCAGAACTTTTTGCCAGAAAGTTCAATCTAGAATTCATAAGTAAGCAAAGTGACTGGTGGGTATCATCCTTTTACAGCTTCCTTTTGAACCAGAAAGCGTTATGGAGAGCCTCAACATATTATGAAAGACCTGGACTTCTACGCTTCAAACCTATTATCCGTTTGGACGACAATTCACACACCCCACCTTTTGACGACGATGGGAAACCAATAGTGTACCTCCCTCACAAAGACCCCAACACAAGAAAACTGTTTCCAAAAACCGTAAAAGACACAATAGTCCGTGACAAGAAGGCCAGAGAATTCTTAAAAGCCCTAGGTATCAACGAACCAGACAAAGTGGCAGCTATTCTGAATTTGGTATTGCCAAAATACAAAGAAACTGCCGCAGTATCGGAAGAAGACAATTTAAGACATTTCGAATGGATCTTGAAGACCCTCGAAGATTGCGAGGAAACCAGAAGAGACAATCTGCTAAGGGAACTGAAGGAAACACCATTCTTATGCGCCGAAAACGCTTCAAATCAACAGAAAGAATACAGAAAACCAAGAGAAATCCATCTAGGAGAAGCATACACAGGCAGCAAAGGGTTAGAGATATATTTTGAAGGGAACGAGGAAATCTGGTTTCTAGATGAACGATACTTAGCTTTGAGGAGTGACAAAGGAATACGGGAAGAACTCAAGGAAATGGGTTGTAAATCGGCGATTCAAGTTAGGTACAGAAAACCCAACTATCTGAACAACGTAATAATCGTCAACAATCGGGGTGATCATCGAAGAGGACTAGATGGATTTGACCCTGATTGTGAAGTTGAGGGACTTGAACATGCACTTCAGAATATAACCACTGAGAGATCCAGGATATTATGGCATATTGCAAAAAAATATTGCAAAAGCGTATATGGTGAAGTTGAATCTTCCACGAAACAAAATTATGAAGGATCAACTAGATGGTTGCAATTTTCCAAGATGGGAAAGCTATTAGCAGAACATTCATGGCTACCTAATCATGCAAGTTCCTCCTTTTACAAACCTTCTGAAATTATGCTATCCGAACTACCAGTCGATTTCGACAAGGAAAGCCCCGAGGCAAAATCCGTAGCGTCCAAACTCTGTTTCAAACCAGAACTAGATCAAGAAATCCGAGGAGTGATTGAAAGTACCCCAGATGAGGCCAAAGAAATTCTTGAAATATTCATAACTGCATCCCCTGAAATCCAGCAACGCATCCTCGAGAACGCACGCCAGATCAAAATGTCAGAGACAGATTTTGAGGGAATCGGCGGAGCTGAGGACACAGGCATCACCATCTCGGTTTCTCCATCTCCCTCTGAACTCGAGGCTGAATTCAAGAGATCTCTGACACAGGACCGACCACCTCCAATCTCATCTGAGAATAAAACATGGACTGGTCCGACACCTGAAGAAGAAGAGAAAATGCGAGAATACGAACGCGAGACAATTACAAAACTACTGAAGAAGCCTCAGTACATTGAAAAAGGACACAAGAAAGTGAGCATCATCAAAACTAAAGGAGAAGAAGAGTCCATGCTAAGAGAGTTTTTGCTTGAACAATACAAAGGACACTGCCAAGTCTGCAATGAAAGGCTAGATCTTGGACCAGATAAAGATCCTTATTTCGAGACACATCGCCTAATTAAAAAACATCGCCTTTATGGAGAATGGAGCAACCAAGAATTCAACGTTCTTTGCCTATGCCCCAACTGTCACGCGTTAATGAACTACGGAGGAAGGGATTTACAAGAACTCTTCAACAAGGCAAAAAGAGTCGCAGAAGGCGAGGAAGCTCCAGAAGAAGTAGACGAAAGAGGAGGAGATTTCTACATAACCCCTATAACTATCGCAAGCAAGCAAAGGGAACTTTTCCATACTCCCTTCCACATGGCGAAGATTTCAGCATTCGTCAAGATAATTAAAGACAAAGCCCATAGCGACACGCACACACTAACCGAAGAAGCCTTGGACTATGTGCATACAGTTTCTGAACCAGAACCAGCCACCTACTCTGCTGAGTCGGATTCGGACATTTGCAAAGGATGCTTGTGTTTTACATGTCCCGAAAAAGGTGTGTATGAGGAATGCGGTCCTTGCCCCTGCTCCGGCTTTCCGGACAATCCATCCAAAACAACTGATTGCTACCTTCGTAAGGGTGGGTGAACTGAGAAAAAGAACGCGCGCGCCATGACTTCACCTTCACTCTACTATGAGTAAGCTAGCAGCGCGTGCTTATGATTTTCGGCTCGCTCTTGCCCACCTCTTTCTAGTAGAAATACATGGTTCTGGTTAACCAAAAAAGGGGAGTTTGCGGGGGAAATCGAGTGATATCTCCACTGGTCGCTTGTTCAAGTCCGACTGGCGGCGTCACAGACAAAGTGTTAATCCACGCGAAAGCCTTTGAAGTTTTCACGACACGCGTCCCGGCGGGCGCCACGAGTAGAAGTAGATCAAGACTCGTTTTAGCGAATAACTCTTGTTTTCACGTAAAAAGATAAATAAACGTTATAACGATGTGTATTTCGGTGATTATGTCAGAAAAAAGGTTTAGTTTGGGAAGTTTGCAGGTTAAGATACTCCTGAAGCTATCGAAAGAAAAAATCCCTATGTATAAAATGTTTAACATGTGGGAGGAGATGCACTCTACTCCTATTGCCGTTCAGAATGCCCTCATCAAGCTGCAAGAGAAGAAGTTAATTGAGCAAATCCGCGGCAAATATCAACTCACCGGTCACGGGAAAGCAATGGTCGAAAT
>JREQ01004337.1_pt1 | contig 17723 bp, 24 predicted proteins | sample 210151 | NCBI WGS metagenome assembly JREQ01 (sample SAMN03019617, study PRJNA260268) | marine sediment metagenome | biome: Marine; feature: Sediment; material: Clay; isolation source: clay from marine sediments 31 meters below sea floor depth collected from... | place: New Zealand: Canterbury... | reverse complement strand
GTTCAAGACGCTGTTCCACTTTTCTAAAATCAATCTCCTCAACCTCTTCAACCTCAACACTCTGATCTTCGTCGTCCTTCAAGAAGAACAGTTGAAACAGTGGCTTTTCTCCATTAACTTCAACAACATTTCTCACCATCATTCTTCTTACCTCCCATCAATGCGCAGTTGCGTATTTTTTAAAAAAGAGAATTTGATTTTTCAAATCAGCTAAACTGAATTTTGCGGCATTTAAAATGTTGGTTTTGTCTAATTGGATTTTGCCTAACCTTTTAATTTCCCATTCTCTACTCGTTTTATTAATCTCGATAAGAGGCTTTCGTAATGGTGACGCCAACAAGAGCGTCAAGACAACAAACATGCCGAAACCTAGAACCTTTCTCATATTCTCACCTCTATTCTAAAGACCACATGAACTTTAATTCGGGGTGTAAACTTTTAAATATGTGTGACTGTGATAAAACAGTAACAGTAACTCTCTGATAGGGGTCAGTTATCTTGTTGTCTTTGGAGGAGAACGCTGAGATTTTATCTTATTTCGGACTTACTTCCAATCAGGCGAAGGTGTACATAACCATAGCTAAACTGAGGATAGCTTCAGTGAGTCAAGTTTCAAAAGCTTCAAAAGTGCGTCGAGAAGATGTTTATAGGATGTTGCCGAAGCTTGAAAAACTGGGCTTGATAGAAAAAGTATTAGGCACGCCAACCAGAATCAGAGCTACCCCCGTGGAAGATGCGCTTTCGATTCTGATAAAACGTGAACAAGAGATCGCCAACAAAAGAGTGTCTGCACTAATGACTAAAAAAGACGCGTTTTTGAAGCATTTCAAGGCGTATGAAATGAAGCCAATATTCGAAGAAGCCCATTTCGCCCTGATCTCACAGAGGGAAGGGATAATCAATAGGGGACTGACTATGGTTAAAAACGCTGAGAGAGAGATTGACGTCATCACGTCCAGATACGAGTTCATCCAGATTTTCACCAATTACGCTGAGCCACTTAAGAAAGCCATAAGGAAAGGGGTAAAGGCTCGCGTAATTCTAGACGTATTCGAGTATGAAGACCCGATTCTGAGGACTCTAGAAGAATACAAATCATCTGGAGCCTCTTTCGACCTAAAATATAAGGATCAGCCGTCAGGTCATTACATAATCGTTGACTACAAGGAAGCGTTAGTTGCGACTTCAACAGAAGCACCCATCGGAGAAAATCCCTGTCTATGGACAGACGACAACATCCTCGTCGGGCTTATGCAAAAAAATTTCGAAAGCATATGGCACACTTCCGTGGACATGAAAACTATCGAAACTGAAGCCGTTGCCGAAAAGGTGATGCACTATGTTAGGTCTTTGAGACCCACAGACCACGTGATATTCTTGTACGAGTCTCTGGAAGCCAAGTACAACGTTCTTTTCAACTTCCTTAAAGTCGGATTAGAAAACGGCGAGGCTGCATTATACGTAGCCTCAGAAGAGAACCCAAGCAAAATAAGAGACGCTATGAAACGATTCGGCATTGAGGTAGAGAAATACGAGAAAACAGGTGCCCTACGCATCCTTGGATACGACGAATTTTATATCATAGATGGAAAGTTCAGTACAACCAACACGATAAACTTATGGAGCAAACTTTACAATGAAGCCTTGAAACATGGCTTTAAGGGATTAAGAGTCACTGGAGAAACTGCATGTTTCTTCAAACACAACTTAATCCAAGAGTTTATAGAATACGAGAGAGCATTACACAGGGTCATGGACATTCCAATGATCGCCATCTGCGCCTACAACTCCAACATGATAATCGAAGCTAGCAATCCAATGGATCTATACAACGAATTACTCAAGGCTCACGGCACAGTCCTATTCACAGGAATCGACAAAAAACTAGGAAAAATCGAAATTCGAAAAGCTTAGACTCTTTCCAGAACGCTATGCGCACGCCATCATTAAGGGTTTGGGGGGCCGAAGGGGGAAAGGAGATAAGGGAGAAATTACTTCAGAGAACGCGGCCCCCCAAACTCACTCTTATAATTTGGAAGCAGAACTTTTAAATGTATGTGACTGTGACACAACAGCAACAGTAAGCGCACTTTTTCTTGCAAAAGAATTAGATATAAAAAGAGGGGAGTTGCGGTGATATCTCCATTGTGGGAGGGTTCAAATCCCGTTCAATCAAGAATTGAAACCATACTCAAAAAGTTTCACTAAAATTATTATATCAAGAGAACCTAAAAATCATAATTAAGGAGATATGCAGAAATTGATTAAACGAGTTAACTGGCTTGAAATAAAAGTAACCAATATGAAAGAGGCCATCACCTTCTACCGTGACATCCTTGGGCTAAAAATAAAAAATGAATGGCCAAACTACGTGATTTTCGACATGCCCGGAACCCTAACATTTGCAATAATGCCCGGCGGGAAAAAGGGACGAAAAGAGGGTGCACCCAGCATCTACTTCGCCGTTGAAAACCTCGATGAGGAATATGAAAAGCTAAAAGGGAAAGGCGTAAACTTCATCGAACCTCCCAAAAAACAATACTGGGGTGGATACGCAGCCCTATTCGCCGACCCAGACGAAAACCTATTCTACCTAGTCCAACCAAAAGACTAGAGCCAAACACCATTACAGTACCCAGCATATGCAACCTAGACTACACATCGAATTGAATAGCTAAGACCTTTTAATATAATCCAAAACAGCATCAGCTTGCTCTTTTGAAATACATGAGGATTGAAGGAGACACTTAACCAGTTCGGAAATCGTTGTTAAAGCATGAAACTTATAGCCTAACCTTTCAATGTTCTCTCCGCCACCTTGTTCCCTGTCCACAACAACCATCACAGTTTCAATACGAGCCCCAAGCTGCTCAAGGGGCTTTATCCCCTCAAGCTTAGACATCCCATCGGTAACAACATCATCAAAAAACAGTATACACTCTCCCTTAACCACGGTTCCTCCAGCAATTCTACCAGTCACCCCATACTTTTTCTCCGCTTTCCTCACTACAACACATGGCAAATTCAGCCGACAAGCTATACTAGGCAAGAGCATAGCACCCTTCAACTCAATCGAAGCTAACTCATCTATTTCATCAAAAACCATAATCCTCTTAATCTCGTCCGAAACAGCATCCACAACACAACAAAAATCCCTAGGAGAAGAAAGCAAACACGCAAGGTCAATGTAATAAGGACTTAAAACTCCAGACTTAACCTTGAAACTGCCAAACTTTAAACAGCCAGAACGGAAAAGAGCGCCAGCAATCTCAGAGGCAACATCCGACACGCCGAATCCCCAAAATGACTATACACTCCCAAATTTATCACTTACCAGAAACCGATAATATTCTGTAGAAGACGATGTTTAAAGCTGAGAAAAAAGAGTAAGTGTGCCATACCTTGGAAATCCATATTGTAAGCTTTTCTGGAGTGTTCCCCCACCAAGCCCAATCGTGGCTTTAACATCCAGCTTGTTCCTGGCGCCATCGTATCCCACAGTTTTAAGTGAACAACTTCTCTGGGACAGCTGCCCCTGAAAGTCTTCATGGTTAACGGTGAGTCCACCCACATCAACAGTCGCATCCAAGCCTACTCCAATTTCGCTTGTGTTAACATCAACACTCATAGAAAACCCGCCAACATCAACATTCACGTCTATTGCTCCACTGCCCTTTAGACTCTCAGCATCAACAACCAACTGCAGTCCTCCAACATCAACACTCAAATCAATCTGTTCAAAAGAAGCGTCATCATTTATCTCTAGGAACAAGCCGCCGAAGTATTTTATAGAAACAACAAACCTGCTGACATTGGCATACCGTCCCAAAGTCATCATTACACCTCCAATTCTCAATCCAAAAGTCCCATTGTACAGATAGCCATTCCCTAATGTTAGATTAAGTCTTCCCGCCTCACCCCATGCGCCAACTTGCAAGACTTGTCCTCCATCCAACTCGTCATAGCTAGTTTCAAGCTCAGAGACATTGACGCTACGTTCGAAGCTAATGTCACAAGCCAGATCAGGGTCGTTGGAAAAAAGCAAGTTGATTCCGCCAAACTTCAGTGTGACATTTAAGTCAACAAATTTCACAGTGTCAGAGACATTCGTTTCTTTGACCAAACTGTACCGGTCAATCACCCGTTCCCCTTCAACACCGAGCCATGGAATCTCAAAGCGAGGAAAACTAACAGGCTGAAGCACAGGAGAAACCACCGCATAAACAACTCCAACAAACAAAATCGCAACGAAAGCTCCGCCTAAAATAGTTCTTGCAATAGCCATTTTAGACGAAACCTCCTGCAAATGAGCTTATGATAAGCCACAGCCAAGCCCAAAAAATGCCCACTATTATCAGCCAAACCACCATCGGACCAATAAAAGACGAAATAAAAGCTTTCCCGACGTCGATGTTGTAGTTATGCTTCACGGCAACAGCCATCAAAAGAACAACCCAGAAAGTTGCCACAATGTTAAAGAACATTGAAAGGGGCCACGTACCCCAGCTTATCCCAAGAAGAACGGTGCCCAGAATCACTAAACTATAAGGAGTAAGCGAATAGCCATAAAGCTTCAGCAGCTGAACAAAGGAACCCTCACTCTTGAAAATGTATTTTGCACTGATATGCGCGATCCCAGCAACAACAATCCAAAAAATCAAGGCCACCACAACCATCAAAATTACCATGATCCACGGAATAGCGCCGAGAAGACCTAAAGGCACATTACCAGTAACATAACTAAGAGACTCCGCAATAGCTAAAATTACTCTATAAACAAACGAGGCGCAAACAGCCCCTTCAATCCCAACCAACAAAAGAATAAGAAGGAAAGGCTCCCAAACCCCAATCTTATCAGCAATAATCTGCTTAAAGACAGCATCTGGCGCCAAGAAAACACCGCCAATTCTACTCAAAAACGCAGAAAAATACCCACCCATCCCTTTCTCAGACATTTCATCCACGATTTTTTCCATCTAAATCTCCACGAAACCTTCAAACATCATTCCTTTCTGAACCCATCGGATATTTAAAGTTTACCATAGCCTTCTAACCTCAATGAAACCAAATATGTTTGGCTCCAAATAACGTTTCTATGCAGAAAACTATAGGGGTAGTCAATTTCCGTGTTACGAACCGGAAGCGCAACGGTAACGTTTATAACTTAATGTTCTCATTCCTAAAAGACGCGAAGCGAGAAAACAATGGGTCACAGAAAAAAACACGCACCAAAACGTGGTTCCCTTGCCTATTCACCTAGGAAACGCGCTAAACATATACTGGCTAGAATACGCTACTGGCCAGAAATAGAGGCAGACACGCCCAGACTTCTAGGTTTTATAGGGTATAAAGCTGGCATGACCCATTTATTCGCGGTAGAAGACAGAAAACGCTCACCAAATTACGGCAAAGAAGTAATCCGCCCAGCAACAATCCTAGAAACACCGCCCATGCTCATATGCGCCATAAGAGCCTACACAAAAAATCCGTACGGTCTCCAAACCCTAACAGAGGCTTGGATGAAAGACCCGCCAGAAGAACTAGAACGCTTGTTCACAATACCTGAAAACTTCAACACAGAAGAAAACCTCAAAAAAATTGAGGAAAATCTGGAAAAAGTGGCTAAAACACGTGTCATTGCAGTCACACAACCGAAACAAGCCAGCGTGCCAAAGAAAAAGCCAGACGTGACGGAAATAGAAATCGGCGGAGGCACAATCCAACAACAATTCGAATACGCAAAAAGCCTACTAGGAAAAACAATACCACCCACAGAAATATTCAAAGAAGGCCAATACGTAGACGTAATAGCCATATCAATCGGAAAAGGCTTCCAAGGACCAGTAAAACGATGGGGAGTAAGAATACGCTCTCACAAGGCAAGAAAAACAAAGAGGGGCATAGCAACCTTAGGCCCATGGAAACCAGCTCGCGTACTCTACAGCGTCCCAAGAGCCGGACAAATGGGCTTCCACCAAAGAACAGAACGCAACAAACGCATCATAAAAATAGGCACTGACGGAAAAGAAATAACACCGAAAGGAGGCTTCATACGATACGGCGTAATCCGTGGACCATACATGATACTAGATGGAAGCGTGCCAGGACCAGAAAAACGACCAATAAAACTGCGATATCCGGCACGCCCACCAAAGCAAATAGCAGAAGAACCCCCACAAATCACATACGTGTCGCTGGAATCCCCACAAGGAAAATAAGCGGTGAAAACGGATGGCCAAAAAAACAGCGAAAATCTTCAACCTCGATGGAAAACCAGTCGAAAAGATAAAGCTTCCACCAATTTTTCAAACACCGTTAAGGCCTGACGTTGTAAAACGTGCTGTTCTGGCAATACAATCAAGTAGGTTCCAACCCCAAGGCAGAGACCCCATGGCTGGAAAAAGAACAACAGCAGAATCTAGAGGCGTAGGCTTAGGCACAGCCCGAATACCGAGAATCAAGGGGCCGAGAGGAAGAGGGGCCCTTGCTCCCGGAACAGTAGGTGGAAGAACGGCACATCCACCAGTCTCCGAAAAAAAGATTGTTAAAAAAATCCCGAAAAAGGAAAAACGCCTCGCCTTATTCTCAGCAATAGCTGCCACAGCATCCAAAAAAATTGTGGCTTCACGCGGCCACTCCATTGAAGATACTCCACAAATCCCGTTAATAGTTACAAATGAACTTGAAAAGTTAAAGAAAACAAAAGAGGTTGAGGAAACCCTCATACACCTCGGGGTCTTGTCGGACATTTATCGGGTGAGAGAAAGCAGAAAAATCCGAGCTGGGAAAGGCAAACGCAGGGGCAGAAAAATAAAGCAGGCCGTAGGTCCCCTCATAGTTGTGGCTGAAAACAAAGGAATAATAAAAGCCGCAAGAAACATACCAGGCGTAGACGTTGTCACCGTTAACAATTTAAACGCTGAAGTCCTTGCTCCTGGCACGCATCCGGGAAGACTGACAATATGGACAAGCAGTGCAATTGAAAGACTCAACGAGCTTTATGGTGGAGGCGAGAAAGCGTAATGGACCCCTACGAAGTAATATTGTATCCGTTGATGACGGAATCCGCAAGCCTAATGGTTGAAAAGGAAAACAAGTTAGTCTTCATAGTCAACCTCAAAGCAACAAAAATCGACGTGAAAAGGGCAGTTGAAGAACTTTATGAAGTAAAAGTTGAAAAGGTTAACCTCCTCATCACACCAGAAGCAGAAAAGAAAGCCTTTATCAAGCTTCATCCAGAGTATAAAGCGGCTGATGTCGCAATCAAGCTAGGAATATTATAAAATAAATGTGAAGTGAATGAGCAATGGGAAAAAGAATTCGTGTCCAAAGACGCGGACGCGGCGGACCCACATATAGAGCTTCAACCCACAAAAGAGTTGCTCCAGTACAATACCCATTAACAACAAAAGAACATCTTGAAACAGCAATAAAAGGAGTAGTTGAAGAATTTCTCCACGACCCCGGACGGGGCTCCCCCCTCGCATTAATAAGATTTGAAAATGGAGAGACATGCTATACAGTAGTCCCAGAAGGAGTTTACGTAGACCAACAAATACAGATGGGTGGAAGAGCATCAGTTGAGGTGGGCAACATCCTTCCGGTAGGCAGAATTACAGAAGGCACCATGGTGTGCAACATAGAACTCCATCCGGGAGACGGCGGCAAAATTGCAAGATCTTCTGGAGCCTACGCAACAGTCGTGGCGCACACGCCTCAAGGAACAATAATAAAGCTTCCTTCACGGAAAACCAAATATTTGAATGACCACTGCAGAGCAACAATTGGTGTGATTTCAGGCGCTGGCAGAACGGAGAAACCCTTCCTAAAAGCAGGTGCAAAATTCCACCTTATGAAAGCGAAAGGACATAAGTATCCGAGAACCCGTGGAAGGGCGATGATTGCCGCTGTGCACCCATATGGCAGCAGCAAAAAAAGTGCACGAAAAGTCACAACGGTTTCGCGTCACGCTCCACCCGGACAAAAAGTCGGATTAATCGCAGCAAAGGGCACTGGGCAAAAAAAGAAGAAGAGAAAGTAACATGGCAGTAGCAACCCAGAAAGTTTATAGCATTTAACGTTAAACAATAGAGTGATGAAAAATGCCGAGGGAATTCAAGTACCGTGGATATACGTTTGATCAATTGCAGAGTATGTCGATGGATGAGTTTATCAACTTGCTTCCATCCAGACAACGAAGAACTCTCCATCGTGGATTAACACCGGAACAGAGAACGCTTCTTGAAAAAATAAGGAAGGCAAAGGAGGTTAATAGAAAGGGAGGCAACATGATAGTCAAAACGCACGTGCGGGACATGGTTGTTCTACCCGAAATGGTTGGTCTCACAATTCTTGTTCACAACGGCAAAGACTTTGTTGCAGTTGAAATAAAACCAGAAATGATTGGACATTACCTAGGCGAATTTGCAATAACTAACAAACCTGTAAAACATGGAACCCCTGGCATAGGTGCATCGCGTTCTTCAATGTACGTGCCATTAAAGTAAAAGAGCAGAAAGAAAGCCGTTTTAGGCGCTATAATCTAGCTTTAAAGGCTTCTTAATTGGAATTTTAGGTAAAGGAATCGGTGGCGGAATATTTAATGTTCTGGATATGAGTACAGTTTCTACAAAGACGACATTGGAAATTGACTGCACTATGACTGGTGGCGGCGGCTTCTTCTCCTTATAACCTCCGTAGATTTTACCGATTTCATCTTTATCTCCAGCCACATAAGCCCTTCCCTTCAGACTTATCTGCGCTATTGAAGGATTATAATTAACTGTTAAGACAAAAGGCACCTCCAACATGCCCTCTGATTTCTTCTCTACAGCAACCAGATTAAGATTTGTGTTTATTTGAATCGGCGGAATAGGTTTTCGAACATCCCAAAAACGTTCAGCAGAAACATTTGTTACAGAAACATTTACCTTAATCATCTAAACCATCAGAATCTATCATGGAATCGCATGATTTAAAGGTGTTTATTTTTGATTTTCAACCGGTTTGTATCGTGTGAAACCGCAGCGTCCACAAGTGTATCTGTCGCCATGGTCCGCCATGAAATATCCGGGTCCACAGCGTTCGCATGTTGGACGTAGCCTTAGAATTTTGTCGTTTTCTATCTTGTACAGTGAGAAAACGCCTTTTTCTTTCTTCTTCTTTTTCTCGGTTTTTTCTGTTTTCTCCTTTTCTTCCGGTGCCTTTTCTAAGTTTTCAGACATGTTCTATTCCTTTCCCTTTTCTTCCGGTTTTTCAGGCGGGACATTCCTTTTAATAACATATTCGGGTTCAATAAGCTTTGCTTGTTCAATGGAATCGTAAACGTTTGCTACTCCAACGGCTGTATGCGTCCCTGTTTTGGTTTCGAATTTTTTAACAAAAACCAAGTCTGTATTCGTTTTTAATGCGCTGGCAATTGCTTTTCTAACTTCAAGCCTCGGCGGTGTGCTGCCTGTTTGGTTGTGTTCCACTTGGAAGTAGACTTCTCTCCGTTTCAGCAAGGGATTTTCCTTCTCTGATATTATTTTAACTTCCATGGCTTTTCCTCACGTGCAGTGTTGACTTGAACGATATCCTCTTTATTTAGCTTTTCGAACATTTTCCATAGCTTTTAGGATTCCAGCCACTTCTGCCTTTTTCTTCCGCGTGGCCTTAACCACAACAACCCCTTCATACGGCTGGCCATACACGACAAAAGAGTTTTCCGGTGCGTATAAAACGGCGATAAGCGTTAGCAAATCTTCCTCTCCATCCACAACTATTTTAACACGGCTGTTGCTCTTCAGGGCTTCTTGAATTGCTTTGAGGGCTTCTTCTGTTATTGTTCCCGGGGGATTTTTAACGTAGATGGTCTTCTCCGCTGCAAGTGGAATTGGCTGTATGCTTCTTCTCATAACTCTGTTATCTACGATTGACAGTTGAGGAAGCATGTTGTTTTTTACAAGGTTTTTTGAAACGGTGTCTCCAACGGAGATTATACTTGATGGTTTTTCTTTCTCTACTATATCCTTGAATCTCTTCATCGTTTCAATGAATGAGCCTCGAATTAGCGTGCCGATGGGTTCCTTAAGTTTTCTACGCAGTTCTGGTGTAAGATTGTATCTGGTAACCATTTTATCTAACCTTTACTATGTGAAACTAACGTTACCTAATTAGTCTTCTCATAGTGAAAGAGGGACCCGGAATGTGCATAAAGCATTCGTTTTATGGGCACTGTGGAAATCTCTGTATTTCCAATGCCCAAGTTCCAATTAGCACGCTTGATTTATAAGAGATTTGGACGCGCTGGTTCTTTCTGATGGTGGCTTTATTTGTCGTGGGTGTTAAGGCTAAAGAGAACAGTGTGTATGAAGACTTTTATCAAGAAGTTCTTATATCCTTCGCACTAATACAGGCGCAACTGTAGGCTTACATGATGAACGTAGCACGTGTGGCCTAAAACAAGATAAAGCACTCTGCAGAATACGTGTGGAGAGAAGGATCCATTCTCCTAAAATAAAAAGGAGGTGATATGTAGTGTATGAAAGAGAGGATAGAGAAATCGAGAGAAAGCAAACATTACTGAGAATCAGCAGCATACTTGTTGTTGTTCTAGTTATTGTTATAGTAGCGGGAATTATTGTTGGTTTTACCATGTTCTATACTGTTGAAGTCGGAGAAGCAGCACTTCTGGTCGATCCACTTGCTGGTACAGTTTCAGAACCTCGTATCGGTCCTACTTGGGGACTTAGAGCACCTTGGGTTAGAGTAGTGAAAGTCTACTATGCAACTGACACATTCGAAGATGTAATTCCATGCTTTTCTAGTGACCAACTTGAAATGCAGATAGAAGTCTTGATTAGGTGGAGCCTTGACCCGGATAAAATAAAAGAACTCTATCAAAACTTTCCGAATCTAAACTATAAAGAAAAAGCTATCGAGTCAATCATGGCAGAAACAATCCGTTTAGTTACGAAGAACTATACCGCTTTAGAAACGATAGAGTTTAGGGATGTTGTCGCCTATGAAGTTGAACAGTCAGTACTTAATAGGATAACAGCAGAACCATCTTTGGCTGATGCTTTGATACGCTTAGAACTTGACTTGAAGAATGTTGGCTATCCAAGAAAGTATACAGATGCTATAGAAGATAAACTGGTTGCAGAACAACAGAAGATACAAGCAGAGTTTGAAAGAGAAAGAATCTTAGTATTAGCAAATGCTACTGCTCAAAAACAGATAATCGAAGCACAAGGCATAGCTCAATCTAAAATATTACAAGCAAACGGAACTAGAGAAGCTATCAACTTAATATTAACCATCAATCCAGACATAGACTCTGAAAAGATCACAGAACTCTACATGTGGCTAGAAGCGATGAAGGAACTGGACGTGCCAGTGATTCTGATGGGTCTAGGAGAGGACGGATTGCCAATAATTATACAAGTTCCCACAAGTTAAAGGCGCGCGCGATAAGCTAAACGTTTGCTAGTAACACTACGTTACCTTACCTTTAATGCGTAACGCCCTTTCTTTTTGATGTTCATGACTTTCGCGATGGCTGAATCTTCGGGGTCAAATATTATTATTAATCCGCTGAAATCATCACTTAGGGTTGGTGTTCTGCATCTTGGACAGATGTTTCCCGTGGTTATGAGGCGGCATGTTGAACAAGCCTTATCACTCATTTAATCACCTTTCTTTCTGGCCTTTTTCCTCTTTCTCCGCTGCCCTTTTCTCCACTGTTTCCTTTATTTGTTGCACCTCTTTCTCAACCCATTCTAGCTTGCCAAGGAAGGGTTGTCGAGCTGTGACGCCTATTTTTCCAGAGCTTCCAGCTCTACCAAGTGAAACTGCTGTTATTCGAACGCGAACATGGTCTCCACTCGTCAATTTTCTTTTCGTTTCTTTCCCTAACAAGACACCTTGTTTTTCGTCGTGGGAAATGAAGTCATCCATAAGTTGTGAAACGTGAAGCAAGGCGTCAATTGGTCCTATGCGTACGAAGGCTCCGAAATCAGCAATCTCCACAATCTCTCCCTCCACTACTTCTTGAATTTTGGGGTAAAACGTTAACAGCGAAAAGCTTACCTTGTGGTAGGCGGCTCCGTCGCCTGGAATTATCTTTCCAACAGGGCTTACCTTTACATCAGTCGCGGCTATAACATAACCTAATTCTTCATCAACCATTCCTTCATATTTTGCCTTCACTTGCTGGTACCCCACCGCCTCTAAGGGATTGCCAAAGGTTTCAGGTGGGATGCGAATCGTATCTTCAAGGGTTACAAGTTTAAACAAGGGTTATATCATCCCGTCAATTTCTAAACGTGACTTTTGCCTCACATAAATAACTGGCACATTTATATTTCTTAGCCTCTTTCTAAGCTGCCTATCGTTTGTAAACACTGGACAATTCCATTCCCGAGCCATCTGAACGATGACATCATCTGGGGAACCCACATACTTTTCGTTCACTTCGACTAATCTACATTTTTCAGCTAGTTTCAAGGCGTAAGAAGCATTTTTCCGCGTTTTCGGTGAACCTTTCTCTGCAAGTTTTTCAAGTTCTCGCCGGATTGGCGAAAGCAAAACAAATTCAAAATTTCTGTTCAGAACCATTTTTAACTCCTCAAAAACATCGATTTTAAATTGAAGTGGAACAAACAAGGCGTTTGAATCCAAAATTATCTTCAAAGTTTTCTTTGCAGGTTTTGGTTCTGGCGCCATGTTACTTTATCATTCCGTACCCTATAAGTCTCCATCTTCCCGCCATTTTTCTGCTTATTGCAACTCTTGAGCCTGTTTGTGCACAAACTGGTCTTGAAAGCTGAAGTGTAGCGAAATCCCTCTTTATTGAAGTTACTTTTCCAACAGTTATTGCCGCACCCACATGTAGCAGTAGGGTTTCACCCATACTTATCTTTTCAACTTTCACCAGCTCTCTTGTTCCGACAGCACGCTCAAGAATATGAGTTTCTAAGGTTAACTCCGACAGCGTTACGGGGAGCATACCTGTTTTTCCAGTCATGTTTCCCGTTAATCCATCAGCTTTTGAAAACGATGGGTCCAACAAGGTTCCTATCCCCACCAACCCGCCGCAGTGGGCTTCTTTTACGCTTCTTCCGCCTGCATGCAGGCTAACAATCTCGCTGAATAAGGGGTTATAGACGCCTTTTCCCTCTGAGCTTATTCCTGGGCGAATCTCTATCTCCTCTCCAATCACAAATTTGCCCTGCAGTATTGTGCCTCCGATAACCCCTCCTTCCAACCTCTTAATAGTAGTGCCTGGCTTGTTAACATCGAATGAGCGAACCACATACATTAACGGGGGTTTCGTTTCATCCCTTTTTGGTGTTGGTATAAACTCTTCCATTGCCTGAATGAGAACATCCATGTTCACCGCGCGTTGTGCTGAAACAGGAATTATGGGGACCTTTTCCGCAATTGTCCCCTTAACAAAGTTCTTAATCTCCTTATAACTTTCACGAGCTCTTTTCTCATCAACAATATCAATTTTGTTTTGTGCAATAACTATGTTTTTTATACCAACAATTTCAGCAGCTGCCAAATGCTCTCTCGTTTGCGGCTGGGGACACGGCTCATCCGCAGCTATTACAAGTATTGCTCCATCCATGATTGCTGCTCCGGAAAGCATAGTCGCCATTAGTGCTTCATGACCTGGAGCATCCACGAAGCTGACTGCCCGTGTAAATGTTGTTTTTGAACCACAGTAGGGACAAACTGGTTCTGTAGAATAGTTTTTCGGCAGTTCGCATTTTGGACATTTATAGACAGGCATGTCCGCATAGCCTAACTTTATTGTTATGCCCCTCTTCAACTCCTCACTGTGTCTCGCCGCCCAAACGCCAGTTAACGCCTGCACTAATGTTGTTTTGCCATGGTCAACATGACCTATGGTACCGATGTTGCATTCTGGGTGACGGGCAAAGATAACACTTTTTTCTGAGGCTTTCTCCGACTTTTTAGTTTTACTCATGTTTTCTCCTCAAGCGTTTGAGAATAAAATATGGTTCTATCATTTAATATTTGCTTGCTTTAAATTCGTTAAATTCGAGCTTTAAATTCAGCCACTCACTAATCGTCAGACCCGCAGACTTAGCATTATACTTAATCCACTCATAAAGATCCGTTTTAATCCTAACACTCTTAGTCGACCAGGTATACCACCACAACACCAACAGTATATAAGGAACGGTAGAAAATAAACCATAACCCCTAAACTACCGCCTTTGGGCATTATGTGTGTTATGAATTATGGAAGGGCGGGGTTGATGGGCGGTGTTGATATGGGTGTGTGAGGAAAAGGAGAGGATGTGGAAAAAATAGAGTATAAAGTGGGTCAGCATTACCGCTGTCCAGAATGTAGAAGTTTAAGGGCTAAAATAATTTGGATAAGTGAAGATGGAAAAACTATTGCAGTAAAGTGTCCATGCTCCCATTTTGTAAAGGTTGCAAGGATAGGTGGACAGGATACGCCGGTGCATAAACAAAACTGTGTCATGTTAATACGTTTGGAGGAATGAAAATGAAGTTAGAGGAAAGCGCGCGCATAAACATTACGAGTTGTTGAAGGATTAAATTGTGCGAGTTAATAACTGTTAATCCCTTTCAAGGGCTGTTTATTGTTTGTGCTTCTCTCTTAACTTCCTTTTTAGGTTTTTCTTCTTTTTCCTTTGCTTTCTTCTTTTCTTTCGGTCGTTTTGGCTTCTCCACTATTTTCATGTTTATTTGCACTATTTCGTCTGTTATTACGTTTCCACGAACCGTTTTTCTTCTTCTTTCTCCTTTGTGTTGAGGGTTAAAACCTATTCCTCCGCTCAGCATTACTCTTCTGCGGACTCCGCCGTGAACGTTTGACCTTATTGGAAATCCATCCTTGTCTGAACCCCCTGTTATTTGCAATTTATGACCTGGTAAACCCATTATTGAGCCGTCTATTATTTCACTTATTTTTCTTCCAATTAACGGAATTGTGCGTGTTTCTTCTACTTCAACAGTTTTCGAAGTTCCCGTTTCCGGGTCTGATATGATTATCTTAAACTTAGCCAAGTGTGGACTCTCCGATGATGTTATGAAAGTTGAATATCTCTCTATTAAGGATTTATGAAAATCTCTAGAGTAAGCGTTACTCTACATGCACCCTGAACAAGTCTATATCCTGTCGCGTTTCAGGCGTTAATTCAAGAAAGTCCCTTACAGCACGTTCAACATCCCTAGACTGTGTCACATACCTTCCAACAATAATTATGTCTGCACCCTTCTCCAAGGCTTCTTTTGCTGTTTCTGGCACGATTCCACCTGCTACAGCTATTAGAAACCGCTTGTCTTGGAAGGTGTGCCGCAGTTCTTGGATAAGCTCTAAACCAAGAGTTCTCCCGGTTTCTTGATCTATTCCCCTATGCAAAATGATTATGTCAGGAAATTCCTTAAGCATCCTAAGCTTTTTGATGGGATTTTCCACATTTAGCATGTCTACAGCAGCATATATTCCAAATCTTTTTGCTTCATGGATGAAAGCGTTAAGCGTTTCAACAGGTGCCAGTCCAGCGGCAACAACAGCATCTGCTGTTTCATCGTAAGCCAAGTCGACCTCAACCTTTCCCACGTCTAAAGTTTTCAGATCCGCGACGAAGAATACGTCTCTGGCTATTTCCCTCAGTTCGCTTATCACTTTTGTTCCATACCTTTTTATGAGGGGTGTACCCATCTCTAAGATTATTCTGTCACTTCTTGGAATCTGCGCTATAATCTTCTTATTTCGTTCTAAGTCTGGTATGTCAAGCGAAATTTGTAGGTACGGTGGTCTCCACAGGCGTGGCACTCTGAATCCCATTATTGGATGTCTAGCTCTGTCCTTGTCATAGAAAACCTTTTCTAAGGGCGGATACTTCGCTAGGGCTCTTCTCAAAGCCAGTTTAGTTGCTCCATAATTGTAGTGGTATATCCTACGGTAATCCTTCGCTTGCGGATGCACAAAAACGCTGCACACTATAACCCAGTCATCAACCTTATCTTTTGGAACAATGCCCTCTTCCACAGCGTCTGCAACAGCCTTCGCCACTGCAGCTTGCGCAGGTCCAAAAATCTTGTTCGTATCCTCAAGGTTTTTTATAGTCACTTTTGGCACGAGTAGCGTATGTGGTTTAGGAGGCAAATTAGGCCTTATAACAGCCAAAAGCGGTGTATGCCCCCTAGAAAGATTGGATAAACCAGCAGCGAAAGCTTCTCCGACAGGGCCTTCCTTGTCACCTATCAAAAGATCTATATGCGCAACTTCGTTGCCCTCTCCTATAAGCGCCTCACCAATCAAGTAGGTGTGTTTTCCAGACACTCCGACAATTTCCGTCACTTGAGCTGTCGATACAGCGTTAGCTATCTCCTTAAAATCGACATTAAACTCCTTAAGCCAAGCATAAAGAGTATCCCTATGTATTTTTAACAACTTCGCTGTACCTGAAATTGTAGGTTTTGCTGATTTCCTTCGCAAAAGGCTTCGAGTTTCAACCTCTTTTTTCGCGGCTTCCATCAATGACTTGACGAATTCGTCCTTTGTCTCCGGCTTTTTAACATCACGTTCCGACATTTCCGATAACCTTCAAAGGATTCTTGAGCCAAAGTCTTATATAAACTTGTCGGATATAAGAAAGCTTTATCGACAAAAATGAATAAACTGTCGGATAAGTTTTAACTTAACAGGTCTCTTCTACGTTTTCGTGCACTTCCTTTGCTTATACGTTATTTCTATGGTATTTTAAATTGATTATCCGACACTGTTGTGTTGAGTCTTGAACGGTATGCCTTCCGATTTGTTGTCGGCAGCTTGTTTTGTTGAACTTGTAGTGACAAGTTGGCTGCGAACAATCGTTAAGTCTATATACTTTGAGGCTAAAAGGCTTAGATTCAGTTTGTGGGGCTGTTTGTATGTCGTGGAAAGACATCGTGTGTTTGTGTGTAATAGTAATAGGTATAGTCTTATTCTTGTATGGCAGCAATTACTATAATGTAGTGGTCGGTTGGACCGGAGTATATCTCATAATTGGCGGCTTTTTTGCGGAAATAATTCTAAAAGTGTATAAAAGTGTAAGAAAAGAGGAGGTTAATTAGAAACCGTAAAGTTTCGAATACTTTTCATTTAGATAGTTTATGTATGGTTTGACGCTGAGTTCTTCTCCTGTGATTTTTTTGATAAGGTCTGCAGGGTCATAGAGGTTTCCGTAGCTGTGAACGTTTTTGACTAGCCATTGTTTTATGTTTTGGAAGTTTCCCGTTGGGATTTGGTTTCTCCAGTCTGGTAGGTCTTCCTCCATTTTAGCTAGTATTTGTCCGCTGTAAATGTTGCCTAATGCGTAGCTTGGGAAATAACCATATAAGCCGCTAGCCCAGTGCGTGTCTTGCATCACGCCTTCAGAGTCATTTTCAACATATACTTCAAGATAGTCTTTATAGCTTTGATTCCAGATTTCTGGGAGTTCCGCCACCGTTATTTTGTCAGCGAATACGTCACGTTCAAGATTGAACCTTATTATGATGTGGAGGCAATAGGTAACTTCGTCTGCTTCAACGCGAATCTTGGATGGCTTAACTTGGTTGATGGCGTGGACAAACGTGTCTAAATCTACATCTGAAAAGGTATTGCCTGTAAGTTCCTTCAATCTAGGCAAGAAGTAAAGCCAGAATTCGCGAGACCGCCCAATTATGTTTTCCACAAAACGGGATTGTGA
>JREQ01006497.1_pt1 | contig 17748 bp, 42 predicted proteins | sample 210151 | NCBI WGS metagenome assembly JREQ01 (sample SAMN03019617, study PRJNA260268) | marine sediment metagenome | biome: Marine; feature: Sediment; material: Clay; isolation source: clay from marine sediments 31 meters below sea floor depth collected from... | place: New Zealand: Canterbury... | reverse complement strand
AAACTGCTTATTGATCCCTGCCAAGCGAGTATCTCAACGTCTTCGGGGGCCTCCCATGACTTAGCCTTAGTGTCCACAAAAGCCTCGTCTGGTTTAAGCAGACGGTAATATCCGAAGTTAATCGTCTTCAATTCTATCGCCTTCTTGACGTTAGGGCTAAACCTACTAGGATGGCTAGGGGCAAGAGTGATGGCTTTTTATCTGGCGGTGTTGGTGGCGGTTGTCCTGGGTGTTCTGCCTCTATGTGAGCCACTAAATCTGGGAATGTTGAAAATATAGCGCCGCAAAATTCACAAACAAATTCTGGTGGAGTTGGATGTGCTCCTCTTATGTGAGCTTCTAAATCTTCAGGCGTATCAGTCGTAAAGCCACAATAAGGACAGGCATAAACAGGTGGTTCAACTGGTGGTTCTTCCTCTGGTGCGGGCGGGTATCCTGGAGGAGCTGGCGGCTTCATTTCTTCGATATACTTCAAGTAGGCTTCTCGTCCGCCTGGTGTGTGCTCCCAAATTCTATATATTGTTCTCACAACTGTTGTTGTCTGATCGGGGTGTGCGGCTTTGACATGCTTCATTAGACCGCTTGAACTTGAAAAAACACTCCCGCAAACAGGACAAGTAAAAGTGGCTACTTTACCTGCCGATTCTTTCACCGCCGCCAAACCTACTTCCACTAAAGGATCATCAAGCGATAATCCCAGAAGGTCTGCGACCCAGGGTTTAGTCAAAACTTCATAAGCTTCTTCTTTATGGATGCTTGCGATGTGGATGTTGAGAGAGTGTTGACTGTCGCGCACCGCACCGCAGAATGGACACTTAAAGGTCGGTGCTTCCACTGGTGGAGGCTCTTCTACCGGTGGTGGAGGCGGAGGTGGAGGTTCTTCTATAGGTGGGGGGGGTGGCGGTTTCGGATGTGCTCCTCTTATGTGAGCTTCTAAATCTCCAGGCGTATCAGTCGTAAACCCACAATAACGACAACGATATACCATTTTATTCTTCTCCTAATTCTGATGGTGTTTCATAGGCTCCCAATTCGGGGTTAATGTCATGGATGGCTAGGCGCCTGATTATCCAGTTGAGATAGTCTAGGGCTATGCCTGATGATCCTTCCTCTATCAAACTCATTACCTCGCTCAAGTGTTCGCTCAACTTCATGCTTGAGATCTTAGGCTCTTTCACCTCGTCCATTTTAACCACGCAGGAACAGGATCTCTAATGCCAGACCGAGTAACGCAAAAAGTATTACCCTAATGATGTCCTTCAACCACTGAACATCAGTATTCAGGCTAGCCAAATGTGCCTCGATTGATGATAGGCGCTTGCTTACGGTGGGATTACGCTTTTTCTTCGAGCGTTCGTGTGCCATTTATTCTCCCCTTCTCCACTCCTTATAAAACAGGTAAGCTATGCCAAGCCCAACTAAGACTGTTATGAGATCCCAGGGTATTTTTTCTCCTTCATGCCCCTCCATGTGTTCATAGAGTTCTTGGCTTGTTGAAAAGGCGGCGCCACAGTAGGGGCAGGTGAACTGTGTTATCCCATGTGCATCTTTCATGTGAGCGTCAAGAGCGCCCGCAGTAGAAAAAACGTCTCCGCATATTGGGCAAGTGAACTCCGGGATTGGTTCAACCTTTGAGAATATCGTTTTAGCGGTCTCTAAGAAGAACCAAGCAATCACGGCGATAAGCACCCATTTGGCAACGTATGCGAGGATGCCTAAGATTACGGGATTAACTGGTGAATGTGGTATATCTGTTTTGAACCTTGTTATTGTCTCTCCATGAGCTTTGTAAACTTTTTCTGATAAGGCGGGATCGAAATATTGGTAGTCCCATGTAACGGTGGTGTTTATTGAAATGATCTCTAAGGGATGGCCTTCATTAAGAAATTTGTTTACAAGTTTTGTGGTTGCTTCGTCCCTAATTTTATTTATAAGCCTGATCTCGGCGACAGGGATCTCCGATTGAGGGAGTATGAACCTGAACTCCTTTGCCTGCCATTTCCAAAGCCATTCATAAAGCCACATTTCAATCAACCGAATACATAGCTATAATAGCCAAGTGCAACCGCGCCAGGGGACGTTGCCGGGAAAGTTGTAACTAAATTATCTCCAATATAGACCGCTAACTCTCCGCCACAATTCCTGCATATCTCCGCCTCATAGCGGCCATCTTCATAATACTTGGACACTTCAACGATACCATTCACGTCGCCCTGTGGTGTCATGTAAAGATAGACGCATCCGTATTTCCACCCCTTCATGTCAAAAGTGTAAACTGGTTTTGGAACTAGGGTAACTTCTCCGCCTTCAGGTAGAGGACAGACTAAAACGATCTTCTTTTGGTATTCTGCAATATCGCTCTTTGGGGTTGCGCCTGCGCCTGAGCCTAAGAAATAGCCTATTGCTCCTCCGACTAGAGCTGCCGCAATTTCCTTACTATCCATTTACTCGCAGACCTTTCCACATTCAGCGCCTTCATCCTCCCAAATCGGGTGTAATATCTTCTGGGCCATCGTTCCCACCTTGCACATTCGGGCCTTAGGATCATATTGACCTTTCGGACAACAGATCACTATGCGATGGCCTTTTCTGATAATTGTTCTAAACGATCCAGGCTCACACTCGCCCTCTGACCTAAGGGTTTCATGTCTAAACCGCTCGGTCTCACGGATCTCCCCAACTGGATTAGCGCCTGCGCCTGTCAATTCTTTACGCATATCCCTGGCTTGTCCGGCGAATTTTAGGAACATCTCCTTTTCTTCTGGGTTCATGGTGAATAACACTCCTTCTTCGGCTAACCCTTCGATTGATGCGAGATGTTTTCTGACGCATTCACGGCAGAAATCAGCGCCCATAGTTGGGGCTTGCTTACCGTGTAATTCGAGGAGATTAAACTGTTTCTCCAATTCATCGCGGGTGTATTCCAAGACATCCATTTTCCCTCACTCAAGACCTCTCATATTTCTTATTCCATTTGGCAAGCTTTTACCGAATATACATAAAGTTCCCTCGCCTCAGCGACATTAGTGCGAACGGATGCCATGAACAATTTTGCTGCATGGGTTGTTCCACTAGGCAAATTCGTGGTAATAGCACCCTTATCAACGCCATCTACATAAAACCGCGCCTCTTGATTGGGCTTAAATTCCACCTCTAACGCCCTTTCCTGTTCAATCTCGGTTAAAGTTTCAAGCTCTAATGTGCTCTCTGCACTTCCATTTGCTACCGTGCCATAGAGAGTGCCATTTATGACCTTAAATCCGACGTGTTGATATAAGTTTGATTCTTCACCATAAGAAGAACCACCTGTAACAATATGGATGAATTGAGTTGTAATTTCTACGATTTGAACATAAACGCTAAAAAGCCTACGCTTTCCCCAACCGTAGCCTGCGGTTTGAACTTCTTTAATGACTTGGGCATAACCATTCATTACTGCACCTGAGCTAAGTATCACATAGGGACTTGCCCAGATAATTTCTGCTTCCGCACTTTTGTCATTCTTAATCATGCCGGCAGGTAACCAATTGTGGTTAAACCACCATATCGTAAGAGATTTTGCCAGTTTCTCAAGAATGTTGGAGGCGGTGGCGATTCTACGGAATCCCATTATGCACGCCTCCAGTAGAGTATTTTACCTATTCCTGTTGTGGCGGCGTTGGTTACGTAGATGTTTGAGAACTCGAAGGCCCAACCGTCGCCTTCCTTAGCATCTAAGGCGGGCTTTGTTGTTGCGTTCATTTTGTAGGAAAAAGCGTTTGGAACGGTAAGAATGTGGAGGCCTAGGCCATTAATGTTGAGGGCCTCGTCTGCGCGTGCTTCTGAGAGGTCTATTTCCGCAACACCATAGTCATTAGGATGCGTAAGCAGGGCTTTTGTTCCAGGTGTAACTGTGATTATCGTGGCCTCTCTACCTATCATAATTTTGGCAGTGCCTTCCGAGTAAGCAACGTTTGTTACTAGAACGCTTGTGAATGGCGCTAACTCGCTTGTCTCGATCTTCATAGAGCCTGTTGGGAACTCTATGACTGGAACATCAATAGGTGCGCCTTGTGGATCATTTAGCTTGATTTGAAAAGGTTGATCGGCATCTAAGATGATTATACGATCACATGGGCCTTCATAGATCGGAAAATCGTTATGGGCCTCTGTGAGCTTAACGGTTATTATGTCGAGTGGTTTCATGGTTGGAGTAACTAGGGGGGGTCTTCTGATTTCCCCCATAACTTTTTTTCCGCCCCTGGTTAGCAAGTAGCCTACCAGGAGACCTTTTCCTACTTCTTCACTCAGTTTTTTGCCTCCCTCCCTCCCTCGAATGAACCTTTAAAAAACAGGGGTTTTAAGGCGTCGCTACTCTTAGGACATACGCAATATGTTCGCTTGCTACAGACTGGCCTTCCACTAGGATCTTGTTGTTTGCTTCCGGGTTATGCTCAATTTTGAGCGGGTTCTTTAATTGCATTAAGGCAAAGACGTTTACGGGTTGTAGAATCTCCCTTTTCGATTCTCCAACCATTTCATAGATGGCGATTGTGGACTGGCCTGATGTTGCTAGTTTGTGGCCTGAGTTATCCCACTGTGCGGCCCAGAGATCAACTATCTTCATATCCTTCGATGCTGAGAACTCTCTGATCTTCGTTGCGACAGAGGGGACTGATTTTATACCTGCCATTATCAGTATCTTCGCCATTCAACGATCCCCTCTTTAGCGCCTAGCTCTCGGCGTCGGTATGAAATAGCTAAACAGGTATGCGTTTACTGTCGGTGTTCCGGCTTGCAGGAGATCTATCGTCAGTTTCTCGCCTATGTTGAAGTGCTCGTTTAGAGCATACATGCGGTCAAAGGCGGTGAGCGGTGCCTCGTTTATCTCCGTTCCTACGTGAAGCTCGTCTAGTGTCTCGTATAGGCCCTTTAAGATCCTAAGCGTTCCGTCTACCTGATCAACACCAGTAATTCCGAATGTTTGAACAAACAAGGGGAACTGAGTCGGCGTGTAATCCACTATCGCGGTCGGCGTATCCGTAACCATCGCTTTGCTGAAATTCTTTAGATACGGTAAGAGCCTCATTAAGAGGAGCTTGTTCTTGAATTTCTGTCCTTCTAGGGATATGTATGTGTCGCCTGATACGGTTGTTCCGTTTGCTTTCACTTGAAGCGTCTCATTTGGATTGACGCATATCGGGCTTGGCAACCGGTAGTATGGAACTCCTCTGAAACAACCTATGAGCGGGATTGTCGCGCTTGCTGCCAGTGATATAGCGTTCAGCGTTGAATCATCTGGGACGTATGTTGTGGCCGACCCCTTGACGTATGCTATGGCCGCATCCTGGATCACCTGATCTATGCTTGCCAAATAGTATTTTGGCATGAAGAATACGGCGGGGATCTCCTCGAAGTATGTTTCTGTCTTCTCTCCGATCTTCTTACGTAGGCTTATCACTTGATCTGTGGCAAAGGGATGATGCACACTGATCTTGTTTATGGCATAGCTTATCGTGGCCGGTGGCGTTATGTCCTGCCAGGCGTCTGCCTCTGCTTCGAGTATTTTTTCAACTTGATGGTATCTAGGTCTAAAAGACATTTTAGATTACTCCTCCCACTTCTTATAGTAGGAGTTTATCGATCTTTGTTTCTCCTCCTGCGTGAACTGATGGGCTACTGATCCATCCCTTTGCTTTTACGTAGTCTATGGCAACGCTCACGAATGTTCCTATGCTTATCAACGTAACTAAGCCTGCGGAGAATCCCTCTAGCTTGAGCCATCCCTTAGCGAGCAATAGGCCCGCGCCCAGGACGATCTTCGCCGTTATTTCCTCTGCGGTGCCGAACCATTCTATATACTTCTTGGCTTGCTCGAAAACCCAGTCTGATCCGACTAGGCCCACTGCGATCCCTGCGACTGTGCCTATGGTTGTTCCTGTTAGCCCATATTCGGGGCCTGCATAAGTTTCAAAAACGCCTGTGATTTGGCCGGTAATATCTTCTACTTCCATGTTTAACACTTCCCTACGAATCTAACGCCTACACCTTTTTTGTAACAATATTTCATGTTCTTTGAGGTGCATGCGCATTCGCCGGGTTTCATTTTAGCCACAGGTGATCACCGTGCGCGCCGGTATCGTTTGCATCGAGTAACGTTCTTGCCTAGCTTCTTTGAATAAACTCTTTGTGTCTCTTTACAAGTTCTAAGTCTTCCCAAAAGATCACCTTCGTATGCGCCGCTAATTTAGCGCATCGACTAACTTGATGTCCCAAAACGGGTTCAAAAAAAGCGGTTTTAGGTCTCTGACCATTCTAACCAAAATAATATGGGCGAGGAAGGTATTTAAATCTTTACTTATGTCTATAGAAACCTATATTTTTGTATAGAAAACCATAGAAACCTATAATATTGATGATATGCTCCAATATTAGAGGACTATGCGGAAAGTTATTTTTGAGCGATTTAAGGAATGGTTTTTCCGTCCTAGTTTTGTTCTCACACTGGGATTCACGCTAATAGAGTTAGTGGTCGCTTACAGATTTGATTTTGTGGTTATTTCTATTTTGCGTTTTCATCACATATTTGAGAGCATAAGTTGTTTTTTCTGGGGAATTTGGATAAAACGCGGAGATATGTTAAGCAAAAAAGCCGTTATTTTCGTTGTATTTTTTGCTTTCCTCACGGCTCCGTTTATTGTTTGTATTGTTTATCGCATGAGTATTGGATTAAAAGCCTATATTATCGCCATTTTATTTGAGGACTTAACATTTGGCCTCTCATTTTTCTATGGTTACGGCTACAAAGGCCTTAAATGGTTAAAATGAAATTATGATCTGATGAAAACCACTTTTATTACGTCTTTTCCAACGTCTAAAGAGATCACCTTCATTCTACAGGAGATCCCATATAGGCGGGCGTTTGCCTTGAACCAGGTCGTAGTTGCATCAAAGCAGTAAAAGGTTTTTTCAGTGAAGTATCTAACGTGGGTGGGATCTCTGAAGGCGTGCTCTGACTTGTAGTAGGGGACGCGGAACTCGATCCTGGCCCCAGATTTCGTTACTCGACTGATCTCGTTCATTAATTGGATAAGGGCGTGGATATGCTCTAGGATCTGATTTCCCCAGACTTCATTAAAGACTTCATCGCAGAAGGGGAGAGGGTGCTCGAGGGAGCATATCACGGTTGCATCGCTCACCGGCGATTTATCAACGCCTATGAACCCCTCTCTCTTACGATAACCGCATCCCAGATCTAGCTTCTCCATCCCCGTTCTTTCACCTTCTTTTTTCTCCTCAAGACCTCTGGGTATTTATCGTAAGGGAGAAAGTGGTCTATGAACCTTTTAACCAGGCTAAAAAATAGGGGGATCACTAGGAGGATTGGGACTGTGTGGCCGTGATCCTTGATGTGTTTAACTAGCGTTCTTTTGTCCTGGGTTCGGAAGATGCCACAGATGAGGCACTTATACCATTTCAAGGCTTGGCATCTTTACCAAAGAGTTTAGGCAGGGATTTGATTGCCCTTCTTTCACCTTTCTGATGTTGTTTCATGTGTTTGGCTAGTTCTTTCTTGCTCTGGGTTCGATACATCCCACATTCTTTACAAACAAACCATCTTGGCATCTTAACAATTCACTCCTCAATTTTGACAAAGATACTGATCTGATGACCACATTTTACACAACGGAATATAAACTCTGATTTCTTAAATTCAGGCATAGGTTTCTTAGGGCCAAAATAGAAATGAGCTTCCCTACATCTTGGACAGACTAAAACGCTTTGACTGGTCATAATCCCAGGGCCTTCTTTATTTTATCCGGCCAGAACCCAACGATTATTGTTCCTTCTATGTCTATTGTTGGAACTACCTCCATGCCTAAGTTCTTGTTGAGCATCTCTTGATAGGCGCCCGCATTTATCATTACGTTGTGGATTTTGGGTTTTATGCCTAGTTTGTCCAAGAACACTTTTAGATCCTGACAAGGCGGGCAGGCGGGATCTGAATAAACAATCACGTTCTTCAATCACTATTCCTCCGCTATCATTCCAAGGAATAGTCCAATTAAGAAACCTAAGATGGCACCTGAGATGCCCCCTGTTGCGCAACCAAGTAAGGATCCACCAATTGCACCAATTAGAGATTTCTTCATATTTTTAGCCTCTTGGCCGCGTCTCTCAGTCTCTTAGCATAAGAAATCTTCATGTCCTTTAGGCCCTTCATCACTTCGGGGTTTAATCCGTCCAGGGTGCTCATTATGTCGGAGGCCATTTTGCCAGGTGTGATGTCTTTCTTGAGGGCCTTCTTGGCGTCTGGGTATATTTCGATGATTAAGCCTATGGCCTGGGTTAGAATCTTCTTTAGCTTAGCTTTCTTCTTCTCTGACATCAGGGAATCCCTGCGGGAATTTCGGGTTCTAAAAGCGCCTTGATTGTGTTCTTCAGGGCCGCGAGATCTTCTTTGTTCAGGATCCAGGTCTGGCGTTCTTTCCGAACTGGTATGTTTTCGACTAGGGGGAATTTTTGGAGGTAATATACTTCCGTATTTGGGAATTTTCGGATCTCAAAACTATAGTGTTTGCCCTGCATTATTCCTCCTCCTTTGCTTTCTCTCCCATCGTTTCAGCGATCTCTTTCACTGCTTTCTCATCTAGCTTGATTTTACCTAAGAAAGCTCGTTTAACTGTCCAAATCCCTAGCTTTTGGAATAAAGCCGATTCACGTGATCCCCCGCCTAGAATACCGGCTCTTGCTAGGGCGCCTATGATTGTGGCGATTGATGACAGGTCTCCACCTCGCCCGGTGCCCCCTCCCTTTTCTAAAGTTTTGGCTAAATCACCAAGGAACCCGACCATTTCGTTATGTTTCTCCTTAACCGCCGTGATGTCGGTCTGCAAAACGGCCATTCGTTCCTGTTGGGCCGTTATCTGATCCTGTTGTGTTTTGATGACCTTTAGGAGATCCTTTATTTTAGGAGCTTTACCTTGAACTTCGCCCATTTCTTTTTATCTCCCTTATACAGGAAGGCGTTTAGATGTGTTGTTTGGAGTTCTGTTAGTCGTAGGGCCATCCTCGTTCCGTCTGATCTCACCACTACTAGCTTCATGTGGCGGCGGGGTTGATCTGTCATTACTCAATTTTCAACTGCCTCAGTTTTGCTTTTGTGCCTCCGCAGTTCCAGCAAGCGTTATCTCTGACATCTACAGGCACCCCACAGGTCTTGCATTCGTGGGTGGGTGGTTTATCTCTGATTTTGAGGCCGCAGGAAGGACAATAAGACATGAAGGCGCTAGTTGGGTGTTTTAAACCGTGTTCGTCAGGCTTTGGCGTTTTTAGGCCCTCTATTTTTTCGAGAACGGGCTTGAGATCCACTGGTTGAGGTTCCGGGATCTTTATCTTTGCGATTTCCTCACTGACTATTTTTTGAGCATCCTCTTTCGTGCAAAGATTGGGGTATAGTTCGCAGAAATTTTTGTATCCTTCTGAATGCTTCTCTATGGTCTTGGTGGCCGTTTTGTCAATTATCTTTTTTAACTCGTCCTTGGTTACTGTTATTTCATCATCAGTCAAGTTTCTACCCTCCCTGGTTTGACGACTTTCATGCCTCCTCCTTTTGTTATGACTACTGGGTGTGGGTTTTTGAGGAATTCGCGGATTAGAGCTTCTACTAGGCCTTTTAATTTGTATCCGTGATCGTCGGCATACTTTTTGATTTCTTGATGGGTTACTTTGCTGATTTGGATGGTGGTTACTTCCTTCATTTCCAACATTTCCATATTTTTGTAGTCTTATTTAAGTTATAAAATCCCATAAATATATATATTTTTGTTATAAATATACATAATTATATATAGAAACCTATAGTTTTCATGGAAAAGATGGATAAAATGGGTGTGTTACAGGCGAATCTAACTTGGACTTGTCATATCTGTGGAAAGGAAAGACCAGACGCTAAAATATCCGTCTTGTCAAAACCCCTAATAATCAGCGGAAGAATCTGCGGAGAACAAAACATACGCTACTGCAACGATAACCCTGGGTGTCGAGAGAAAGCCAAGACCAAGAAATGGATAGAGCCGATGTAAATGGGTAAAAAGTGTGTGGGCCAGGCTCAGTTAGAATTGACTGATAAGCCGGAGGACAAAGATCCCTTTAAAAAGAAAAAACAGAGGGCCATAGGTTCAAAAAAAGATGAGAAGAAAGAGGATTAAGGATCTGGTGTCATTCGCTCATCTATTACCTCAATAACTTTCTTCTTGACCTTATTGATGTCTTTCATGGCGTATGTTTCTCCACCTAACGCAAATCTGAATCTTAGAATAAAGTATCCGTTATTTGTCCGTTCAATATCAATATCCAATTTCTCACCTCCTTTAACGTTCTTCCCAATTTTTCCATTCCTTTGATTTCTCTCTGATTGCTTCGACCAAATCATTTACTTCTCTTGGAGGCCCTTCCATGTGAACAATCAGGAACTCAGAGGGGCCAACGTAACCCACCTGTTTGAATGTTAATGAGATCTCCATTCCATCGCTCACCTCCTTTTTGATTTATAGTAGGATCTGTTCGCCGGGTGTTTCTAGCCAGAAGCATCCTCTTGTCCGTTTGAGCTTGGCTTTCGGGGCCTCTTTCTCTATGGCCAGGAGTTGAGCCAGGGTTTTTTCTTTGAGGGCCTGTTCAACTGCCTCCGATATGTCCTGTTTGATGTTTACTGTTATTTGCCGCATTATCTTCTTGATGACCTTCTCTTTCAACCTGATGCCTTTTTTCGATGGCGCTATCTTTTCCAGGATCACGGCGTCTCTAGTCATGTTTTTGAGTTTGTAGGCGTCAGGAAGGCAACCTACTTCACCATTCTTGATGGTCAAAACTATAAGGCCCCCTGATCCGTGCGTTTTCAAAAATAGCTCTTTGAGTTCTTCACTAAACATAGGCAATTCTACTATCTCACCTCCCTTGCTTTCATTCGGTTGTAGAGTTCGTTGATGGCCTGTTCGACGATCTGAGTTCTCCTTTTCTTGAGGAGGGAGGCCAGTTCTTCTATTCGTAGCCGGGTTGTCATGGAGAGCCGGTAGGACTTCATCTTCTTAGGCATCCTAGGATAGGCCTTCTTTTTTTTGGATTACCTTAAGCGTGGCCTCGGCCCAGTGGGCTAATCCATGTTTGAGGAGGAGAGAATTAACTTCGGTTTTAGATAGGCCCTTGAGTTTTTTGGCGTTGATATACGCGAATTCTAACAGTTTTTTCTCGTTGTCGCTTAATGAATTTAGATCAATTTCTAAGATTGCCTTCATAGGGGGTTCTTCTAAAATTTTGTATATTGTGTTTCGACTGAGGTTAAGGATGCTGGCTATGTTTGCTATGGGTAGTCCCTCGGCGCGTAACTTCCTGGTTATTCGTTTGATCTCATTAGATATGAATTTGGGCATTTAGGAGGCCCCCCTGATTAGTGTTAGGGCGGCTTTGATTTCTTCTCCTAGTTCCGGCGTTACGGTTGGATGTTTCTTGCAGAGATCTAGGAGCCTTTTTCTTAGTTCGTTTAGCCAGACTGGGCCTGCCTTTCTTTTGACGCTGCTTTTGATTTCGTCTATTAGAAGTTGGATCTCCTGCGTCATTATGAAGTTGTAGAGGTTCACCTGGTTTACCTGGATCTGTTGGATGGTTACTGTGCCGAAGTGCTTAGGCGCGTTTTCTTTCACAAAATCTAGGATGAGCTTGTTGAGTTGGTTTTTGATTGTGATGCCTCTGGCTGTGCAGATTGTTTTGAAGGGAATCCAAAGGGTGCGTCTGGTTTTGAGGAGATAAGTAACATTAGTTATGTTAGTTATGTTAGTTATGTTGTCCTTGTCCTTGTCCTTATTCTTATTCTTATTCTTATTCAAGGGGATTCTCCTCTATTTCCACTGGAGCTTTGAATATCTTTGATCGGATCTCCTCGAAGTAGATGCAGTTTTCGTCTGAACCAACGTGGTCGCGGGGCAGGTAGTCGTTTATTTGAGGACACCAGTAACGCCAGGTTCCTCGCTCCAATTGTAGGTGTTTACAATCTACACATCTCGGCAAATTCTTATCCCTCCTTTTTTCGTTTTTCCCACCATTTGCTCACTGCGTAAATTATGAGGGCTACTGTGCCGCTTATCGTGGCCAGGATACGCTCATCTAAAACCTGCGTTGTCATGAAGGGGCCTCCTTTTGTGCTATGACTTTGTAGCCCCTCGATGTTTTGAGGAGAAGTTCAACCGGAATTACTGATGTAGAGATTATCTCTTGGATTTTGGCGTATGCTTTCGCCTTACTGCTTAGACGCCAAATTTCTATTCCGGGGCCAAAGGTCAGTGCCCATTTGCTTCCAAAGAATCCGCGAAAGAGGAGAAAGGCGGGTTTTTCAGCGATGTTATCCGGTGTTGATATGTTAGGGCTTTTGATGTAGAATTTCTCGTATGCAAGTTCTTCTGCGCATTCCCACAAAAATTCTTCGTATTTGCTCATGATGATACCTCTTTTATTGGATAGGTTTGTTCAAAAGAGATCTCTGAGATGGGGAAGACGTTGTTTATTGCTTTCAGGATCGCTAACTTATCCTTGTCGCCAAAGAGCGTGCCAAAATCAATTTTGAGATCCTCGGTAAGATCACGTGGGCCGATTTTAAGCCATAGTTCTACTTTACCGGCAACGGGAAAATCACTTGCTATTTTTTCAAATTCTTTAAAGGTTATTTCTTTCATGATCTTTTTACACCTCCTTTGGTGATGTGTTGATGTCTGGGCATTTCAGACAGGCGGAGGGGTAGTCCATCCATCCCCCTCTCTTTGTGCAGTGGATAGTTCCTTGATGTCTGTCGTGATGCCAGGCGTAGTTGCTTATGAAGGTGCAGACTTCTTTGTGGAGGTAGTCTGTAATGAACTCTCTATGTTTCTTGTTTTGTGGTTTTCCCGGTGTCGGGAAATCGCTCTCTAATAAGAGCTTTCTTTCTTGTGGTTCTTGGCCTGGCTTGGTTTCGACTTGTGCATAAAGGGTTTCTATTGCTTTCTCGATTGTGGCCCTGTCGCTTTTGAGGGAAAAGGATGCTCTGCATAGCGCGATTTTGCTTATGTAGTCGGGGGTTGTCCAAAAGCTCTTTTTTATCGTCTTGGCCATTTTACTTGATCTCCGTAGGGCCTCCTGGCCCGAGGGCGTATTGTTTTTTGATCTTTACCTTCTCCTGGAGATCTAGCTTCTCGACGGCCTTCGCAAAAACTTCTAATGCGCGTTTTAATCCGTTGTCTTCGTTCTCATCGTAAATCGTGATGTCTAATTCAAAATGCTCGTAGTTGCCCAGGTTCACTCGCCTAAGGATCCTAACTGCCTGTTCTCTTGTCATGTATTATCGCCTTCTCGATGGCCCCGACTTCGCGGGGTTTTTCGTTGATTATTTTTCTCAGGTTTTGGAGATCCTGCGGTGTAATATCAAAATCTACGAATACGTTGCCAGTATCAAGGACTAGGTGAATCTCGCCGTCATCGTTGAACAGGTCAATTAATTTTAGTGTCATCACTTGCTCACCTTCTCGGCCTTTCTCTTTGATTTGCCGCATTTTGGGCATCGGTAGAGGCTTATTTTCCAGGGGCCTGTGTATTTGCGGTTTACTTGCCATGATTTTTCAAAGTTCATGGGTTCGTTGTCGTTTGGGCATAATATTTTTTCCAAAATGTCCATCACACCTATAGTTTTCTATAGGAATTAACCTTATATATAAGTTTTACCATATTCCAAAACACATATTTTGTCCAAAAGGGAGTTTCAGAAGATGAGTTTGGACATACATAAGAAACCGAGAACTGAGGAAGATTGGAATAAGTTTTGGGATCTGTATTCGCGTTTGACAACTGAGTATCCTGGAACAACGGAAAGACAGGATGCTCTAGCCCGGTTTTATGGTGTCGCAGGCAGGACGGTAAGGCGATGGATGGAGGCCCACCCGTTAGAGGTCAAGGTTTATCATAAGGCCGACGAGTTCTTGCAGATCCCCTTTGTTAAGAAGTGGTGGGAGGAACTACAGTTAGAGGAGATCACAGACGATAGAAAGAGAGATGTTTTGAGCCATGTTAGGAAGTCTTGGAAATTTCTTGAGAGAAAAGATCCTCGACTGTGGACAACTAGGGATATGAAGGCTTTAATCAAAAGTTGGAGAGGGATGGGGCTTAAAGAGGCCACAATTCAGAAATACAAATCGTTGCTCCGTAAGTTTCTTGATGGCGTAAGCAGAACTATTATGCCCCAGGCCTTTGATCTTGCTAAGGTTTTGGCGCCTGGTAAGATGGCTAAGCGAGGAGGAGCGGAAGTTTACCATGAGCCTCTGACAATAGAACAGTTTTTTGACGTTCTCGTTCCCAATATGAGCAAAGCCTCTAGGCAGTATGTAGAAAAGCGTTTAGATAGATTTCCCACTGCCGAATATGTGGATGAGATGACGAATACGATAATCCATTTTGCCGCTTTTAGCGGGGCCAGGACAGGAAATTTGAAAACGGGGAAAGATACGCTTGGCATAAGGGTTTTGAGGAGACCGGATGAGCCGCTAGTTGCCGTTATGACACCTAAAGGAATTAAGACAGGTTCTTATGTCCTCTATATGAATGGAGAGATTCAGAAATGGGATATTTTGGGAAAGTGGAATGCGAGTTGGAGGCGAATATTGTTCCCTGGATTTGTTGAGAAGAAAATTATTGATTGGATAGAACATGCTCATCTGGGCCACGGAGATCCTCTGTTTCCAATTGCGGCTAGGGATTACAGAGCCATAATTAAGATGGTTAGGCCCCTGTGCAATTTTCCGTTTATGTATTATCATCACAATTTGAGGAGCACTTCTTTATGTTGGAGAGCAAACAGTGGAATTCCGCTTGAGATCGCAATTGACATAGGGGTTGGATGGCTTACGATTGAAACCGCTAAGGAGTTTTATTTGAAGTGGGGAAAGAGGAGGCATGAGGACGAGATTAAGAAATTGTTTAGTTTAATCGAGGCGAAGGCCCCCCTCCCCCCTAGGGTAGAGGGCTAACTAAAGAATAGGGTATTTGATCTAAAAAGTGCAGGTTGAAAGAAAAGTTGAATGAACGAGAAATAAGGAAATTTCAGGAAGAAAGCAGAAGGATAGTTAAAGAACTTTTGGAGAGGCAAGAAAAAAAGTAGAGAGGGATAACTGGGCTACTGACTGGGTTTGTGTTCCCCAAAATAGTTTAGTAGTCCAGTATCCCCTACGGAGCTTTTTCTGATGCTTTGTTTAGGCATCCTAAGACGACATCATAGACTTCTTGAACCGAGGTATCGTAAACCGGGAATGTTTTGGATGCTTGGAGGACTTCTTTGCCGCCTTGTCTTTCTCTAAGTCTTATGGTTACGTATATTGTTCCTTTTTTTAGGAGATTTTCATTTCTTTTTGGAGATTTCTTTAATTTCATAGGTTTGTGTTCCCCTTTTTCCAATTTTGGAATATGGTAAATAGAATAATTTTGACATATAAATTTTACCATGTTCCATCCATATATATGGTAAAACACTTTTTGAGTTTGGACATTATCATGCTTTTGGAATATGGTAAATACATGGCTTGGAATATGGTAAAATAGGGTATGTCCAAACATGTCCAAAACTTTGGACATTTAGCATTTTGTAGATGTTGTGTGTATGATGGTATTTTGGGAAAATAAGCAAGATTTGGGCTTATTTCCGAAACGTCAAAAACGCCATTTTAAGTTTCCAGAAACTCGAAATCACATGGTTTTGGACATTTCGCACATATAGGCATGTCCAAACTGTATTTACGCCTTAAAAAATTTTTAGTGAATTTTTTTGACGCTAAAAATTTAACCTCTTACTCCTATCAAATGATCGAGTAACTCGGCTAAATCACGGAGCATAGCGGGTATCCAACCATAAGGCATATCTTTTCGTTCTTTAAGTATTCTAAACGCCACCTCAATAGAACGCATGATGTCCTCTGTTTTCATCTCTTGCCATGTCTTTGCTGGAATTAAGCCCTCAACTTCCATAGGCATCTAATCACCTCCCTTAATCCTCATCCCATAGTTTCTAATCAGCAATTCATCTCCAAAGATGAATGATCCGCCTTTTTGCATACTCAGGGGCCATCTTAATTTGATCGGTTGAATGATGTAGCGTTTGAATAATGCTCTAATTCTGGGACTGTCGTTATAGCTTAACAGGAATTTTCCTCTAAGGTTTTTGACCGCGTCATAGACCTCTTCGGGCTTTATTATTTCAGTTCCATACTTGACCTTTTGATATTGGACGGCTTTTTCCTCGGTGTAGTAGGGTGGATCTAAATAGGTGAACATTAAGCGGTGGTCGTATTTTTTCAAAACGTCTCTAAAATCTGCGCGCAATATCTTTGCGTGTTTGAGCCTGTCTTTTAACTCGTCAAAGTGCCTGTAAACATTTGAGATCCTACATAATTCCGCACGAGAGCCTACACAGTCTTTTTCTCTTCCAGGAGCATAGCTCAGAGCTCCGCCGACATTTGAGCCATAACTAAACCTGTTCAAGTATAGGAAGGCATAGGCTTTGAAAAGCGGATCGTTTAGCTCACAGATGTTTTCCTTGATGCACTTCGCTAATTCCTTAAACCTTTGCCTGTCAGGAATCCAACCGTATTTTATGATCTCGTCTAGGCTATTGACTTTTTGAATTGTCTTATAGAATTTAATTAAATCGCGGTTAATGTCGCTTATGATTTCTACAGGCGCAGGGTTCTTAGCGAAAAAATAGACTCCCTCCTCCAATAAAAGGCTCTACGTATATTTGATGAGGGGGAATAAGCGGGCAGAGTTTCTTAACTAGGAAGTATTTGCCCCCAACCCACGATAAAACAGGGGGCAGTCTTGGGTGTAGGCATCCTCTCACTATCTCGTGTTCTATGACCTGCATTTTCTTGAGCCTTAACCCTAGCTTCTTTGCTGGCATCCAAATGGCTAGTTCTCTGCCCATTTGACTTGCATACTGAAAACTAGATAGGTGTGATATGGTGAGGGCAGAGGCGCGCAACGACAACGCGCCTGCAAGTCGTTTCTAGGCGAACTATTCACTTGGCGGAGGCGGAAACCGTGATCGCCAAACCAGTTTCAGGACTGTCTCCAGGAGCATTATTAGGCCTGCATACGCCGTTAACTGTGTGAAGAAATCTTGTTCTGTTATCGGTATTCCTGTGAAATACATTATCAGTCCAACGATTAGCCCCACTAATATCGTTACAAAGAATTTTAGCGGGTCAAAGTCCTCGTCTTTCTGCTTGCTCTTCAAGTAGAACAAGCCTGCATAGATGAACGCTGAAAGCAGAGTTAAAACCAATTCGATCATTCAACATCACTTCACCAATTTTTATTTTGATCCCAAAACGGGTCTGTAATAAACTGTGTATTGGGCGTGAAAGTCGGCCTTTCCACTGAAAAGACCAAAAAACTTTCTAAACATGTTGTGCGCCCATACGCCTAAATGCAGTTTCTCCCCCTTCTTCAGTAATATGCCATTTCCAGGACGACCACACAGGAGCATACCTCCATTAGCCACTCCCATAGATCCACTGTTCAAATAGCCAAAAGCGTTTTCGATGAGCTCCTCACGGATAACCTGGTCTTGCTCCAAATCCCCGATAACTAAGAATACCTGTGCATGTAGTAGTGGGAAACTGCTTATTGATCCCTGCCAAGCGAGTATCTCAACGTCTTCGGGGGCCTCCCATGACTTAGCCTTAGTGTCCACAAAAGCCTCGT
>JREQ01002344.1_pt1 | contig 18083 bp, 19 predicted proteins | sample 210151 | NCBI WGS metagenome assembly JREQ01 (sample SAMN03019617, study PRJNA260268) | marine sediment metagenome | biome: Marine; feature: Sediment; material: Clay; isolation source: clay from marine sediments 31 meters below sea floor depth collected from... | place: New Zealand: Canterbury... | reverse complement strand
AGCTTGCAGAGATCATAGCCGAGATGGCTAAGAGGCTCGCGGACTACGAGCCCGCCACACCCATATTGGAGCCCGAGTACACCAGGGACCTGTTGAAGAGGCTATACCAAAACTTGGTGCCTAAGAGGATCAGGCACGACCTAGGCGAGTACTACACGCCTGACTGGCTTGCCGACCTCGTCTTAAACGAGGTGGGGATAACAGTTGAGAACCTCGAGAAGCTAGCCCAGGAGAAGGATGACACGCTCGCTCCGCTTAACTTAAGGGTGTTGGACCCAGCGTGCGGCTCGGGGACGTTCCCGATCCTAGCGATGAAGACGTTCAGGGAGTACGCTGAGGATCACTACCTTAGGGACGTGTTAGCCGACCATTTGCTTAGGAACGTTGTGGGCTTCGACTTAAACCCGCTGGCGGTTTTAGCTTCTAGGACGAATTATCTTTTGGCTCTGGCCGACCTGTTCCCATACGTTAAGGGCTCCATAGAGATACCGATATACCTAGCTGATTCGTTGCTTGTTGAGACTAGAACCACGCTGACTGGCACCACATACGTGATTAGAACCTACGTTGGCGAGTTTGAAATACCGAAGTCCATCGTGGAGAAGGGCCTGCTGGGAAGATTGCTTGAGGCCATAGATAGGTATGTGAGACTCAGGTACAGGGTGGAGGACTTCAACCAGGTGGTCAAAGGCGCGCTTAACCTAGATGAGATTGAACTGCAACTTACGGGAGACCTATATAGGACGTTCCTAAAGCTCGAGGAGGAGGGTAAAAACCACGTTTGGACCTCCATAATCAAAAACGCGTTCGCCCCTCTCACGATTACAAGCTCTCATGGAAAATTTGATTATGTGGTGAGCAACCCTCCTTGGATCACCTGGGAAAGTCTTCCGAAGGAATACAGAGATGCTTCCAAGTCTCTTTGGCTATCTTACAATTTGATCCCCAAAGGAAGAGGCAGAGGACTAGGAAAGGTAAACAAAGACATCGCAATGTTATTCGTAGCGTCGTCAGTTAGTCGCTATTTAGCTGAGAAAGGTGTGCTCGGATTCCTTGTCCCATTCACCACCTTCAAGACTCAGGCAGGAGAGGGATTCAGGAGCTTTTTGGCGAACAGGTGCAAAGTGTTCAAGATTCATGACTTGGTCGAACTCGCCCCATTTGAAGGTGCAATAAACAGAACATCCATGCTTCACTTGAGTAAGGGAAGAACGGAGTTTCCGATAGAATGTGAGACTTGGACTAGAACCAGACCAATTGATTTTGAAGCTTCGTTGGAAGAAGTTGAGGGGGTGACAGCAACATACGACATGGTCTTGGAACCGATAGGTGGAGTTAACAAAACTGATTCGTCTTGGATGATTCTGCGAAGGGGCGCAAGTGAAGCGGTGTATAAGGTTGTAGGCACATCGACATATGAAGCTCACGTTGGTGTTTATGTAGCACTAAATGGGGTCTATTGGGTCGACGTTGTGTCAAAACATCCAAATGGAATATTGATACGGAATCTCCCAGAGATGGGCAGAAAGAAGATCGATCAGATAGACACAGTTGTAGAACCTGAACTAGTGTACCCTATGTTAAGGGGGAGGGATGTGAAGAGATGGTCTACTAAGCCTTCGACCTACATAGTGGTGCCACATAATCCCCAGAACGGACAACCTTTATCGATGACTGAGATGAAAACAAACCATCCCGGTACTTTCTCATTCCTTCAAAGTTTTGAAGAACAATTAAAAGCACGAGCAATTCAGCGACTTTGGGGCAAAGGCAAGCCTTTCTACTCCATATACGATATCGGCTCGTATTCGTTTGCACCCTATAAGCTCGTGTGGAAGGAAATAGCAGGCAAAATCGCTGGTAAGGGGATGTTCTCAGCTGCTGTGTGTGGCGCTGAACCTGACGAGTTGCTCGGCACGAAGAGGGTGATCCCCGACCACAAACTGATGTTCGTTCCTTTCGAAGATGAGAGTGAAGCTCATTATGTTGTTGCAGTCTTAAACTCCTCGCCAGCTCGCTTGATTGTAGCAGGCTATACCATCGAGACGGCGATATCGACGCACGTCGTCAAGAATGTCAAGGTCCCGAATTACGAACCGAACAACCCGGTTCATAAGCAACTTTCTCAGCTGTCGAAGGAGGCCCACAGACTCGTGACGGAGGGAAAAGTTGAACAGTTGCGCAAAGTTGAGGAAGAGATTGACACTCAAGTGGCAAAACTTTACGGACTCACGAACGAGGACCTCAAAGAGATTAAGAAGTCCTTGGCGATCCTTGAAGGCAGAGAAGTTGAGGAGGAGGAAGTTGAGGAAGAACCTGAGGAAGTTAAGGTAGACTTCTTAGATGCTGTTGTTAGGCCTAACGTTATCGGCAGCTTTGAGGTGGCGGTTTCAAACCCCCTTAAAGATAGGGTAACGATAGAGCTACAGCTTCCTGAGCGCCGAGTTAAGCTTGAGACCGATAAAGAGGAGGATAAAATCCGCGTTAGGGTTCCTCCACTGGAGACGGGTGGGTATAAGGTTCCCTACAAGATAATCACTTCTGAGGGAGTTGTTGAGGGCGACTTCACATTATACGTTAAGGAGGAGGAGAGGCATAGGGCTAGGGAGGCTTTAGCCTCCAAGCTCGATGAGTTGCTGGGTGAGTAAGTTATGAGCGAGGTATTTAACAAGGTTAAGTCCGTCTTCGGCGACCTGGCAACCGATAAGAAGATCGCCAACAGGCAGGAGCTCTTCATGCTCCCAAGATATGTGGTCGAGTACTTAGCACCCAACTTCATAGAGACATATGGAGAGCAGAAATATGCACCTGAACTGTCCAAACTCGTCGCCAAGTACTACCATGAGGCTAGGGAGAAGGATAAGGTCCTATCAGACCTGATAAGCCTCGGCAATATCACGCTGATAGACGAGGTTAAGGTTGAAACTGATGTTAAATTAGGCACATACAGGGCTCATCTACAGACACTTAACGTTAGGGACTGCATGATAAACCTAGATGTCGTTGAGAAGCACGAGAACCTCCTCATGACTGGCATGTGGGGTCTGGCAACGCTGGTCTATTCGCCAGATACGGCGCCCCCCTCAATGACCCCCATACTCATCCAAGATTTCATGCCCTTCCAATGTTCGGTGACGGATGTTAAGACGTTCCAAGAGGCTAGGGACTCCTTCACCTTCGAGGAGTGGCTCGACACCTTAATGAACACCATAGGGCTAAACCACGAGCGCTACACCTTAAGGCAGAAGCTCATCTTCCTCACGAGGCTTGTTCCCCTGATAGAGTGTAACGTAAACCTCATGGAGTTTGGGCCCAAGCAAACTGGTAAAACCTACCTCTACCGGAACGTCTCATACTACACGAGGATCTTCGCCGGGGGCAACATAAGCGCCCCCACACTCTTCTACAACATAGCTAGGAGGACCCTCGGCGAGATAGGCGTCAAGGACGCGGTCATCCTTGACGAGATAAGCAAGGTGAAATTCTCAAACCCGGATGAGATGCTTGGTAAGCTTAAGGACTACATGGAGAGCGGCCACTATGAGAGGGGACCCAAGAGGGCCGTTAGCACGTGCGCGTTGATGCTCATGGGTAACATATCCGTTGAGATGAGGGAAGGGGGCTACGTCCCCATCGAGGACTTCACCTACGTGCTACCGAAAGACATGAGGGAATCAGCCTTTGTCGACAGGACTTACGGCGTGATACCCGGCTGGGAGCTACCTAAGATAAGCATGTCCATCCGCCACCTCTCTAGGGGCTACGCCATAGCCTCAGACTACTTCTGCGAGGTCCTCCACGAGATGAGAAAGCTCAACTATGGGCACATAATCGACCAGGAGGTTGATCTCATAGGCGATTACACCATAAGGGATGAGAAGTCTGTGAGGAGGGTGGCTAGCGGCTTATTGAAGCTCCTAGTCCCGAATGGAAGCATCAGCAGAAGCGAGCTTAAAGCAATCATGGACATCGCTGTCGAGTATAGAAAAAGGGTCAACGACTGGCTACACATACTAGCCCCAGGCGAGTTCCCCAAGAAGAGGCTTGAGTACAAGCTGAGATGACTTCAAATAGCGGATCGATCAGTCGATCGAAAACGACAACAAATATGGTTTTGTATAATTACAGAGGAACAGGCGTGCGGGCGCATTTGACCCATCTGCCCTTTTCGAGTTTCAACATAAAGCTATGCTTTTCCAGCTTTGGTGTTTTCCCTGAAGTTGGTGCCACAATCACATGAATAGTGGCATATTCGCGGAAGTTTGCACCACAATCACAAGAGTACGCATCTACTTTGAACACTCCGTAAGCCCATGACTTCATGGGTTTAGTGAGCTCTTTTTCGCAGTTGGGACACTTAACCATAATGATTACATCTCGAGATTATGGTAGATCGAGATATTTATGTGCTCCTAGCGCGTGTACTCAATGCGATGGATATGAATTTGGAATTCGAACCTTCAGTTCATGACATATTTTTGGCATTTCTATGTAAGGAAATGAAAATGAACGAAGGAAAACTCTACTGCTCGGTGTGCGGAAAGGAGATCTCTGCGGAAGAGTACGAGTCATACGACGGTCTTTGTTGGGAATGTTGGGACGATCAAATGACAGAAGAATGCGAATTCGAGGAAGACATTATCTAAACGGAATGAGACCCAGTTTGGAAGCGTGGACATGAAATGGTCAAATGTGTAGATTGCGGAAAAGAAATCCCTGAAAGCCACGACTCATACTGTGACATGTGTGGAGCTCCACTCTGCGAAGAGTGCGGAAACTTAGGATTATGTTCTACCTGTGCTGAACTTTGGGAAGCCGAAATAGATCTAGAAGACATGGAAGCAGAAGAAGAATAGTACAAACAGAAAACGGAGAATGTCGATCAATCAGATCTTTACGAAATAATATTCTAATAGTTTCGTTCGTTTTTTCTTTTGTAATAGATGTTGTAGAAGCGTTATATAATTCCAAGAGATAAAGACTCCTCTTGAGGGAAGCGTTTGGTTGAATCATCTCTAAGTTCCCGGATCAAGAGGACTGGAAATGCACTTGAGTTTTGAGCTATTGTCGTGCCTAATTTTTTATCATGAGGCAGTCTTTACAGGAGGAGTTGTGGTTGAAATTATCATTGAAAGCCCGTGCTGATGATAGCAGAATAGATTAAAATGTTAGGCACAACCATACTAACTAGAAGGTTTTACAAACTGAGGTATGCCTATGGAACGACCCGAAGATAATTTTATGTGGGTTGAAAAATACCGTCCAAAAACACTAGATGAAGTCGTGAATTTGAAAGATGTTGTAGAAAGCTTGAAGGCTTTCCTGAGAACACCCAAGACAATGCCTCATCTACTTTTTGCTGGAATGCCAGGCACCGGGAAGACTACCGTAGCGTTATGCATCGCCCGTCAGTTACTTGGGTCAAGTTGGAGAACTTTTACATTGGAACTTAACGCTTCCGATGAACGAGGAATCAAGATAGTTAGGGAAAGGATCAAGGATTTCGCACGTTATGCTAGAGGAGCATTTGGCAATATACCTTACGTGATAATCATACTGGATGAAAGCGATCAAATGACAGGCCCGGCCCAAACGGCTTTGAGGAGAATAATGGAGACTAGTTCACGTACGTGTCGGTTTATACTTATATGCAACTACTCCAGCAAGATTATAGAACCGATTCAGAGTCGGTGTGTTATATTCAGGTTTTCCATGCTTGACAAAAAAGACATGGTGAAACACCTCGAATACATATCCAAAAAAGAAAATATCACTTTGCTCCCCGATGCTGCTGAGACAATTGTTGAATATTCGGGGGGCGATCTTAGACATGCGATAAATGCTCTGCATACGGCCTCCGTCTATACGAAAACAAGAACAATGGATAAAAAAACGGTTCTTCAAGTTATCGGAGAAGCCAGTCCAAAACAGGTACAGCTTATGCTAAACAAAGCCCTTAGCGGTGACTTCATCGAGGCCAGACGCATGATGTACAAGTTGATGGGTCTGTATGGTCTTTCCGGTACAGACATCATACGCCAGATGCACAGGGAATTATTCAAGGTTTCATATCTTTCAACAGAGGAGAAGGCTGAACTTGCCAACATTATCGGAGAATACGATTTTCGCCTAGTTGAAGGCGCGAACGACGACATTCAATTAAGCGCTTTGCTAGCTCAATTTTCCAAATTCGCCAAGTTGAAGGGAAAAGGCAATTGAAAGATGAATTGATGTGGGTTGAAAAGTACCGTCCAAAGAAAATAGCTGAAATAGTTGGAAACGAAGAAGCTAAATCCTTATTTCTTGACTGGCTGAAAAGCAACAGCTGGCGAAAAAAGCCAGCGTTACTCTATGGGCCATCTGGTGTAGGGAAAACTGCTTTAGTACATGCAACTTCAAACGAATTCAACTATAGAATCATCGAAATGAATGCAAGCGACACCAGAACAGAAAAATCCATTAACAAAATCGCTGATCCCGCCACTACTTTTGTTGCTTTAGACAAGTTCTCTGTCGAAACTGAAGGCAGCCTTCTCTTTCTAGACGAGGTTGATGGAATTTTTGGTAGAGAAGACAGGGGAGGCATTGGCGCTATAATGAAGATTTTTGGCAAAAAGAAGGGAAGAAAAGGAAAAGCAGGAAAAGAAAAGAAGAGAAAGAAGATTCAAGAACCTCAAATACCTGTGGTTCTTGCTGCCAACGACCCTGATCTTCAAAAACTTCGTCCTTTGAAAAGAGTTTGCACATTGATCAGGTTTCGCAAAGTGCGCATTCCCTTGATAGTGGCTTTATTACAGAAGATCGCGCTGATGGAACACATTGTCGCTGACATTGAAGCACTTGAGGCAATCGCGCAACACAGTGAAGGAGACGTACGCTCTGCAATTAATGATCTACAAGCTTTGAGTGAAGGAAATAGGGTTCTCCGGATTCAAGACTTAGATAGGCTACGTCCTAGAAACAGAAATCTCGACGTCTATGACACATTAAAAGGAGTTTTCTCAGCGAAATCTTCTGAAGAAGCAAGGTTCATACTGAACAGGACGACTATCGACTACGATACTCTAGTGCTGTCAATACATGACAATCTCCCCAATCGATACAAGGATCCAGTAGAGCTTGGCAAGGCTTATGATCTTTTGTCAAGAGCAGACGTTTTCAGGGGAAGAGTCGGAGTAGAGAATTGGCGTCTTCTAGTACACTTCTTCAACTTCTTAGCGCAGGCAACAACAGTTACATCGCAACCCTTTCAACCCTTTGAATTTATATATCCGCCAATGAGGATATCCACCCTTTACTGGACGAAGAGCAAACGAACGACTTTAGAAACTATCTGCGCCAAAATAGGAGCTAGATGCCACGTTTCCCGTAGATCCGCCAAAGTGGATTTCATTCCTTTCGTAAGGGCGATTCTAGAAAAGGAGAAGTTGAATCTAATAAGTAAATGGCTGAAATTAGATAGCCAGGAGATCGACTATCTTCTGAAACTTGACCAACTCTAATTGAAGGTTGCAAGGAAGATGAAATCTCTGAATTCAACTAAGACCAAAATAAATAGGATTGCATCCCAAGCAAAAAGCACCTTCAATGTTTCCACTGGAGTTCGTGTTTTGAAACGGAAAGCCTTCAAAAATGAAGTTGGAGATCCGCAAAGAGGAGGAACATACAAATACTTTCAAGACTGCATCTTAATTAATCGAGATGTTGCACGATCATATGAGCCCTCTCATTTAAAATGGATGATTTTCCACGAGTTTGGCCATGCCTACACTGCTAGAGTTTTTGCGAAACATAGATTTCTACCAATAGTCTATTACGAGCCCACAGTTAACGATGCCTTGATGAAAAACATTATTAAACCGATGTGGCAGGGACTATGCGATTACCTCGTCAACGAACTCGTTTTAAACAAAATAGGTTTGAAGAAATTTGACTACACATTAGAACATACAATTGATGACTTGGGAAAGGAGTTAACTTATGGAATGTGTTTTCATCTTTATGATTATTGGAAACATGGAAGAAATGACAAAGTTGCACGAAAAGCCAAAGCGAGGATCCCTTTGAAGATTCTGAGTCTTCTTGACCGAGAATTATCTTTGATTCCACTCGACAATCCAATAGACCGAATGATCAGTCTCTTCGGAACCATCGCTAGAGAACTATTTCAAATCGAAGTTCGCACTCGGACCAAATCAAAAAAAGCTATTGAGGAAATAGCAAAAGCTACACTACCAAAGTTTTGGGGCGACGAAAATACCAATCTCAAGGTTCTGGTTATTACTTCGATTGGCTCGCCTTTTTGAAGCTCGTTTGGTTTGCAATGCATGCATGCATCGGGGGATATCACCACTAGCCGGCGTAGTTAGAATTCTTCTAATTCAGGCATCTTGACGTTATCATGTATTTTTTGGAAAAATTCAGGTTGCTCCGTGTGAATGGGTATTAGCTCTTTTGGATTAATGGTTTGAATGATTTTCTGAATCTCTATTCCGCTGGCATGCCCTGAGGAATGAAAATGATGCTTTTCAAGGCGAAAGAAATCGACCCAATTGTTTAGTCTTTGTTCATCAATAATCTGTTCTTCGTTATGCGGTTCAGAAGTTGAATGTACATAGATGCTTCCAGTGTTTGGAGCAATATCAATTAGCTCGTTCATATCAAAAAAAGTCAAACAAACAATAACTTTTCCCTGATTCTCATGTATCCAGTCTGCTTTGACAGCGTTGGGCATGTCTAAGAATTTTCGCTCCCATGTGCGATAATCAGATTTTTCAAACCGACCAGTATTTCTTCTATCGATGTAGATGAGAATGTTCTCATCAACGATTCGCGGAACATCCTTCTTAAGCTCACGAACATTCTGTAATTCCCCAAGTAAGTATGCATGCCTTCTTGAAATCACGATTTTCCTATCATTTTCTTTCGCAACTTTATAGAAAGTCATGAATCGATAGAGGTCTTTGTAAGCAAAATCAGCAACTACCAAATGTTTGCATTGTGAAACAACGTTGTGAGCGTTTTCCGCAACATATTCTTCGGATCGACTTTCATTTTCGCCGATTCTAGTCCCCTCGCACAACAAGATATCCACATCCTCTTTTGCTGCCTCATCCATGAATCTTTGAGTAAGGTCTCCCCGTACTCCATGAAGCCTCAAATCCCCTGTATAAACAAGAGTTTTGTCAGAAGTGTGAATTACGAACCCCATTGCACCAGGCACAGAATGATCAACAGCAAAGGGCTTTACCTCCAGTGACCCGATTTTAAATGGTTTCTCCGTTTCTCGTATATTGAAAATTCTAGGAGTTGGAGGAGCTCTTCTATCAATTAAGGGGCGTTTCTTAAAATTATATACCTCGGTCTCTAAACTTCTTTTTCCCGCCTCAAGCACCGCTTTGGCATAGCTTCGGCTTATTTCAGAACATGAAACTGGGATTCTTTCATCTAAGAGGGAGATATAAGCTGAATGATCCTGATGAATGTGAGAAAGTAACACTTCGTCTACGCAATGTTCAGTGTGAGGTTCTTTTCCAATGAGACACAATAGATCTTTCCTGTAAATTCCGTCTACATAATGCAACATTTTTAGTTTCAGAAGATCCTTTATTCCCGTGGAGGAATATCTCGGTTTAAGATACTCCTCGAAAAACATTGCGTGCTTTGAAAAGCTCATTCCAAAATCCAGGAAAATCCTTGTATCCCTATCCTCGACAAGAATCCGATTTCCACCTATCTCATTAACTCCACCGTAAAATTTTATGCTAGTCAAACATCTTCAACCTCAATTACGTGTAGGCGCACGCCCCTTTTACTTTTAAAAAAGTTCCGTATTTACTTTGTGCGCGCAAGATAGAAGTTTTTATGTTGCAACAATATTAGTTTGTTGCGGAAAAATCGTAAGAAGAAACTCATTGAAACGGTCAATGATAGTAAATACAAAGGAGTGGTAATTCTCTTGACGAATATTCCTGATTCACTAAAGGGCATCGAAATGCGCTCAGGGATTCTAACCTTCAAATCATCCCTTAGAAACATTTTGGAAAGATACGGAGTAGAATATACGACATTCAAAGGCGCAGTAATTGACCTAGAGACTGATGAACGAAACTTTCTAGATGAACTCCACGGAGCAGATAGATACAAGAATCATTGTGCAGTTTGTTGCGGCATATTAGACAAAAACACCGTGGAGATTATTGCTAAGACTTGTAATGCTTCAGATGAACTTTTCGTTCAAGCTGTTGATGAAAAGCTAAGGAGAACCAATCATCCGTACTACGCCTTTAACGTTGGGTGCGACATGGCTCTTCTAACTAAACTATTGGGCAGAGAGATTCGATTTGACCGAGAACTACAAAATGAATACGAGAGTAAACGAGATGTAGTACAAAATCTCAGGGTACCAAATTTTGATGATCCATTCAACGGATGGGGATATTTAGCGGCAAAAGAATGGACCAAACATTTGGAGACACGTGAAACAGACTGTGTCAAAAGAATAATTGTTCACAATCTTGCATGTGTGTTGAAGGAATACACAATTCTTATGCGTAGAGGTTATAGAGGAATTGAGCCAAGTTCATATAAAGCCTTCTTCGAAGGAAAAAATGATCTTGTTTTCGCGCGCGCGCATAACCTCCAAAATTTGTGGGAAGTTAGCTCAATCAAAACCACAACGATCTTACAAAGCAATATTGGAAAGCCAACAAAATCACAGTTCTAGGCAACTTTTTGAGATGAATGACTAGATCGGATTGAAGCCTCTACTCCATTGACAAGCTCTTTAAGAATGGCAATGGATCGTAGCACATATCGGCGACTGATCACGACTTGCTTATCAATAGCTCCCTTGTATTTCGTAACTTTCTTATATTTTGGGTCCACCGAGCCAGCACGGTGGATTATGATGTGTCGCTTTTCAAAGATTTCGCGAACCTTTCTTTCGGTTTCAGCATCACCGAACATGTTTTGATTTCCAGTCAGCCTTCTTAGGAGACCTTTTATCGAGCGCGTCTCCAGTCTGACTCGATCGGCAACAATCTCGCCTTGCGTGCGTTTTGCATCTTCTTTATACTCTTGTAGTTTTGCAAGAGAAAGTTCTGCATCGATTTCCTGATGGAATCTTTCTCGGACCCTTTTGTTGAGAGTGACCAATGAGACCACAATTTCTTTAAGGTAGACTTCAAAGGCGCTTACGGCTACAACGAGAGCTTGTTCCAATAGAGTTTGATCCATCAACAATCCCAAGTCTTGAAATATTTCTGTAATCTTTTCAATGTGTGGTTTAAGTCGTCTAGCGAGGTCTTTTGCGATATTCTCAAAGTGTTGTTTGCCTTTCTTTTCGTATTCAACCTTGAAATGTGCTTCAAATGTTTTTTCAATATCTCTCATTAGCTTGTCCATTTCAAATGATTGCATCATTTCTTTGGGGAGATTGAGAAAGACGCCAATTGTGCGCTTTCCTTCGTTGTGTAAAATATCCTCCAAGTAGCCATCTAGGCGTGCTAGAGCCTCAGCTCTTCGAATGTTATACTGAAAGTTTTTGAAGGGAAGTTTGCTTGTTCGCACCATCTCGATGACCTAGCCACTCTAATCATTCACTTAACTAACACAAAAATACTTCCTAATAATCAACAAATGTGGTGTGTGGGATGATGCAATGAAGGATCTGTCTTTTTCTGACATTCAGACAAGCTATCTTGGTAAAGCCAAGAAGACAGCAAAAAGAGTTCCGAAATTGATCCTTGTTTGCGAGCGTGCTTTAGCATCAATGTGGACTATTAAAAGGCAATGGGAAACAATCATACAGACTCGGTGGGGGGCTAAGGAACTGCCTCCTCACCAACAGTGGGTCTCTATCTATTTCTTCAGAAATATGACATATCTGCGAGCGGCATATTTGCTTGCCCGTGAGGGTTCTTGTAGCGCGTCGAATGACTTGCAACGGACTGCATACGAAACCATACTTAGAGGTTACCTTTTCATAGTAGATGAAAACGAAGCTAGACTTTTCTATAATCTCATTGAGGGAACGATAGAGCCGAAAGCGAAAGAAGCCCTACGCCAAAGAAAATTCTATCCTTTCGAGTTTCTTTTGAAGAAGTTATACAAGCCTAAGTCAAGGAAATCCCATCAAGAGATTTTCCATGAACTTTCACGCTTCTCGCATCCTAGCATTCGTGGAGTCTTTCTGGATATGAAGCACTCGGAGAGCCAAATCGAGGATTGTCTCAAGATGATTCTGTCTCTCATATACGGCACGATTCAGATGATGTCTGAAGGATTCTTTGAACTTCTGGATGACCGCCTTAAAGACATTATTAAAGGCGCATTGGAAAGCATTGCGAGTTTTCTCCATGAGGTTCCTTTGTTTGAGCCAGATAAAGAAGGGTTGTCCTCAAGAATCAAATTAAGAGAGGGCAATTTCTTAACTGTGTTAAGCGCAATGTGAGGGTGTGATGAGCAGAAATGAGTGGAAGAGAGTTTGATAAGAACCTAATTCTTCTTCAGAGTAATGATTCCCAGTTCACTACGATATTAGAAGGAAATAAAACAGCTGTAGCACTTTACATCAAACACTACCTGAAAAATGAATTCCCGTATGAAACCTTTGGAGTATTCTTGGGGCATCTAAATAGTAAGTGCTATTGGCAATGGTAAGCCCCATGCGCGCGTACTTAGTGACTATGCTTTGGTAAAAGTTCCTTCTAAACAATAAACTGTTAGTTTTTGCTTTTCTGGACACTTGTTTTGCAGGTCACATCTTGGACAAAGTTTTGGGACATCGGATAGGTTCAACGTTCCATTTCGTTTGTGTAACGAAAACAGCAGTTTCAGATACTTGCCTTCCGCTATTCTCGGGACTTTGTATCTGTTTTCAAGTCCAAACCATTCATAAAGTCTCTTATCACCCTTTGAGGAGTTACAACTCTTACAGACGAAAACAGCATTGTCTGCTGTGTCAGGACCCCCTCTAGAACGAGGCAGAATATGCTCCAAAGTCAAGTCTTTCTTTTTTCCACAGTAGATACAGACATCTTTCTTTTCTCTTTCCTTAACATATTCTCTAATTGAAGTAGACCAGTTGATCTCTCCGGAAGCCAACTTCTTAAATCGATTCATAACAAATCCAAACTGCTTCTTTCCATATCCCGCAGATTCTGAAATGATTTTAGCGTATTGCCAAAAAATGAGATCCTGAATGGTCTTTACAGCACGAGGAGGCAATTCTAAGACCTAATACTCCTTTGATTAAGAGTACTTTTTATGTTTTGCCGCACACATATTTTCTTTCGAAAAAATCTTGCGCGCGCATGTCTTTGTTTGCCCACGTGTGTCTCTTACAAAAAACGCCTTAAGAATGCCCAAGTAGGTCAAAATCCAGTAGGGATGCACGCGCGTAATTTCGCACACGCCAAAACGCATAAATCACATCTGCTTCAAAGGTTTTCATAGAACACTTATGATAAGGACATTGGAAGAGGAAGATAAGGTAGTCAGATGGGCTTTCGCCGAGATAATGGGTTACCTGAAAGAGCGGCATAGGCACTATTGGTTCAAGTATAATCCCAAGCGAGTGAGAGTTCACAAAATAATGTATACCGCCTTTGAATCCGCCAACATACCCGTAACAAGAAGTTGGTATCGCTACGGTTGTTTCATACATTCAACTCAACTTGCTGGTTTCCAAGATTTTAGTTCACTAAAGAATCGTTATCTGAGAAGCACGTATCCCCCCAAAAGATTGCAATCTGCCGTGGCGAAGATGGGTTTTGATATCGATTTCGCAATCGAAAATATTCGTGAAACTATTGATGTCATGCCGCAAAGAATAGAGATATACTTAAAATCGTTATATGAGGACGCCCCGGAAGAATTGGGAAACATCTACACGGCGAAACTTGGACTCCACAAAGCATTGCTACTATCCCGCGAGATTGATTTTCAGCATCTACCTACATTCCAGAAATGGCTCTCGAAAGTTCGCAGAAACTTGTCTGTCTTTCACATGTCTGCTTTTTCCCGTCATCAATTTGACGATCTTATCAAAATTGTTATGGATTTCACTTCAAACGTTGAAGAAGCACTTTTGAAGATTGAGGAATTGATCCGACAGGAAATGAGAATTCTAAAGAAAAGGATAAAGCTAGTATACGGCTTTCCTACATTCTTCGACGAGCAAGTGTGGTTTCCTTTCGCACTAGAAATATCAGCGCAGACGGTTAAAGGATTTAGAGAAACCCAGATAAGGAATCAACAGCTCCGAAAAAAGAAAGAAAAGATTTTGGAATTAACCAACGCACTGAAGATGCAGGCTGCAATACTTGCTGAAAACGATTTGGTAATGTCTTGGGATGATTATCGGAAACGATTGAGTAGGTCAGATAAAGATAGCGCTATTGCAGAAGCTATCTCAGAAATGCAAAGAATCTACGAAGGATCTCCAGAGAGTGAGTAGATGGCTGACTTCTTCCTCGACACCTGTGTCTTTTTTGCGTATGCATACCCACATGAAGATTGGAACATGAAATGCGTTCAGTTCTTCGAAAATAACTACAGAAGATTCACGGGACAAAGAGTCAAATCCGAAATAAACAGGAGACTGCGGAAGAGAAGGCAACTCTACATAGACCTAGCGGCGCATCTTGATAGAGGAGGAAGTCCCGAAGAATTCATAGCCAGCACAGAAATGAACCCGAACGACAGACGACATTTTGAAAGCCAACTTTCTATTGTGGGAGAAAAGCCAAAGGCCGATGTTCTGACCTATCTTCGTGAGAAGGACAGGGTGACCAGAAGAGGTATTTTCGAAGCGTTTCGCAGAGTTCAAAGACCTCTTATCGGTATGTCATACGATCCACTTTGCGAAAATATAGTTCAAACTCTAGTCGAAAATCGGTCTGATGCTCAAATATTCGTGGATGCTTTGGTGTGGAGCGAAAAAAGGTCAACTTCGGTCTTTGTCACACTAGATTGGACAGACATCATTAGAAATCGCATGAGAATCATTAGAGCCCTATGCAGACACAAGATGATAGACTCTCCACAGAACTTTCCTTTGAGCATCAAGCATGTTACTGAAATCGCATGAAAAAGCACGCGCCGCACCTATCAATAGCTTTTTTCTCTTCTCATCTTGCAGTAGCAAAGCTACGCCTTAAACGAGGGATCAACTTCCATGCGCGCGCACTCACTTATTCGTTATTCGGCATTTAACGTCTAGATCGGCTAATAGTTCCGCTTAGGAATTTTTCTAGTTCGTTTTCTGCATTGTCAGCTCGGATAAATATGGGTACATTTTCTATTCCCGTGGCTATGTAGCTGGACAGTAGCCATTCGCCTGGTGCAGATTCCAACATCTTTTCCAGGATGCCTTGATCAATCATGAAGGTGTTGCTCACCACAGACCGGTCATAGGGTCTAGGCAATGTCCCTACAAAGTAGGTGTGCAGCTGCTGCAACGCATTTGTGTTTAGATACGCAATTCTTCGCGCGCGCAGGAAAAAGAAGACTATCGTTGCGAAGTTTACGGTCGAAAAATAAACAAAGAAAAGTACGAGTCATACGATGGTCTCTGTTGGAAATGCTGGGACGACGAAATGACAGAAGAAAGCGAATTCGAAGAAGACATCATCTAAACAGAATAACAAACATTTTAGAAACGTGAACATGAAATGGTCAAATGCGCAGACTGCGGAAAAGAGATCCCCGAAGACCAAGTCGTATACTGCGACATGTGTGGAGCTCCCCTCTGCGAAGAATGCGGAACCACCGGACTATGTTCCATGTGCGCCGAACTCTGGGAATCAGAAATAGATTTAGCGGACATGGAAGCAGAACAAGAATGGCGAAAACAGAAAAAAGGAGAATTACGTGGGACATTTTCAGTCTTAGCTTCACGCTAGCGTATTTTTGATTGTTGAGAGGAACTCTCTTGCTTTATTTAAGCAGTATCTAGCATCTTTTTCGCTGCTTTATGTTTCGAGCCCGTAGAGTGTCTCATGCCTGTCTATTCTGATGGAGTCTAGGGTGTTGATTAGAGACTCGCTTAGTCGCCCTGTGTTCACGTATTTTTCCCTCAGATACTCAATTAGACAAACATGGCTCTTTTCAACGATTCCATCCTTGAACAATATTGCTCTTGCCGCATGGAACATGGTAGTATAGGCGAGAACTACTGTTGCGTCCAACAATCCGTGGCTGAATGCTCTCTCAGCTTCGTTCAACTTAGCTTCAGCAACCTCAATCGATCTCTTACTCTTTTCTAAGTCTGGTCTATCCCTTCTCAACAGTCTCTTCCTGAAGCACTCATTCAATCTCATCATTTCACTACCGGAAGGTTGCCTTGAAGAACGATGCCGTCAACTAATATTCTCTCATAGAACGCCTTGTCCTTTTTTGCTTTTTCTTCCCATTCATGTAGAGTGTAAATGAGGAGAGTGACTTTTCTTCCCAATTTATTCTCGAATTTGCCTAAGTCAAACCGTTCTGTTTTCCTCCCCACGATAAGCAAGTCCACATCACTTTCCAGATCATCTTCTCCACGAGCACAACTTCCGTACAACACGATCGAAGAGTTCGGGTAAGTATCCTTCAAGAAATCAACCAACGGCTTCACTTTCATCATAAAATAACTAAGCTTCATATACCTAAAGCTGAGGTTCTCCAGATTAGCCCTAAACAACACAAGGTTAGCTCTCCTACTCTTCACCAGAAACTTGTTTTCATTATAAAAGTCGAGGAATCTCTTCGCTGTGCTTGAGCTTACATCGGCAAGCTTTGCTATTTCCCTCAGGTGGAAGTCTCTATACGGCTCATTTAAAAACACGACGAGAATGCGCAGTCCCGGATAATCAAATGGATTATTCATCGAACAATCGTTCTACATATAGAACAAATGTTCTCTTAAAAAGTTTCCGCCATCTCCCTTCCAAGACGCTCGACATGAGTCCTATAAAACGGACATATCAGTTCTATTTCTTGTTGAGACCGTCACATTCTTCACTGAAAGATAACGAGGTGTTTTCTAAGGATGTCGCTGTTCTTGCTCCCTCAAGAGTTGCTCACGTGCGGGAAATCAAAGATCTCAGCGTTGTACTACTAAATGAGGAATTTAGAAAGAAGTTAATTGGAAGAATGATGCAAAGTTTAGCTGGAACAAAAGTGGCAACATCAAAACAATGAAGAAAGATTGGATACTAAAAGATAATCGTCCATTTTGGGCCTTCCTGGCTGGCTACATGGATTCGGATGGATCTTGGAAGATTGAAAAAGCTAACAAAAATAATTTAAGGTTTAGATTTAAACTAGCGACATATGAGCGTCAAGTCTTGATGCAGATCAAGAGAAAGCTTGAAGCATTCAACCTGTATACATGTTTTTTCTTAGAAAGAAGGGACAGAAGACGAATTACGGGTCTTACCATAGGAATCTCTATGCACTTAGAATCAATCAACGAAATGATGTGCTTACGCTAGTGCGATTTCTTATGCCGTATAGCAAACATACTGAAAAGATAAGAAAAATGAGCCTGATTCTTGAAATCAAAAACGAAATGAAATGGATAAGGGTTAAAAAGAAAATCGTAGCCCTGAGGGAGGAAATCGAGACAGAGGTGGCCAAATGCATAAAGGCAGCTAAAGAAGAATATTTTCGCCGCAAGTATTCTCTTAATCTGTCTGCAACAAAAGCCTTAAAACCAAGGTTGCCACTCACTCTTTGAAGCCCCAATCACCGATGGAGGTATAAACAATCGGACACCGAAAGAAGCACGCCCCAAAACGCGGCTCATTAGCCTATTTGCCTAGGGGACGTGCTGCCCGACCTGTTGGTAGGATTCGCTTCTGGCCCGATGTGGAGGAAGGCCCCGCTTTGCTTGGGTTTATGGGCTACAAGGCTGGAATGACCCATGTTTTCCTGGTGGAGGACAAGCCGGGCTCCCCAAACTTAGGTAAAGAAATAGTTCATCCCGCAACCGTTGTCGAGGTTCCTCCCGTCACGATTTGCGCCGTTCGCGCCTACGTGAAAAATCAGTATGGTTTGCAAACTTTCACCGAGGCCTGGATGAAGGACCCCCCGAA
>JREQ01003761.1_pt1 | contig 18225 bp, 21 predicted proteins | sample 210151 | NCBI WGS metagenome assembly JREQ01 (sample SAMN03019617, study PRJNA260268) | marine sediment metagenome | biome: Marine; feature: Sediment; material: Clay; isolation source: clay from marine sediments 31 meters below sea floor depth collected from... | place: New Zealand: Canterbury... | reverse complement strand
TAATCTTTTTGTGGCGGGTCATTTAGCAAATAGCTAAACTAAGTCCAAGTGGATGTTAATGCAGCCATTTCTTTGATGACCACAGTGAGGGAAGCGGATTCCGAAATGATTGGGCTTGCTGGCTATTGAGCTGGCGTTTGGCTTCAAGGGAGGCTCGAATTAAGGCTCTGGTTGCGCTCTGGCCTCCTTTCTCTATGTTCGATTTTAAGTTTAGCAAAGGCTACCTCAAGCCAAAGCTCCTTATCTCTGGAAGCAGAGATGACTTCGCCCCCCGTCAGCCACTCTTATAATTAATAGCAAATTTGCCTATTTCTTCTTGATAGGGTAGCGAATGATGGTCTTCTGGACCTTTGCCTCAGGTTTGGTGAGATACTCCTCTTCGTGAACGCCGGCTATCTGGTAGCCGTTTTCTGCAATGAATTTGTGCAGGCGTTCAACTGTGGCTCGCTCTTCACTATAAGGCCCGATGTGGAGAATCTGTGCCACTGTGCCGTAGTCCCACTGCTCGATCTTGACTTGGATGCCGGGCACTTTTTGTGGCAGAGAAGTCGTATCTTCGGGAATAGGCAGGCCACAGATTCCAAGCCATTCATCCTTAGGGACAAGGTGGGCATTGGGCCACCTTGCTCGCAGCTTGTCTACTTTAAATTCGATGCCTTTCTTTTTGAGTTCGAACTTCAGTTTGTAGACTGAACCATAGAGCGCTGGCAGGAATTGGGGCATTACCTTGTTTGGGTCGCCCTTCATATAGACCACAGCCATCTTTTGTGATGGCATTTCAAGGATTTGTGGCTCTTTTGTGGGAGTTGTTTTTTGCGGTGTCATGTGAGTACCTCCTTTCTTATATAAGTATAGCGCTTTGTTTGCACTATCTGCATTTTAGCTCTGATTTTGGGTATTCAAATAGAGTTTCCTACCGTTTATGGAGAGGGTGTTGACTTCAGTCGAAATCGAGCTAAGAAACTAAAGAAAATCATCGAGTGGTAAAAACTACCTTTGAGTTACTCGAGGCTTAAATATGAGTCTAGTGCCTCTTGGATTGAGAGGAGCAAATTCCACCCTTTCTAATTCTACTTCTACTTTCTCAGGTAACTCTGCCACTATCTCAGGTAATACTACTTCAGGAAGAAATCCCCGCCTTTTTAGCTCACGCTTCTTCAATAATGTGATTTTCATTTTTGCTTTGCCTCCGATTAATAATTTTAGCTCGCTCGCTAAGCTTTAGCACAACTGAAGTCTCAACCTGCCTGTGAGGAATGTTCCAATATGTTCGCAGGAGTCTATCCTTCTCCTCAGGTGGTACTAGCTCGAAGCCATGTTTTTCATAAAATCGAATAGCCCAGGTTGCATCAGCCCAGGTTCCCACCAAGATTTCAGAAGTCTCGGCTAAACTCAGCAGGTGTTCGAGTAGCCTACTGCCAATCCCTTTTCTCTGGCATTTTGTAGCTACATAGGTATGCCTGATCAACGTAGTATCTTTAACAGGTTGGATTCCTGCTACTCCAAGTAAATGGTCACCCTCCACCCATCCGAAGAATCTAATGCCAGTTTCAATTTCCTCTTTTAGCTCCTTGGCTGACATATAAAGTTCCTTCCACCTATCACTCGGGATTACACCTTTGTAAGCCTGTGCAGCGTCATTTATGACCTTTAGGATAGCGTCAAAGTCTGAAGGCAGTAGACTGCGAATCATTTTTACAGTTTTTTGTCATTGCTATATGTGGGATTCCGACTTCTTCAAATAGCTCTCCTTCTTGTCGGAAGCCGAGCTTTTCATAAAACCCTGCGGCGGACTGCTGCGAATCCAATGTTACTTCTAATGCCCCCTTTGCCTTAGCTAATCCTAGGGATGCTGCGATTATTCTTTTACCGATTCCTTGGCCTCGATAGGTCTTTAACACAGCAATCCTCTCAAGCTTGGCTTGGATACCATTTTTGTACCTGATTCTCGCCGTTCCAACTGGAACGTTCTTATCATAGGCAATAATATGGTCTGAATTCTGGTCCAGCCCATTAATGTCCATTTCTCGTTTTATTCCTTGTTCTTCGGTAAAGACTTGGCGTCTTACTTCCTGGGCGTCACTTAATTCTTGTGAAGTCTCAACTGGTTTAACTATCAAGTTAGCCATGTTTGGTGGTGGATGTTTATTTAGCTTTTTGGTCATTGTGATGTGTAGATGCTGGCCACCCTAACCAAGTGGTCACCTTCTATCTAGCCGAATAAGCTACTGCCAGTTTCGATTTCTTCATTCAGTTCCCATTGTAACTAGGTTGACTCTGCCTCCCGGGCCCTGGCTCGTCGCTTCCTTTCTGAGACTACTACTGCTCCCAAGCCAAAGAGGATGGCAGCCAGTCCAATGAAGAAGCCTAAGTAGGGGATTAGCCTCAAGAGCCTAAGGATGACAAGTCCCAAAGCTAGGGCTCCGACCATGATGGCTTTGCCCTCCACACCCCTGAAGTGGCCAATAATCCACCGCCCGATAAATAAGCCCACAGGGATTTGGGCCAGGTAAATAGCTATCCCCCAGAGAGCTAGAGCAATTAGCCCCAAGGGTATACCTATGATGGTAATGCACACTATTATAGCGGCGATGGGAGTAACAAACAGGATAAGAGCTCCCCAGCCAGCGCTGGCCCCAGGTCTACTTCGTATAGACTCGGCGATAGACGTCAATCGTCTTGGGGCAAGGAGAATGATAACTAGCCCGGCTATCAAAGCCATTAAGAAGCCTGTTACCTTGCCTCCTATGCCAGAGAAAAGGACGAAGGGGAAGGGTTTAGCTCGCTCCTCCTTTACCTCGGGTAGGTTATGGGTAGTTACACCGCCAATTTGTGCGCCAGACTGGATATCAGCTTCCTCCTCGCTGGTATAGGTTAGGTCGCCTTGAATATTTGCTGTAGGTAATATAGTCAGGCTCTCAACTTTGAGAGCAATGTTTCCCTTTACCCCGTTGCTTATGGTGACCTCGCTTCCACCGCCTTTGATGTCACCTTCAATAAGTCCATCAATGTGTGCAATTCCAGCACCAAGGAGAAGGTCACCACCAATTTTGGCTGTGCTGACTATATTCACCTCGCTACAGCCAACCATTACATCGCCGCTAACATCGCCGTTAATGATGATAGTTTCGCCTGCTGCTCGCACAGCGTGACCAACATCGCCATTGATGTTAACTGTCCTGCCGGCAGCCATAACACTGCCGTTAACAATGCCATTGATGGTGATCGCGTTACCGGCGGCCCAGAGATCACCGTTGATAGTGCCATCAATGATAACAGTGTTGGCGCCTACATAAAGGTCATCGTCCACTGTCTCTCCACTAGCGACGGTGACCGTCGCTCCACTGCGAGTATCAAATGCCAGGACCGGCACCGCAGTGAATATCATTAATAATGTGACTATAAAAATGGCAGCCAGCCCTCTAAAAATGTGTTTTACCATACTCTCCTCCTTATGAGCCCCATATTTGGTTAACCGTGCTTATAGGTAATGTCATGGTTTTTGCGGTTGCTGAAATTGTATGGAGATCACTTCGCTTCCTGCTTCAAATAGCTGTGACTTGATTTCATGCACCAGGCCCCACGATTGTGCTTCCTCTGGGTTCAGAGTCGTCCTTTCAAGCATGGCATTCGTCACTTCCTCAGTACTTTTACCGGTATTTGCGGCAATTACTTTGGCGATGTTCTCGATGTCAATTCTTAATCCTTTTAACCTTTCTTCCAACTGCTTTTCTTCCAAGTTCTGATTTCCTCTAAATTGGGCGTTAACGCCGTGAAGCAAGAATCTCGCTTGGGGCACTGACAGCCTCCGTGAGCCGGCACAATATAGGACGATGCCTATTGAGTCTACGCTACCGAAGTTGTGTGTAGTTATCTTGGCAGGCAACCCTTTGAGATAATTGTATGTGCTCAAACCATGAATAACAGAGCCACCAGGTGAGGTGATAAGGATGATGAAATCCCTTATCCCTTGCTTCATTTTCTGGTCAATAGCATTCATAAGAGCGTTGACCGTAGCATCTATGACAGGGGCGAAGAACTTAATTACCACTGGTTTCGTAGCCATGTTTGCCTCCTCTTCATTCTAACTCATCAATGATATCAATGTACCTTAAGTAAATCTTGATGGGGAATTTCTTCTACGGTGCCTCTTCCATTTATCCTGAGGATGAATTTTTTAGCTCCCTCTTTTGCACTAGGGTGAGAACTTACAGTTACCTTCAAACACACTTCGGGGACAACTCCAGATTTAGAGTCTGGAACACCAATGACATAACTATGAGTATCTCTATACACCATGCCATCTGAGGCCATTCTATAAAAACGTAGACTGCCAGTCAGTAACACGGCGCTTTGTTCAAATGTTGCTAATTTTATACGTTCAGTCATTCCCTTTAGTATTATTGCCACAGCCTCGGTTTGGTTCCCCTCCCAATAACCGCTATATCGAGGCCAGCAAACCTTGAGGCCGTAGTCTGTGGCATCGAGGATCTCAATTTGCGCCATAAAGTCGCCTTTTTCACCATTGTTTTTAACAGTAATATAGATGCCATCGCTAAAATCAGATTGTAGACTCGCCTCTATCGACGGCTTGCTCTCTTCTAATTCTGCTAATTCTGTGTGATAACCATACATTGTCCAACCCACGAAACTAGTGAAAAGGATGAAGCCAATCAGGCTTAGCAGTGCTGTATTAACAGGGTAGCCTGCAATTATAGCCACCTCTCTAATATTAAGCACGATACCCCCAACGGTAATGATGAAGCCCACAATATTGCCCCCGATTTTGATAACCCGAAATTTCCCCATGCCCCAATTCTATCACCCCGAATTCTTACGTCAACAGTAGCATTGCACATTACCTTACATCTTTATCCGCCTCTAATTTCGCGACAAGCTTAGCACTAAGGTTGGATAGCTTTGCTGTGCTATACTTATAGATAGGAGTTAGCTGTGCGAGATAGGGATAAGGTAAATCTTAGAGGCAAGCTAGAATCTTTGGCCACGAGTGCGGGGGCGACCTACTTCGGCATAGCTGACCTTACTCCTGCCAGGCAGTGTATTTCAGAGCAAGGCGGAGAATTTCTAGCTCAGTTTCCGCGAGCTGTTTCTCATGGCTTCGTTCTTATGGATAGCATTGTAAATGTGCTGAGATATCATAGCGATGCTGCTGCCATACATACCTATTGGTATCACACGCATCAAATTGTAAATCCCTGCATAGACTCGATTTCTTTGATGTTAGCCCAATACCTGGATAAAGCCGGTTTTCAAGCTTTCATTGTCCCGTCTTCTCAAAGATTGGGTAAAACTAGACTTGCTGGTGTGTTCTCCCACAAATTGGCAGCTCATTTAGCTGGACTGGGATGGATTGGCAAGAGCGCTTTGCTCATTACACCAAAACATGGTCCCCGCGTGAGGTGGGGTACCGTGCTCACAGATGCTCCGTTGGAAGCTGGAATGCCTATGGATGAGATGTGCCAGGACTGCCGCGTATGCGTGGAAGCTTGTCCCGTGCATGCTTTTACGGGACAGGCTTTTGATAGGCCCCGACCAAGGAGCGAGATATTTGCTGCTGAAGCATGCGACCGCTATGTTAGTGACCAAGAGCAGACCATTGGTGCACGCGCCTGTGGTATGTGTGTTTATATCTGCCCGTTGGGGCGAAAGAAGTAACCAAAACTTTCCTTGGCAATGCCTGTAGTTTGCTTTTCAGGGCTGCGTTCGGTAAACGGCATTTCTGTCTGCCTATTTTAGCTATGGTATAATCTGGTGGGGGAGCTTATGGAGGATATACTTAAGGCAAAGCGGCGGATAGAAGAGCTAAGGAAGATAATTAACTACCACAATTACCGTTATTATGTGCTGGATAGCCCCGAAATCAGTGATGCTGAATATGATGAATTGATGAGGGAGCTTAAACAGCTCGAGTCTGAGCATCCTGAGCTTATTAGCCCTGATTCGCCAACGCAGAGGATTGGTGCCCCACCTGTAGAAGAGTTTGGAGTGGTGGAGCACCCTGAGCCTTTGTTGAGCTTGGCTAATGCCTTTTCTTATGAGGAATTAGCAGCTTGGCACAAGAGAGCTAGTAACCTTTTATCTGGGCGTAGTTTTGACCTTGTTTGTGAACATAAAATTGATGGGCTAGCGGTAGCTTTGACTTATGCTGATGGCTTGCTGGTCACTGGCGCAACTCGAGGTGATGGCTACCGGGGTGAGAACATCACTCAGAACCTGAGAACTGTTAGAAGCATTCCTCTTTCTGTGCCTAAGGAGGCACCTCCAAGATTTGAGGTAAGGGGTGAAGTTTATCTCCCTAAAGCTGGCTTTAAGAAGCTCAATGAGGAGAGGGCTAAGGAAGGTTTGCCCCTTTTTGCCAATCCCAGGAATGCTGCTGCTGGCTCAGTAAGGCAGCTAGATTCTAATGTCACTGCCAGACGTCCTTTGGACATATTCATCTATGGTTTGGGTTGGGCTGAAGGTAAGGCAGTGCCTGATACCCATTGGGGGATTATGGAATACCTCAAGTCTTTGGGCTTCAAGATAAATCCTAACATTGCTCTCTACCATACCATTGATGAGGTGGAGAAATGTCATCAGAACTGGGTGGAAAAGCGGGATGACTTACCTTATGAGGCTGATGGTATGGTGGTGAAGGTTAATCCAATTGCCTTTCAGCGGGATCTTGGCACTGTGGCTCATGAGCCCAGGTGGGCTATCGCTTATAAATTCCCTGCCATCCAAGGCACCACGCGTCTTGTTGATATTGGTGTAAACGTAGGGCGTACAGGAAGCCTTAACCCTTATGCCATTTTGGAGCCAGTTCGAGTTGGTGGGGTGATCATCCACCAGGCAGCATTACACAATGAGGAAGACATCCATCGCAAAGATATTCGCATTGGTGATGTTGTTGTTGTGCAGCGTGCTGGCGAGGTTATTCCTGAGATTGTTGGCCCGGTAAAAAGTCGCCGCAGTGGTAAGGAAAAGATTTTCTATATGCCGAGTCACTGCCCGGTATGCGGAAGTGAGGTGATAAAGCCTGAAGGCGAGGCTATGCATAGGTGCCCTAATGCTGCCTGTCCCTCTCAAGCCCTAGAGCAGATCAAGCACTTTGTCACTCGTGGAGCTATGGACATAGATGGCGTGGGTGAAAAGCTATGTCAAGCTTTATTTGAAGCTGGCTTAATTAAAGACGTAGCTGACTTATATTATCTTACTAAGGAGCAGTTATTAGGCTTGGATAGGATGGCTGATAAGAGTGTGTCTAACGTGCTTAATTCCATCGAAGGGAGCAAAAATAGGCCTTTGTCTCGAGTTATCTTTGCCTTGGGAATTCTACATGTGGGCGAGGAATATGCTGAGCTATTGGTGGGAAACTTTAATAGCATTGATGAGTTAGCTAAAACCAGCCGAGAAGATCTTTCCTTCCTGCCATCCATTGGGCCGAAGATAGCTGATAGCATTGTGGCTTTCTTCAGGCAAGAAGGGAATAAGCGAATTATTGAGAAATTGAGGAAAGCCGGAGTGAGACTGGAGAGGGAAAAAGCCGAGGAGGCCAAGCCTGAAGAATTACCTTTAGTCGGACTAGAATTTGTTTTAACGGGGAAGTTAGAATCACTTACTCGTTCCGAAGCTGAGGCTAGAATCAAAGCTTTGGGAGGCAAGGCAGGCTCGGATGTCACTAAGAAAACATCTTATCTCATAGTTGGTGCTGACCCTAGCTCTAAATTGGCTAAGGCCCAAAAACTGGGGATAAAGGCACTCAGCGAAACTGAGTTCTTGAAATTGCTAAATCAAGAGGTGTAATGAAATCAAGAGATTTGATTTTTAATAAAGCATATTTGACCATAGTGGGGTGTCAGATAGTAGTCTCTATATAGCTTTATTTTTGCAGACTGCTAGGATTTTGCCACTTTATGCTAAAATCTCCCTGAAGAAAAGCATGGTAGCTTGAGGAATCATTAGATTTATAGCCTTCGCTGTTGGCGCGATAATGCTCATAGTCAAATTTGCAAGAAAAAAAGGGCTGCGGATTTGGGGAATTGTTGCTGAGTGTAGTCTTGCGCTTTTTATCCTCAGTGCTTGTCTTTCTGGGCCAGGAACACCTGCAGAAACTCCGCAAAAGGAGGCTGAAATAGGCACGAGCCGTAGTAATCCTGTGCCATTAGGCCAGTCTTACCGCTATGACGACTTAGAAGTAAAGGTTCTGGACTTCGAACGTAGGCAAGTGATAGGCGAGGGTTCTCTGTCGGCACAAGCTGAAGTCGGGGGTAGCTTTGTAATTGTAAGCCTCCAAATCAGGAATGTTGGGGCACTTGAAAAAAGCCAAAGCTACAACACCATTAACTTTGCTGTGGTAGGTGACAAGGGAAAGGTCTATGACGATTGGCAGAGCGATATCGTGTATGACCTATACAAAGGGGAGTCTCTGCACAGTGGCGAGTTGTATGGAGGTGATAGTATAACGGGAACCATTGTTCGCACAGTAGATATGGATGACTCCTATCTGGTGCTAAGGTGGTCAACTGGTTTCCGTGGCGCAAAGGAACATTTCCTCGCACTAGAGTGATTATTTAGCTAAGAGTGCTGATATCCCGCCGATGATTAGAAGAGGCCCACCAAAAAGGTAACCCATTGACATAGCAATAATTTCCCCACTTCGCTTACAAGCATAAGGGAACAAACGCATTATTGAGGAATTGAGGAAAGCAGGCTCGGATGTTAGCAGCAAGACATCTTATTTGGCAGTCGGCGCTGATTCCGGCTCAAAATTGGCCAAAGCACAAAAATTGGGGATAAAGACACTCAGCGAAACTGAGTTCTAGAGCCGCTGAATCAAAATACTTCCTCATTTTGAATCGCTTCGATGATATCCTCAAAAAAGTTGACATAATAATCAGGCAATTCAGCTATATCAAAAAATCGGACGTCCTCTACTTCGTCTCCAGGAGTCGGTTTTCCACTTTTTACTTTAACTAGATACCTCACTATCAGCATATCCCCGTAAATCTCTTTATCTTCTCGTCTAGCTACTCCGATCAATTTCACTATTTCTCCAGATACTCCAGTTTCTTCCTTTAGCTCCCTTAAACAGGCCTCTTCTGCTGTTTCTCCGCTTTCGATAAAACCCGAAGGAGCCCCCCACCTCCCCTTTTTGGGTGCTGTCCCTCTTTTAATCAATAGGAATTTTTTATCTTTCACTGTAACTGCTGCTACTACTGGCAAAGGATTTTTGTAATCAATGAAATCACATTTAGGGCAATATTTTCTCCTTTTCCCCTCAATCATTCCTGCTTGAAGAGAAGTTCCGCAAATTGGGCAGTAGTTATATTCTTTCATCTTTTTCTCGGTAGGGATAAAACATGTCCTCTTTTTAGCCTATAATATATCATGAAACAAGGCCTATAATGATGAAATTGATTGTTGGACTGGGCAATCCGGGCAAGGCTTATGCCCATAACCGCCATAATGTCGGCTTTCACTGCCTGGATTATTTTGCCAAGTGTCACTCTATCAAGTTTGAGCGGCGGCAGTGTCAGGCTAGGATAGGCACCGGTGAATTAGAAGGCGAGAAATTATTGCTGGTTAAGCCAAGAACCTTCGTTAACCTCAGCGGCAAAGCAGTAGGTTGCTTGGTGAGCAAATACGCTATCTCCTTAAATAACCTGTTAGTAATTTACGATGACCTCGATTTGCCTCTAGGCAAGATTCGCCTGCGTTCCGGTGGTGGTTCAGGGGGACATAAGGGGATGGGATCCATCATTTCTGCCTTGGGAAGCGAGGATTTTCCTCGAATCAGAGTTGGTATTGGACGCCCTCAAGTGGAGGGATTACCTAATACTGATGAAGATGTTATAGTCAGTTATGTGCTCAGCGACTTTACTCCACAAGAGGAAGAACTAATTAAGCCAATAATTGTTACAGTAGCTGAAGCTATTGATTGTTTCCTTACTCAAGGGATGGAAGTGGCGATGAGCAAGTTCAATTAGCAAATCAAGGCTTTAGCTGGTGGTATAATATAATTTGTGAGTTGAAAAATGATCATTGCTATTATTGGAGACTCTTCCTGTCCCCCAGAAGAGGCTAAGTTAGCTGAAACTGTAGGGGGACTTTTGGCACAGCGGGGTGCTACTATAATTTGCGGTGGCTTAGGTGGTGTGATGGAAGCAGTGTGTCGCGGAGCTAAATCAAAGGCTGGTTTGACCATTGGCGTTTTGCCCGGTGAAGATTCAAGCATGGCCAATCCCTGGGTAGATATTCCGATAGCCACCGGCGTAGGTTATGCCAGAAATATGGCGGTGGTGAAATCAGCTCAGGCAGTGATTGCCATTGGTGGTAATTATGGGACACTCAGCGAGATTGCTTATGCCTTAAAGAGAAACATCCCAGTTATCGGCTTAAACACCTGGGCGCTGTCTCGAAATGGTAAAGAGGATGATCCTATAATCAGAGCCCATAGCGCTGTAGAGGCGGTAGATAAAGCTATTTCTTTGGCTAAAAAGAAAGGTGGGTCGAGTTTAAGATGGACAACATAGAAATGGCTACTATCGAGCGTATTAGAGCCAGGGAGATTCTCGATTCTCGGGGTAATCCTACGATAGAGGTGGAAGTGGCATTGGTTGATGACACCGTTGGTGTAGCTTCCGTTCCCTCAGGGGCAAGCACTGGCAAGTATGAAGCTGTGGAGCTGCGAGATGGTGACAAATATAGGTATGGTGGGCTCGGGGTTCTCAAAGCGGTGAGCCATGTTAACGATGATATAGCTCCAGAAATAGAGAGAATGCCGGCTTTGGAACAGGCGGCTATAGATCAGAAGCTGATTCAGTTTGATGGCACGGCGAACAAATCTCGTCTCGGAGCCAACGCTATCCTGGGGGTGTCTTTAGCAGTAGCAAAAGCTGGGGCTAATTTTCTGGATATTCCACTGTATCGCTATTTGGGCGGAGCAGAAGCCAATCTTTTGCCTATTCCTATGTTGAATATCCTGAATGGTGGGAAGCATGCTTTGGACTCTACTGACTTTCAGGAGTTTATGATAGTGCCTCTGGGCGCAGACACGTTTGCTAGAGCTATGCAAATGGGCAGTGAGGCGTACCATTGTTTGCATAAAGTTCTTAAAGATAAGGGTTTAAATACCAACGTAGGTGATGAAGGTGGTTTTGCCCCCAAACTTTCTTGTAATAAAGAAGCACTAGAGCTAATCCTGGCAGCTATTGACTTAGCTGGTTATAAAGCTGGTGAAGACTTATTTCTTGCTCTTGACCCGGCAGCGAGCAGTTTCTATCAAGATGGTAAATATGTCTTGGCCAGGGAAGGTGTTACCCTTTCTTCCGTAGAGATGGTGAACTATTATGCTAACTGGGTATCCAATTATCCTATTATCAGCATTGAGGATGGCTTGGCCGAAGATGACTGGTCTGGCTGGATACTGCTTATGGCTAAATTGGGCCAGGAGGTTCAGCTTGTGGGCGATGACCTTTATGTTACCAATATCGAACGACTTGAGAGAGGCATTGTAGAAAAAGCCTCCAACTCAATCCTTATTAAGCCAAATCAAATAGGTACGCTTAGTGAAACCTTAACGGTTATCAAAAGGGCACAGAAAGCGGGATGGACGGCTGTCATTAGTCACCGCTCTGGTGAGACTGAAGATACTACCATAGCTGATTTATCGGTAGCAAGTGATGCTGGATTTATTAAGGCTGGTGCTCCATGTCGCGGCGAGAGATTGGCTAAATATAATCGCCTTCTTAAGATAGAGCAGGAGTTAGGGAATAATGCCCGCTACCCGGGCAAAAAGGCTTTTTATAATCTAAAGAAGACGAAGTCATGGAAATAGTAAGTGGTGTCCATCAGATAAAACTTCCTTTCCCGGAGGGCATGCCAGGGTATACCAATGTATATGTGGTGGAGGGAAGCCGGGGCAATATACTGGTTGATAGTGGTTGGGGCAACTCGGAGGTGCTCTGGGCCTTTAGGGAGGGGCTAAGAGAGAATCGCCTCAAGTTCCAGGATATTAATTGGGTTGTTATCACTCATATTCACGCTGACCATTATGGTTTGGCAAGCAAGCTAAAAGAATTTTGTGGGGCTGAAGTGGTTATGCATAGAGTTGAAGCGGGACTTATCAATTCAAGGTATAAAGATTTTGCTGGACTGCTCAAGCAGATAGAGGAGGAACTCAGCAGAAACGGCGTTCCTCAATTTGAGCTGTCTAAGTTGACTGAGGCCTCGATATGGATGAGGCAATTCGTTTCGCCTGATTTACCTGATGTTATGTTAGATGATGGTGATAGGCTTTCTAATGGTTCATTTGAATTCGAAGTATTACGAACGCCAGGTCATTCGCCAGGTCATATATGTCTTTATGAGCCGAGGAAGAAGTGGCTCTTTTGCGGAGACCATGTTTTGTTTAAAACTATTCCTCATGTGGGCTTCCACCCCCAATCGGGGGATAATCCCCTGGGAGACTACATCGATTCTTTGGAGAGGTTAGTGGCGCTTAAGGCTAATTTCATCTTCCCGGGGCATGGGCCAGTGTTCAATAGCCTGAAGCTGAGAGCAGCGGAAATACTCCATCATCATGAGCAGAGAGAAAGAGCCATTATAAAGGCCATGAGTAGCGGTTTCAGAACAGCCTATCGAGTGGCTACTGAGATTCCCTGGAAACCTGAAGCAGGTGGTATTGCCTTTAAAGATTTAGCGCCCTGGGACAGGCGATTGGCTATTTTGGAAACTATTGCTCACCTTAGGTTATTAATGGTTGAAGGTAAAGTAGGCAAGTTTGACCAGGAGGGCGTTTCTTTATACTTATCTAAAGACTAGATAAAGAGGAGGTAAAAATGGCAACGAAAGTAGGAATTAATGGCTTTGGGCGCATTGGTAGATTGGCTCTTAAAGCAATAAATCAGCGTGTAGCTAATAAATTAGAAGTGGTGGCGGTGAATGACCTTACTGATGCTAAGACTAATGCTCACCTTTTCAAATACGATAGCAATTATGGTGCCTATCCTGGCAAGGTGGAGGCTAAAGGTGATTCCATCATAGTTGATGACCGGGAGATAAAAGTCTTAGCTGAACGTGACCCAGCCAAAATTCCTTGGCGGGACTATGGGGTGGATATTGTGATTGAATCGACAGGTCTCTTTCGTGAGGCTGCCAAGGCAGCTAGCCATCTTCAGGGCGGAGCGAAAAAAGTGATTATTTCGGCGCCAGCCCGGGAGGAGGATATAACTGTTGTCCTTGGTGTTAATGAAGGGCAATATGACCCAGCTAAGCATTACATCATATCCAATGGTTCTTGCACCACTAACTGTATTGCTCCTGTGGTCAAAATTCTCCAGCAAAATTTTGGAGTCAGTCGCGGGCTAATGACCACCATCCACTCTTACACTAATGATCAAAGGATTCTGGATGTATTTCATCGCGACCTACGTCGGGCAAGAGCCGCTGCTATGAATATCATACCTACTACTACTGGTGCTGCTCGTGTTGTAGGCATCGTCATTCCTGAGCTTAAAGGGAAAATACATGGCATCGCTATAAGGGTGCCTACTTCCGTAGTGTCTATCGTTGACTTTGTGGCTGATTTAGATAGAGAGGTAACTGCCGAGGAAGTTAACCATGCCTTTCAGAGAGCTGCCGAAGGGGAACTCAAGGGAATTGTAGAATATTGTGATGAACCTCTGGTGAGCTCAGATTTTAAAGGCAATCCAGCCAGCGCTATTTTTGATGCCTTGAGCACTATGGTCATGGGTGGCAACATGGTAAAGGTGTTGGCTTGGTATGATAATGAATGGGGCTATAGCTGCCGCCTCGCTGACCTTGCTAGTTATATTGCTGGCAAAGGCTTATAAGGTATGCAAAACTGTGATATGTGCTATATTGGATATAGGAGGTGAGATATGTTTTGTCCTAAATGTGGCGCTGAAAATCCCGAGGGGGCTAAGTTTTGCTCTAAGTGCGGTGCCGAGCTTGGTGTTTCTGCTAAGCCCTCGGAAACCAGCGTAGGGCTGTCAGCTAACGTAGCTGGGCTTCTTTGCTATGTTCTTGGCTGGATATCGGGCATAGTTTTTCTAGTTATTGAGAAGAAGAGCAAATTTGTTAAATTCCACGCCTGGCAATCCATCATGACCTTCGGCGTATTGACTGTAGTCCAGCTTATTGTAATGTCGATTCCCCTTTTCGGCTTGGTTCTAGCGCCGATTGTCTGGATTCTGATGGGTGTTTTGTGGATTATCCTGATTATTCAAGCGGGGACTGGCAAGATGTGGAAGTTGCCCTGGGTGGGTAACTGGGCTGAGAAGCAAGCTAGCAAAGCTTCTTAGGCTTCGTTGCCCTTTTTGAACTCCAGCCAGCTTCTTAGCGTCGTTAATATAGAGGCTTGTTTCTCTAATCTTTCGTTCTGTTTGGTCTCTGGGCTCTAGAGTTTCGGAATAGAAGTAGTCGCCATAGAGGGGCTCAAGCTCTGCCAGCGCTTCTTTACGAATCAAGCTGCTCATCGAAGGTCTGCTTTACTTTGCTCATTGGCAGACCCTCTCTGCTTTATCTAAATTTTGAACTTTCTTTAGCGTGAATTCGATGGCTTAAGGTTTCTGCGCCCACTATAAACTTTTTCTCTCTCTTTTCGTTTTCATATATAATAGACATCAATCTGATGTCTATTGAGAAGGATGTAGTTTCCCGAGCAGTAAAGGGAGAGGGTGAAGCTTTTGCTCAACTTTACGAGGAACATTTCGATAGGATTTATCGCTATGTTTACCTCAAAGTGGGGAATCAAGCCGAAGCTGAGGATTTAACTCAGGAGGTATTTGTTAAAGCTTTGGAGGCGATTGGCTCTTACAAGTGGCGGAATTTACCTTTCGTGGCTTGGCTATTTCGCATTGCCCATAATCAGGTAATAGATTATTTAAGAAAGCAAGGTAGAGTGGGAAAGGTAGCTTTGGAGGACGATATAACCTTAGTTAGTGGGTCAAATCCAGCGTTTATGGCTGAACGGGAGCTTGAAATTGAGGAATTGATTAACAATGTAAAGAAATTATCTCCGGCTCAGCGTGAGGTAATCTCACTCCGTTTTGGGAGCGGGCTCTCTGTTGCTGAGGTGGCAAAAGCCCTAGGTAAAAATCCAGGCACGGTAAAGGCTTTGCAATATAATGGCATAGTGGCATTAAGGAAATTAATGCTGGGTGATAGGTAGAGATGACTCGAAAGATAGAAGATATTTTCGACAATTGTTTGGAGAGCATATTTAAGGGTGAAAGCATTGATGATTGCCTTAAGGCTTATCCAGAGCAAGCACCTGAACTAGAGCCTTTGCTCAAAACCAGCCTTGTTTTTATGCAAAGGTCCTCTGCTATTCAACCTGCCCCCGAGTTTAAGGCAAGGTTAGGCTCTCAGCTTCAAGCAATGCTTTATGCCAAACAGAAGAAAGCGGAAAGGAGAGCAAGGATTCCTATTTGGCAGAGGAGGTGGGCTTTGGCTATGACTGCTATTCTAGGTTTTCTGCTTATTGGTGTGGGAACACTTGCTGCTTCAGCATATGCTTTGCCCGATGGGTCTCTTTATCCGGTCAAGTTAGCTGAGGAGCAGGTGAAGGTGACATTAGCTTTTTCTGATATAGACAAGGCAAAGCTTCATATCCAATTTGCTGAGCGTAGAGCAGGTGAGATGGTTGAGATGGCTCGCCAAGGCAAAGGTAATGAGATTTTTATGCTAACCGAGCAAGTTGCCAATCATTTGGACAAGGTATATGTGATGGAGCAACCGCCGGAGGTTGAGGAAAAAGGGCCTAAAATGCTGGCTCCTACTCCGGCTCCAGCCCCATCTGAAGGAGCAGAAGCTTATAGTAAAGGAAGGGATGCTGAGGAACTGGAGACAGTGCTAAGCCGAAGTTGGGCAAAGAGTTTAGCTGCATTAAGGAATGCTTTAGACAAAGCCCCTGAAGAGCTAAAACCAGTTTTACAGCAGGCTATTGAGGACATGGAAGAGGATTACAATAAAACAATTTCCATCATAGAAAGTGGCTCAAGTCAGTAATTTTGTTAAAAATCTCCTTTAGGGATTAGGCGGTGAGGAGTATAATGAGGAGTATAATAAGGTTAGCATATGGGCTCGGAGGTTTTTTATCGTAAGTGGCGTCCGCAAACCTTAGCTGAGGTGGTGGGGCAGGAGCCGGTGACTCAGACTTTACGCCATGCTGTGGAGAATGGGAAAGTAGCTCATGCTTATCTTTTTTGTGGTCCTCGAGGCACGGGGAAGACTAGCACCGGGCGTATCCTAGCTAAAGCGGTTAACTGCCTTAATCAGGTAGATGGTGAGCCATGTGATGCTTGCGATATATGTCACTCAATCACTGAAGGCAAAGCTTTAGACGTAATAGAGATAGATGCTGCTAGTAATCGTGGTATTGATGAAGTTCGTAGCCTCAGGGAAAAGGTTAACTATGCCCCCAGCCGTGCTCGCTATAAGGTATATATTATAGATGAAGTCCATATGCTTACTGAGGCGGCTTCCAATGCCTTGCTTAAGACTTTAGAGGAACCACCTCCTCATGTCATTTTCGTCTTGGCTACTACAGAACCTCACAAGGTGATATCTACTATTATGTCGAGGTGTCAGCGCTTTAACTTTCGTCGCCTGTCCCAAACAGCGATAATCGGTAAGCTGGAGTTAATATGTCAAAAAGAGGATATTCATGTTAGATTGGAATCTTTGAAGCTTATTGCTCGGGCAGCTACAGGAAGTCTCCGAGACGCGGAAAATATATTGCAGCAGCTCATTGCTTACCATGGCAATCAAATTGATTTGGAACAAGTTCAGACAGCGCTTGGTGTCAGCAGTGACCCTCGGGTTAGGCAACTGGCAAAGCATATTGTCAATAAGGATGTTTCTGCTGGTCTTCAAGTTATAAATAGCGTCAATAGCGATGGCATTGACCTTCGCCAGTTTAATCTGGGGCTAGTGGAATATCTCCGAGGGTTGTTGCTGGCTAAGTCCCAATGTAATGAGGCTTTGGATGTTACTGCGGAAGATTTAGCTGAGATGAATGGGCTTGCGGCTAAGGCCACTTTTGAATATCTACTCAAGGCGGTCAAACTTTTCTCTAGTGTAGATTTTCGCAGTGATAATTATTCCCCTTTGCCTTTAGAGTTAGCTTTAATGGACTGTGCCTTATCTCTGGTGACTGGACGAGATGAGTCAACTATGACGGAACTTCTAGAGACGTCTCAGGAGTCAATCCAGTCCACTCAAGAAGCTGAATTTCCTGTAGCGGCAAACAATATTGAGACTTCAGGCCCCGTTAGATGTTCACTATCTCAAGGGGCAAGCACAGGGGTTTCTCAAGATATTGATTACTTGCGTAGTCGGTGGAAGGAATTCATTCAGTCTTTGCGGGGGGAGGGCTCCAGCGGCAATTTAGATGCCTTTTTGCGTAGTGCCTGTGAGCCAGTGGCTCTGGAGGATGATACTTTAGTATTAGGGTTTTACTATTCCTTCCATAAAGAAAAGATCGAAGACCCCAAATATCGACATCTGGTGGAGAGGAAGCTTAAAGAGGTTTTTGGTCAGCCTTATAAGCTGAAGTGTATCGTAGTTGACTACAAAAGGAAAATCCCACCTCAAGTGAAGGAGCAAAGTCCTTTGATTAAGGCTGCGCTGGAAATGGGAGCTGAAATAAGAGAGGAATAAAAATGGTAACCACTGTTGAGCCTGTAGCTAAGTTAGTTGAGGCATTTAATAAACTACCTGGGATTGGGCCCAAGAGTGCACAGAGATTGACTTATTATTTATTGGGCAGACCAGAGGAAGAAGCCAAAGTTTTAGCTGAAGCTATTCTAGCTCTGAAGGAAAAAATAAGGCTTTGTTCAGTTTGTTTTAATATCACTGATTGTGACCCTTGCCGCATTTGCCAGGATAGAGAGCGTGACCATTCTAAAATTTGTGTTGTTGAGAGACCTTCAGATATTCCTCCTTTGGAGCGAACTGGGAAGTATAATGGTGTTTACCACGTGCTCCATGGGCCCATTAGCCCAGCGCAGGGAATAGGGCCTGAGGAGCTAAAGGCAAAGGATTTTTTATCCCGCCTTCGGGATGGTTCGGTAACTGAAGTGATCTTGGCAACCAATCCTAATCTAGAGGGTGAAACCACTGCTATGTATCTTCGGCGTATGATCCTGCCTTTAGGCATTCGCATTACCCGTTTAGCTCGTGGCTTGCCATTTGGTG
>JREQ01002944.1_pt1 | contig 18225 bp, 16 predicted proteins | sample 210151 | NCBI WGS metagenome assembly JREQ01 (sample SAMN03019617, study PRJNA260268) | marine sediment metagenome | biome: Marine; feature: Sediment; material: Clay; isolation source: clay from marine sediments 31 meters below sea floor depth collected from... | place: New Zealand: Canterbury... | reverse complement strand
CCAATGGACTACACCTTCTATTTTTTCTTTTATGACATCTTTTGTTTCAAGTATCGTCGATCTAGAAAATGCTATCCCATCTGCCCATAGTAGGGGTTCAGCCAACCCGCCTGGTTCCACACCTAAACTCTGAAGTTTTATTAAATTGTTTAAAGCATATTTAACTATTTCATGTATGACGATTCTTTTCCAAGGCTGGTAAACAATTTCCACCATCTTTGATCCCATCAATGACAGTCAAAGACCTCTTTTATATCTTACTAAGGAGTGGGTTATCAAAGATTAGAGCGCGCGCGAAATAGCGTATGTCGTATGTGCTTGGCTTTCTCCAGAATATGTGCCGCGAAGGTTTACTTCAGTCATAGCGCGCGTCAATATTTTTCAAGCAGTTTAGGTGCATGCTTTAACGGAGGTTATCCTCCTGGGGCGCCGTGGAATGGAACGTTTTTCCAAAGGATGTCCCACCAGTCTTCCTCTGTTATGGTTTCTCCTCGAACGAGAATTTCTAGAACTGTCTTTAAGAGTTCATGGTGTCTTTTCTCATCGGACAATATTGCGTTTAAGAGTAGCTTAACTTTCTCATTTTCAATACTGGATATTACCTCACTAATTCTTTTAATGAGCTCTACCTCCATGCGTATGTGCTTTTCAACAAGTTCTCTTTGTTTGTCCAGAATTTCTTGTGTAAGGGCTTGAGGAACACTTGTTAACAGCCTAACGGCAGCATCATACATTTCTGCATGCTTCACAGAATCCAAGGATATTCCCTTCAAGACTCCTTTGACAGCTGGATTCCCTACTTCCCCTAAGGCACTATTTAACGAATCCACAATCTTGTTTTCAATTTTAATCTGCTCCCTAAGAAAACCTATCAATTCATTTTTTGAATCCATAACATTTGCCTCCTCTTTAAGAACAAGTTAGGTTTAAATCATAAGTTTTTCGGCAGCTTTCCTTCCGAATTCTCCGCACTTTTAAAGTCTAACCTGTCTGGCGCATATTTCATTAGAAGTGGTGGTTATACTACACGCATTTTAAGAGCCAGCTGTGGCGCTTCACCACTCTAGAGTATTAAATTGCTGTCCATCCCCCGTCAACGAATATTGTCTGTCCTGTGACGTAGTTAGAGGCTGGAGATGCTAGGTATATGAGTGACGCTTTCAAGTCTAATGGTTCTCCTGTTCTTCCTAACGGAGTTCTGGAAAGGATGTATTTCATCGCTTTTTCGTCTTGAAAAACTGATGCTGTCATTTCACTTGGGAAAAATCCAGGCGCAATGGCATTAACATTTACCTTGTAGGGTGCCCATTCTATGGCTAAGGCTCTTGTCAAGTTTATCACCGCTCCTTTAGAGGCATAATAAGGCGCAGTTGGGAATATGTCGCCTACAGCTCCATAAATGGAAGCAATGTTCACTATTTTTCCATACTTTTTCCTGATCATTTCACGTGCAGCGGTTCTCGCGCATAAGAAGACACCTGTCAAGTTAACGTCTATCACTTTCTTCCATTCTTCGAGGCTCATGTCGACGGATGGGCTTAAACTTGCAATTCCAGCGTTGTTAACCAGAATTTCCAGCGATCCTAACTTTTCTACAGCGGTTTTCACCATGTTGATTACTTGTTCCTCCCTACTTACATCCGTTTTGACGGGAATCACTCTAACACCATATTTACTGGATAAGTCTTCAGCCACTTTGACAAGCCTTTCATATCTTCTTGCGGCAATCACAAGGTTTATGCCACGTTCAGCTAAGGTTTCGGCAAACATCACACCTAAACCGCTAGAAGCACCAGTTACGATTGCCGTTTGACCCCTAATTTTAAAACATAACTCCATCACAGTTTTACTTTCTCTTTTGTGCACCATTACAGTTTTACTCAAATCAAACCACCAACTCAATAATCTTTTTTTCGAAACTTAAAACTTCCGTAAAACAACAGAAAGCGACCCCGAACAATCCTCCTCTTGATTAAACTAGATTGTTTTCCTTGTGTTTGTAGCACGCGCCCTTTTGTCCCTCGGACCCGACGGTTCGTATGATTAAGTAGTTTTAAGGAATAGGTTAATAAGGTTAAGGCATTGTTTAAGCTTTTGAAACCATCTGATATCTCCTCAGTAAATTTAACATGATCAAAGAGGGAAAATTCCATGTTAAAAGATGTGGTTGAAGACTACAGTTTTTTTGAAAGTATGTCCGTTGACGAGCTTGTTTTGCAGATGGAAAAGGCTTGGGGTTTCACTGCTGGAAAGTTGGCTTTGGGTGTAAGAATTTTAGAGACCATGACCAAGGATGCTGATTGCGTAAAGTTTCTTTCGTTCCCAGCAAATATCATAGCCACTGGAACAAGAGGAGCCCTAAAAGAGCTTGTGAAAAGAAAATTTGTTGATGTTGTAATTACTACTTGTGGAACGCTTGACCATGACATTGCGAGATGCTGGAAACCATATTTCCGAGGCTCATTCTTAATGGACGATGAGAAGCTCCGCGAAAGAAACATAAACCGTCTCGGAAACGTTTTGGTTCCAAATGAAAGTTACGGAATGATAATCGAAGAGAAAATGAGAGAATTGCTTCAAAGTTTATGGGATGAAGGAGTTAGGGAAATTTCTACAAGTCAATTATGCCAAGAAATAGGTAAGAGAATCTGCAGCGAAAGCTCCATCCTTTACTGGGCAGCCAAACAAAACATACCAGTTTACGTGCCCGGCATCACGGATGGAGCCGCCGGATACCAGTTGTGGCTTTTCTCGCAAGATCACGATTTCAAAATTAACCTGTTGAAGGATGAGGGAGAGCTTAGTGATTTGGTGTTTACAGCAAAGAAGACTGGTGCCTTAATTGTTGGCGGAGGCATATCAAAACATCATACTCTTTGGTGGAATCAGTTTAAGGATGGATTGGACTATGCTGTTTACATAAGCACCGCTGTTGAGTGGGACGGAAGCTTATCTGGAGCAAGACCTCGAGAAGCAATTTCATGGCGTAAAATAAGAGAGAAGGCAGATTACGTAATGATTGAGGGCGACGCATCTGTTATTCTACCCATCATGATAAGTTCTCTTGTAACGAGAATTTCAAAAGGAGAAACTAAGGGCTTACAAAATTAGCCGAGAAGCCAAGAGAAGTCTGGAGCTTTCCGTTTAAATTTTACCCTTTCGTTAAGCGCATGGGTTATGAGGGGCAAGGCTATCGTTGCATCACAATAACACGTGACCCTTTTTCCTTCGCCGGAAATCTTACCCCAGCTTATGGCTTCCTCTAAGGTGCAGCCGGATAAGCCTCCCCATTGGGGAGAATCTGTTGTGATTTGAAGCGCATATTTATGCGGGTAATAATACTCCTTCGTTGTCTCATGGATGAAACCCCTTCTATGCGGAATTTTCTCCTTTATTTTCAACGAAAGCGACACGGCTAAAAGCTGCGCGAAATCCTTTGGCACACCCCCTCCTATGTAGACGACCCCAATTTCACCCGTTTTTTCACCAATTCTCATGAACTGATAAAAATCCTTCATTCCATCAACAATGAGGTTATGGCCTTTATCTTTTGCCAACAGAAAAGCCTCACCATAAGCGCTGTCGGCTATAGCGGGACAAAAAACCGGAACCTTGTTGTCTGCAGCTACAGCAACTATGCTTTTTATTCCTTTTCTGCTTAGCCATTTACCAATCAGGTAAAGAAACTCCATTGACGAATAAGGATAGTTAGGGTCTAATGTTAGGATAAAATCTGCGACAAGTTCTTCCATTATCTTATAATCAGACTCTTTCCCATAGACGTCGTAATACCTGTTTAAGTCGGTTTTCAGAAGTTCATTGTCGTTTACGAACGGGCTGCCTTGCCAATAGCTAAATCCCATGGCATCCACAATGTCCTCTGAAATATTTGCACCCGTAGAAACTAAAACGTCGATGAAACTGTTTTCTATAAGCCAATTAATCATCTTCCATTGACCAGCGGTGCTCAGTGAACCAGCCAAACCCATGATAATCGTTAAGTCCTTTTCTTTCAGCATTTCTTCCCAAACTTCAACGGCCTCTCCAAGTCTTCTCCCTTGAAAAGCCGTTTCACCCATTTCAGCCAAAAGCTGTGATATAGTCTTCTTTTTAACCTCGATGTTTTCAACTTTTTTCTTTAGGTAAGATTCACCCATGTTGACGCACACCTTTAGGTGCATAGAGCACTATTTGAAATTTTCCCATTTTAAATTCAACAATTAACCATTGAAGGAGAAAACTTAGAAAGGAATTAAAGCTCAATTGAACACTGTGAAAAGGAGTCTAAATTGATAAACCTTGAGAGAACAGCCAAGCATGTTAGGATATTGAATCTTTAACCATTTTGTAGAAATGGATAATAAGACACAAGAATTAGTCTAAAGCTAAGAGGTGAAAAATTGGCTATTTCAAGGAAAGAACTGGCTAAAATGATAGATTCCACGATTGTCAAGGCAACAGCAACCAAAAGTGAAATTGAAAGATTGTGTAAAGAAGCGGTACAGTATGATTTTGGATGCATTTGCGTTAATCCCGTTTATGTAAAGTTGGCTGCGACGCTTTTGAAAGGTTCAAATGTTAAGGTTTGTTCAACAATAGGTTTTCCTTTCGGCGTTACGCTGCCGGAAATAAAGGCTTTGGAAGCCATTAAAGCCGTAGAGGATGGTGCAAACGAATTGGACATGGTTATTAGTTTGAGCGCCTTAAAATCAGGGGATTATGAAGCTGTAAAGCGGGATATAGCGGCTGTCGTTGATGTTAAACACTTGTTTAAGGAGATAATCGTTAAAGTCATTATTGAAACAGCTTACTTGACGAAGGAAGAGAAGACAATTGCATGTAGGCTTGCTAAAGAGGCTGGAGCAGACTTCGTGAAGACCTCAACTGGCTTGTTTGGTAAAGGAGCAACTGTCGAAGATGTTAGGTTGATGCGGCAGACGGTGGGCAAAGACATGGGCGTTAAAGCGGCTGGTGGCATAAGAACGTACGCTGATGCGATAGTCATGATTGATGCTGGCGCAAGCAGGATTGGGACAAGCACGGCAGTTGCAATAATTAGAGGGGCACCTTAGACTTTTACATTCTTTCCGGCGCCACTATACCAATAAGGTTAAGGGTGTTTCTCAGCACTATTCTTACGGTGTCAACTAAGGCAAGTCTTGCATCGCTGAGTGCTTGCGGTTCAGCCCTTATGACTGGCAGGGCATTATAGAACGTGTTGAACTTGTCAGCTAAAGCGTTAGCGAAGTCAGCGATTAGGTTGGGTTTAAGAAGCTCTGCTGCCTCGACGAAAATTTCTGGAAAACTCGCCAAATCCAAGAGTATTTCACTTTCCAATTTTTCTTTTAATAGATCGTAAGCCGGTTTCTCCGGTTTTCTCGCCGCCTTCCGTAGGATGCTGTATGCTCTTGCATGAGAATACTGAATGTAAGGTGCACTGTTCTTCTCAAAATTCAGCACTCTATCCCATGTGAAGACAACGGGTTTGGAAGGGTCAACCTCTACAAGAGCGTAGCGTACCGCGCCAATGCCAACGAAATTTGCAATTTTCTGTTTTTCCTCTTCAGACAGTTGCGGAGAACGTTTTGAAACTTCTTCGTAAGCTCGTTTTACTGCTTCATTCATAACTTCGTCTAGGGTTATGTAGCGTCCTCGGCGGCTGGACATTTTGTAGCCTGGAAGGGTCACTAGGTTGTAGGCGAAGTGGATTAAATTGTCTGCGTATTTGCTATAACCTAGAGCGTGTAAAGCTATCTTTAACTGCAGTTGTGCCAGAGTCTGCTCCATCCCTATAACATTGATGACTTTTTCAGCTTTTTCAAATTTCCATAAAGTATAGGCGATGTCCCGTGTCGTATAGAGTGTTGTACCATCCGCACGCACAAGCGTTAATGATGGAACTTCATAATCTTCTCTTAAGCCGAGTTTTTCCTTTAAATCAAGTGTTTTGACGACTTTTTCAGCGTCGAATTCGAGAACTCCGCCTAGGATGAGGATGTATGGCGTTGTCTTCAGTTTTTGAAGAATTTCTGCAACTCGGTTGCTCCATACAAAATTACTTTCCCAATCCCATGAATCATAAAAAACTTCTGCACGACTCAACGTTTCCTTAAAACCTTGTAGGCATAATTCACTAACCTCTCTTATGACATGTTTAGCCTTTTCTTCTCCTTTTTCGTAAGCTCGGTTTAACTTGTTAACCGTGTTTTCAGGGTTTTCATTCTCGCGTATTTTCTCTAGAAGCTCCTCGAAAAGCTCTGGAAATTTCTCTTTTAGCTCAAAAGCCACAGACATCCAGTCATCCAATTCTCTATTGATTTTGGCGATTTCTTCCGTTGCTGAAACCGCTTTTGCAAGTTCAAGCTCCATTTTCAAACGGTTGATTTCAACAAGACAACTTGTGATTGTGTAGATTTTGCCGATAAAGTGGTCTGGTTTTCCTTCTGGCTTCGGTTTGCCGAGTTTTTCATATCCGTAGGCGATGACTGCTGTTTGACGACCAACATCATCGATGTAATAGTGACGAAAAACTGTGTGCCCTCTGGATTTAAGCAGTCGGGCTATGGCGTCACCTAGCATGGGGTTTCTGGCTTGTCCAATGTGTATTGGATGAAGAGGATTTACGCTCGTGTGCTCCACGATAATTTTCAAAGGTTCTTGGGTCTTGACAAAACCATACTCAGCATCCAGTTGTCTAGCTGATTCAAGGGTTAAAGCCGAAAACTTGGCAAAATCAACATGAAAATTTATGTAACCTTCTCCAGCGGTAACAACACGTTCAATCAAAGAAAACCTAGATTTATCTATGGCTTCAACTAAACGCTCAGCCAAAACGAGGGGGGTTTCACCAACTTGCTTAGCAAGCTCAAAACACATGGAAGAAGCTAACTGTCCAAACTCTAGACTCGGCGGTCTCTCTAATGTTAAGCGAGGAATATAAAACTCGGGAAAAACCTTCTTTACAGCTTCCCCTAAAACATTTTCACATTCTAAGCGAAACTGGGCGAATGGATTCTCTGAAACCATTAAATTTTCTCGTCCTTTTGCAGATTCTCTTAAACATTTTAAGGTTGAGGTTATATTTTAATCTGAAATCATCAGTTTACTGGGATGATTACGAGGATGAAAATAATCTTCTCAGAGAAGTGCCTAGAGTATGGGTCTTGGCATATAGAGGGGCCTGAAAGGGTTAGGAGAGCCTATGAAATTCTGAAGGAGAGAGGATACGAGTTTTTGGCGCCTGAACCAGTCTCAGAAGAAGATTTGCTCAAAGTTCACGATGCTGAATACATCCGGATGCTTAAAGAAGGCTCCGTGGCGGACGCCGACACCCCAGCCTATGAAAACATTTACGAGTACGCAAGACTTGCATCTGGAGGAGCCATCCTAGCAGCCAAGGTTAAAGGGTTCTCTCTGATGAGACCTCCAGGTCATCATGCTGGAATAAGGGGCATAGCTCTAGGCGCGAGCACTAGAGGATTCTGCTACCTAAATAACATAGCAGTAGCCGTAAAGTATCTGGACAGGCCAACTTTGATTCTGGACATTGACGGCCATCATGGAAATGGAACACAGGAAATCTTCTTAGGAGACGAAAAGGTCACGTACGTTTCGTTGCATAGGTATCCGCATTATCCTGGCACGGGCTACACTTCTGAGGTTAATTGCCTAAATTTTCCTTTAAGGGCTGATTGTGGAGATGAGGTTTACTTGAAAACTTTGGACGAAGCCTTAAGTAGAGTTGACGTGAGTAAAATTGAGGTTGTTGCGGTTTCAGCTGGATTTGACGCTCATGCTGGAGACTTAGCCTCTCTCGGTTTGACTGAGAAATGTTACAGAGAAATAGGAAAAAGAATAGCATCATTGAATGAGACTACATTCTTTATTTTAGAAGGGGGTTATTCAGGCGAAAACATAGGAAAAGATATGGACGAACTGCTAAAGAGTTTTGCACGCACGCTCTAATTAGATGAAAAATAACCAGACCCAAAACAGCATTCAAGTCGTTGAAAGGTAAAAACGTAGGGGGGAAGGGGTATTGAACGATAGGGGGTATAATATTGAACTGTTTGCTCGGCAAACTCGGATTTTGAAAAGGAGGCTGAAAAAGAGCACTCAAAGCTGAGAACTAATGCTTAAAAAGCTTAAAAAATGTTTGAAATGACAAATAATCCATAAGAATTGCGGAAAACCTGCAGCAACCCGGATTTAACTTTCAACTATTTAATAGTGAAATACGTTTTAAACAAACTCCAAATCCCAATTGATAAAGATCTAGCAAAAGGTAAGGCAAGCATTCATCAAACATAGCCATGTATCCATGTCACGTTCACGCTAAAGTTATGCTTCATTCACATCTACTTCAAACCCAAAAACGTCTGGTGCAAACAATGTCAATCAACAAGCTTCCGTCTATATAAAAAGTATAATAGGAAAACACAATAGAGACAATAGATGATTAACATGGCATTTAAAGTACTCTTTCTTGCCCATGCCCCCGATGCAGAGCCAGAGAAGCATAGGTGCGTGATTGAAACGTCCAAGTACAAACTCTTTGTGGTGCTGGTAAAGAATCAATATCAAGCAGTTGAAGCGTGCAAAAAGCTTGTCAAAGAGGAGGGCATTCACTCAATCCTCCTCTGCCCAGGATTTACACATCGAAATGTTGCAGAGATAGCGGAAGCGGTTAGGGAGAATGTTGCTGTCGCGGTAGCTAGAGGAGACGGTCCGAGTAACAAAATCGCAATGGAAGTAAGGAAAAGGGAAGGCTGGTAACGAGGCTCAAAATTATATTTAGAAGATGCCGACGAGCGAAGCGAGTCCGAACAGCCAAGAATGGCGGGCACACACAAAAGAGCGCGCGCTTACTACGAAAGAAATATCCAACGAGTGGAGATTCCCTTGTTTGGCTCCGCTCGCGATATTTATATCCTGAAAGGTGAATACATTGAAGTTTAACGTTCCATTAAGGACGAGAAAGTATGAATACGCGAAAAGCCAGTAATAAGAAAGAAAGATTGTGGTTCGACGAACTTAGCATGAAAGAAGTAGGCGAAGCTGCTAAGGCTGGAAAAGTTGTCATAATACCTGTTGGAAGTATAGAAGAACACGGACACCATTTACCCCTTTTCACTGACAGTCTCCAAGCGGAATATGTAGCGTTGGAAGTAGCCAAGAAAACAAAATGTCTTGTTGCACCGCCGTTAAAATATGGTGTTTGCAACTCTACACGCAATTTTCCAGGTACGATTTCAATCGGGTTTGAGTCTTTGTATAGTATTACTCGTGACGTTCTTGAAGAATTCATTCGCAACGGCTTTACAAGAATACTGGTGTTAAGTGGTCATGCGGGTCGAGCACATATGGTTGCCCTTAGACTTGCAGCCCAAGATGTTATACGGCATCATAGAAGTGAAAGCCTAGAGAAAAGGCCCAGGATAATGGTTTGCTCAGACTACGACTTCGCCTATGAACTAAGAGGAAAATACTTCAGCGAGGAAGATGGTCACGCAGGCACAATTGAAACTTCAAGGATAATGGTCCTAAGACCGGACTTAGTAAAGAAAAAAGGTAAGAAAAGCTTTCCAAAACTGCCAAGGTTCGAAATAGTTGCCGACCCGGAACGCTACTTCCCACGTGGCATAATAGGAGACCCAACAATAGCATCACCTGAGAAAGGCCGAATGATAAACAAATATGTCATAAAAGAAGTCACAAAACTAATAGAACAATTGAGGCACTGAAATCTCAGCGATTCGGTTAGACGTTTCTAACGATGAGCTTCTTAGTGTTAAGTGTCAAATCCAACATAGAGAGCTAAGCAAACACTACCTTTGTTTGATGTGAGATCTTTCCCTTTTCAAAGTCACATACATACTCAGACCCAGAATCCACCAGTTTACAAACTTCTTCCAAAATCCACACGGTCTTTGAGATGCATTCCTTTCGCTGAAGTTGACAAGCCATGTGTAGACCAAAGTGCTCTTGATGTTCCTTGTGACCATGCATTAATAGAATACGCTTTTTTGTTTAAGTTAGACTACTCAAACGAGAAATGATTTTGCAGTCAGAGGGAGTTTACATAAAAGTGAGTTTCCGCGTTAATTTTTCTTTCTCTTGCAAGCTTAATTTGGTACAATATACTAATGTTATGAGAATGGTGGAAATGCACCAAACTATAGTGCGCGCGCTATAGCGCGACTAAGCTTATATGGACTGAATCTACGATTGCCAAGAGGGGAATTTGTTGACTTACTTGGCGCTCGCGCAGAATTTTTATGCAGTCATTTTCTTACTGAGAACTGGTGATGAAGAATGATCTCCATAATAGGTGCAGGCAGGGTGGGAAGTGCCGCTGCATTTAATGTTTTGAGGTTCAGAATTAGCGACGTTGTTCTCGTGGATGTTGTTGAAAATTTGGCTCGGGGCGAAGCTCTCGATATGATGCAAGCTGCGCCAGCGATCGAATTTGATGGCAAAGTTGTGGGGACTAACGATTTCAGCAAGATCAAAGGCTCGGAAGTTGTGGTTATAGTTGCGGGTTCGGGTCGAAAACCAGGGATGACTCGAATTGACCTTATGAATGAAAACGTGAGAATAGTCAAATCCGTGGTCAAAAAGGTAGTTAGGTACGCCCCTAGTTGCAAGCTAATGGTTGTGACTAACCCGGTTGACATTATGACATACATTGCTTACAAGGAATCAGGCTTTGACAGAAATCGAGTTTTTGGAATGGGGAACATTCTTGACACTATGCGCTTCAGATCTTACATTGCAATGGAGTTGAACGTCTCCAGAGAAGATGTTCGTGCCCTAGTTATAGGAGAGCATGGGGATTCCATGGTTCCTCTTGTGGACCACGCTTCTGTTTCTGGAATACGAATAAAAGATCTGCTCAAGCCGGAGCAGATTGAGAGAATAGTGCACTTAACGAGAACCTCAGGTGCCGACGTCATAAAGCTGAAGGGGGCGACCCTTCACGCTCCTGGGATGGTTATAGCAATAATGGTCGACGCGGTTCTAAGAGGTCGAAACAGAGTCATGAGTGTTTCTACGTATCTACAGGGTGAATATGGGCAATCAGATGTTTCCATTGGAGTACCAGTCGTCCTCGGAAGAAATGGAGTTGAAAGAATTCTGGAGCTGGAATTGACACCCAAAACACACAAACAGTTTGATAACTCTGTTTCAATCATAAAAGGTGCAATCGAGAAAATATGCAACTGAGTAATATTGCGCGCGCGAACCGAAAACTTCATTCTCTACTACGACTACTTCAAAATGGCGATTGAATTGGGTATGGGAAAAGGCTCTAAGAAGAAGCCAAAGACCAAGAAAGAAAGAGCGGAGAAAAGAAGAAAGCGCAAGGAGAAACGCTCGAAGAAGTAGAGACACGACAAAAACTTTGAAACTCCTTTTTCTTTTCTTTTAGAAATTTGTAATGGTAAAACTCACGGTCCAGTAGACGACAACACTAAAACTTAATCAGTGATAGCATTACGCGCGCGCTTGTTTGGGAGATTGTAACCTAGTGATCTCTCGCGTGCGCTCTCCGCTTTGTTAAGCTAAGGCTTAATAATGGGTATTTAAACTTCGTTTATAAGAAGTGATTTTTCATGTCGAAAGCTAGGGCCATAATAAGGATCGAAAATGTTGTTGCCGCTGTAACGCTGAATCAGAAAGTTGATTTAAACGCTGTGGTAAAAAGTTTTCCAGGCGTGGAGTATCGTCCAGAACAGTTTCCCGGATTGGTGTTTAGGCTGAAAAGACCGAAGACAGCCACATTGATTTTTAATTCTGGAAAAATGGTGTGTACAGGTGCAAAATCGGAAAAGGAAGCTCGCAGAGCAGTTATGAAGGTGGTTAAGGAACTGAAAAAAGGTGGAATAATAATCATTGGGAAACCGGAGTTGAAAATCGTGAATATTGTGGCTTCTGTAAGTTTGGGAGGGATAATAGACTTGGAAAAATCGATACGTCCCCTAAAGGCAATGTATGAACCTGAACAGTTTCCGGGAGTCATCTATAGAATGGATGAACCTAGAGTTGTTATGTTATTGTTTGCAAGCGGTAAACTAGTTTGCACAGGAGCCAAAAGAGAACAAGACGTTTACGATGCCGTGCATAAACTCCACAGGATGTTAGAGGAAGAACAGCTTATATTCTATGAATAGACTTCAGCCGTGTAACTTCAGTGTCTCATGCTTTCGCGCGCGCTTGGTATTATGCTAGAAGCACAACAAACTAGGAAATCCTCGAAGGAAACTTCGAATAGTCAATTGATAAGACCTTTTAACACAAAAAGAGGGAAAGTTAAGAGTTGGCTTGTCCTACTCACTCGCCTCTCTCAAATAGCAAATAATGGTTAATCCAAATATCGCGACCAGTTACTTGATAGGTGTGGAGACGCCAACCATTATTTTGCCATCGCTCAATTGTTTTCCCGACATTCTTGTGGTGCTTAACTTCCACGCATTCATATTCTTTCAACTTAACCTCACCTTTTATAGCACTTCAGAATAAGCCAGCCTAAAAAGAATTACTCAATTGATTAAGAGTAGAAGAATGCAATAAGGCTTAAATCTTGACTGGTTTAGACTGAGTTGGCGGTGTATTGGAACACAAAAACACATTAGGTTGTTAGTCTGGGCTTGTTTATTGGAAGCCTATTCGGAAGATATTTCCGAAACCATGCCCAAACCAAAGCAAAAAACTCGAAAAACCTCAAAGGCAGAATCGCTAAGCAAAAGCCAAAAACGAGAGAAAAAAGCAAACTCATCTATTCTTCCCAGTAGTATGTCTGGTCGCAGCAGCTCTCTCCTTGCATCAAAGTTTTTGTGCGTTTCAACTTAATCTTTGGATGGTAAAATTTGGCTGTCGCGAAGTCGGCATGACAACACATAATATAGCCAAGGTCTGCAGCATTCATTTCCTTGAACGTTTTGGCGATTAAGCATTCTGTAATACAGATTACAAACTTTTTGGGTGTTTCCTCTGGATAGGTGACGGAAACAGCATGAGACCAGAATGGAGAACTCTGTTCTTCCTTCACAAACGCTTTGAAATCCTCAAAATTTTTGATTGACCCTCTTTCTGCCACTTGCTTCTTCACAGACTCCACGGCAGCCTTCTCAATCGCCTTGCCGATTATTTCGAAAGCTTTCTCTCGACCCAGAACTCGCTCGAACTCTCTTGCCAGATGCACCATTCTATCATAACGTGCGTGAAAGTATTGCTCATAGGTTAATTCCATTCTCTCTTGAAATTTATGTGAAGTCTCCTTATTCATGCTTTCCCCTCTTTCCGATTCAAAGTAAGATTATTGATGCTTAAAATAAGTTTCGTCTTTTTCAAAAATGAGGATAGAAGTCTATCTGCCCCCGATTTTGCGGTCTTCAGTCTTTCTAGAAAGCTAGCCAAAAAAGCTTATGTCGTGGAGTTTATGTTTACCTCAAGGCTAAACACACAAACGTGGACTCTATGCTAAAAGTTGTGTCCTTTGATGTGGTCGGCACACTAATAGATTAGCGCGCGCTATCTTTTTGGAATTGTAGAATATACCATTGGAATCTATGTAGAAATACAATAAATTCACAGTCTAAGTTTACAGTCTACCAATAGGAAGTCTACAGTTTACTAATGGAAAAGTGGAAAACAGCATTGGAAGTAAACAATGAAGTAATGTGTGTGTCAAGAATGGTGGACCCGAGGGAATGCGCTCATTATAGCGAGCGGGTACCTTCTTCCGACTAGCCGTTTCATTTTCTCAATTTGATCATTCTTTGTCTAGGCTTGGAGACTTGGGCTCTCTAGACCCCGGTTCAAATCCGGGCAGCCCCACCAAAACCGATTTTCCTCGCTGTTTTTCCCGTTATTTGCTGCATAAACGTTCTCAAACTGGTTAATCAACTGTTTCAAGTGGTTTTCAAACGTTTTAGAAAAGGTTAAGTGGAATAGTTGTCAATGACGTGCATAAGTGATCTATCTGCCAAGATAGATCTTGATGGTAGCCTCCATCAGCAATGGTACAACCGCAACAGATGATATTGTTTCGGGCACAGATACGCCGATCATGAATATTTTCATACTATATACTATCCATGAAACAAGACCAATAATGAACGCTGCTACGGCTAGAGACTACTTCTTTTCAATAGCATATGCGACGGTAGTGACGCCAAGACATACAAAGAACAATACTGAGACAGCAAAGTGAAGAAAACCATATACTTCATCAAATGTTGCCACAAGCTGAAGAGAAAAAGCACCCAACACAAGGCAGCCGCTAGTATACTTAGCATGTTTCTTGAAAACTGTAGTAGCATAGATCATTACAAGAAAACCTGCAAACAAGAGACCAATATTAAAAATTGATGCGACTTCACTATTAACGGAGTGGCCAAGATCGCTTAAAGCACTACTTTCCCACGTAAACCATGGTGACAACATTACAGAGACTCCAATAAATACGTAAGCCAATAATGGTCCAATAACACCGAACAAGGCATAGACTCTATCGTGCACATGACCACCGGTCTATGGATAGGCATAACAGTATACTAAAAATGTTTTCTAAAGGGACATGCAAATCAACGTATGACTCCGAAGGCATGTGAAGATGAGGGAAGGTTCAATGTTGTAAGTTTGATGCTTGGAGCATTTTGCAAATCTCTTCGAACCAGCTAGGACTAAGTTTTCTTCCTTTTTCAGAATTTCTTTGAACTCTATGAATAAAGAAAATGGGCGATGAAGGGGGTTTATCAGAACTCTTGCGGTGTTGGTGGAGCTGCTGGTAGAGACATGGGATGCCTGCCTGATGAGATGAAGGATATTATAGCAGCAACTAATGCCAGCCAAAAGCCAAAACTCAAATAAGTTGAGTAATCCATGGATGCTCCCGTGACACTCCAGGAACCACTGGAGAACAAACCTACTGCGGGAAAACCTGACACTGGAGGTGCCTTTGAAAGTTCACCTTGTAAACCTGTTGCAAAGATTATGATGGAAAACAATGCAAGTATCCCAGCGACGATAAGAACTATCTTTCCAGTTTTTCCAACAATTACGCTACCCACAATTCCTGCGATGCCAGCTATGACAATAAGAGCGAGGGCTGCCCAACCAAACCAAAGTTCCATATTAACGGTCTGTGACATTCCCATTGCTGATGCTGTTGCTTGGTGTGGATACAACGAAACATCTGCTCTCCACTCGATTCCCATTGCTTCAGCTGACATTGCCATTGTCCACCAAGGCAAAGCCAAACTGATAAAAGCTATGATACCCGATCCGATGCCAACGTAGTTAATTCTCATGATTCCACTTTCCTTTTCATCTTGGGTTGTTTCAAATTACTAATAACACTTTTGCAAACTTGAGGAAACACTTTTGAACCAAACTGTTGTTTATATCATCAATGTTTATGGTATCGCGCGCGTCTGGACAAAATCCTTGAATAAACATCGCTTAACGTGTCCGGACGGTACAGTTGGCAGGCCCGAGGGGATTTGAACCCAGGATCTCCGGCTCCGCAGGCCAGCGTCCTAATCGTATCTTGCATCTCCTTTTAGACAGCTTTAAAATTAGTCGAAACTAAATGTAATACATAGCGTGTGACTATTGCTAGCGTGCTGTTGGATTCGAATCCAACCAATGGAAAGAAGTTTAAAGTTTATGCGAATAAAGATAAAGTGGCTGTTGTTGTTTATGATTCGTTTACGGTTTGCTAGGGGTACTCTTCTGTTACGTGGAGAAGTTGGGACTCCTTATGGCAAGTGGGATCCTCGGGTTGGTTGTTACAGGGTTAAGGCTATGCATTATCGGGATGTGTTAACTTACTTGGGGGAAAGTAGGGTTCCATACCGTGATGAGGTGCCGAATCTTCCCCCTGTTGAACCTTTGGAATGCACTGTTGAGTTGCGGTCTTACCAGCTGGAGGGATTGAATAGGTGGCGTCGCGCCGGCATGAGAGGGATTTTGGTCTTGCCGACGGCTGCTGGTAAAACCTACATAGCGTTGAAGGCGATAAGCCTGTTGAAGATGCAGACTTTGATTGTTGTTCCAACTTTGGATCTTATGGATCAGTGGAGAAGACGGGTTGCGGAGCACCTTAACGTGGAGGCTGGAGCTGTGGGCGGAGGCGAGAACACTGTGAAGATGGTGACTGTTTCCACGTATGACTCAGCTTATTTAAAGGCTGAAGTGTTGGGTAACAGGTTTATGTTCATAGTTTTCGACGAGGTTCACCATTTAGCTTCCCCGAGCTACATGCAGATCGCTGAGATGTATGTTGCGCCTTATCGCATGGGTTTAACCGCTACGTATGAGAGAGGTGACGAGAGACATTTGCTTCTTCCACGCCTCGTCGGCGATCCAGTTCACACGGTGGACGTTGAAGAACTGGCTGGAGAACATCTTTCACCCTACACCTACGAGAAAATATATGTTGAGTTGACCCCTGAGGAGCAACGTGTCTACGACGAAGAGATGAGTGTCTTCAGAAATTACTTGAGAGAAAAGGGAATTGTTCTGAAAAGCGTTAAGGACTTCCACAGGTTCATCATGTCTACGGGGAGAGACCGCCGTGCGCGGAAGGCACTTCTAGCTAGAAACCGCGCGTTAAAGATTGCTTTGAATTCTGAAGCTAAACTAAACATATTAGCAAGGCTGCTTGAAACCTATAGGGACAAGAAGATTTTAATCTTCACGTTGCATAATGACCTCGTTTACAGAATCAGCCGTATGTTTCTGATACCATCCGTCACCTATCAGACGCCGAGGGAGGAACGCCGCGAGATTCTGGAGAAGTTTAGAAGCGGCGAATACAAGGCTATCGTTACCTCTCAGGTTCTCGATGAAGGTGTTGATGTCCCAGACGCCTCAGTAGGCTTTGTCTTGAGCGGAACCGGAAGCACAAGGGAATACATCCAGAGGCTTGGAAGATTGCTCAGAAAAGTAGAAGGCAAAAAAGCTAAACTTGTGGAAATCGTGTCTAAAGAAACTGTTGAAGTGAGGATAAGCCAAAGGCGACATCGAAAAAGAAAAACGGATAGTGAGGGATGAACTGTGCTTCCAAGCGAGCTTCTCTTGGTGCGGAGGAGGAAAGGTAGAATCTGGCCTCGATATGCTAAATTGTCTGATGAGAACTTGGAAGTTGGCAAGCTTCTTATTGAAGCCTACAGCCGTCATGTAGGTGAAAAGAAAAATGTTCTGAAAGTATTTGTCGGTGAACTTGAGGATATGGGTTATGACTATCGTTTCGTTAGAGGTTTATCCGTTCTTCTTGACAGGAGAAGCGTCTTCAGGTGCAACGTTAAAGTTGACTCGGTGGATTTACGGAGACGGCTTTATCAGGCAACTGGAAAGTTGGGGCTGCCAACTACGTCTGAGCAGAGAAGCGGGATAATCGAGTCTGTGGCTTCAGAACTGAAGTTAAAAGCTGAGATGGTGGAGGAATCTTTCTACGCTGACCTAGACAGCGAACTGGTTCTGGCAGAGTTCAACCCGTTACTCCCAGAGGAATTGCTTAAAAGCTACAATGTCAGCTTGACTCAGACGCTTCTCTTCAACTCGACGGAACTAAACTTTACGGCTTCGGGGAACTGGCAAAGGATTTTTTACACGGTAAAAAGGTTGGGGTTGATCTATGAGGCTTATCGGAGCGGCGGTTTCTGGGTGAAGATAGATGGGCCAGCCAGCCTCTTCAAGCTGACCAGAAGGTATGGAACCGCCCTTGCGAAGCTTCTGCCAGCCATAATCGGTAATCCAAAATGGATTGTTGAAGCGAAAATCCTCTGGAAATACACAAACGAAATATGCAACTTTAAGATCGAAAGCTGGAAGCACAGTCAAATATTGAAGATGCCCAAACCTCCAGTTGTCTCCTACGACAGCGTTGTTGAAGAGAACTTCGCCACGCGTTTTCAAGCTTTGAAATCTGGTTGGTGTTTGAGAAGGGAGCCTGAACCGGTTCCCGCCGGCAGACACGTGATTATTCCGGACTTTTCCTTCGAGAGGGAAGGTGTTAAGGTGTACATGGAGGTTGTGGGGTTTTGGACGGCTGAGTATCTGAGACGGAAGATAGAGAAGCTGAAGAAGATTGACGTGAACATGCTTATAGCCGTGGACGAAACCCTGGCGTGTGAGAAACTGGCGAAGCTAGAGAAACGCGCGAAACTGAGCATAATATACTATCGGAAAAAGATTCCGTTGACTCCAGTTCTCCGT
>JREQ01001048.1_pt1 | contig 18682 bp, 16 predicted proteins | sample 210151 | NCBI WGS metagenome assembly JREQ01 (sample SAMN03019617, study PRJNA260268) | marine sediment metagenome | biome: Marine; feature: Sediment; material: Clay; isolation source: clay from marine sediments 31 meters below sea floor depth collected from... | place: New Zealand: Canterbury... | reverse complement strand
CGTCAGCTGAGATACTGGTCTTGTCCGATCATGGTTTCACCCAAACTGGCGATAGGCCGATTCAGGTGAGCCTTGATAAGGTGTCGCCCCGCTACGCGTTTTTCGAAGAGCTCCCTTCAAAAGAGGAGAGGCGAAACATGATAATCTTCGAGAGGAAACAGTTAGGGTTAGAAGGGTCAGGATATGTTGCTTTCCCCAAGGTTGGCTACTACTTCCTGGAGAAAGGTGGTCATACTAAAAGAAGCCGTAGGCATGGTCATGGGGGGATATCTGTAGGGGAGATGATAATCCCCTTTGCGCGGCTCATTCCAAGTGAATTAGTCATGCCTAGAGTAGAGATGAAGATTGATGTGCAACCTGAATATAAAGCGAAGGAGGAAGGCCGGATAGCTGTAACGGTGGCTTTGGAAGGCGTATTTGAAGAGGAGATAGACTTAAATTCGAACATTAAAGGCTTCAAGACGCGGAAGATGCACCTAAAGAAGGGGACAGCAAGGCAGGTTGAGGTGCTTTTCACGCCTTCAAAACCCGGCATGCAGACCGTAGTCTTCGAAGCGAAGAAAGACGGGAAGACGCTTGGAAGAACCGTGGTTCGTGTCAGGGTGCTTAAGCCCGGCAGAGTTGAGCGCTTGGGTGAGGAGAAGATTAGAAAGTTGTTCGAGGGTGAGTGAGACGGATAAAGTCAAGGAGATCTTTCAGGAAAAGGTCATAGACAAGGCTAGGACCCGAATACCGGACCTTCAGGAATTCCCTAGGTATGTGGTTGAGTACCTTATCGATAACTTCTGTCGCGAAGAGATGTTTCAAGAAGACTTGGCGAAGGTCAAGGAGAAACTACTTTCCGAGTATGCGACGCCTAGAGAGGCAGACCGCCTAAAGCACGTAATAAAACAAAGGAGATGTTCCACCTTGATTGCCAAGTGTGAAGTTCGTCTCTCGCCTGAGGAGGATAAGTACTGGGCAGCGTTGCCAGCGATAGGGGAAAGATACGTGCATGTGCCTGAGGGCTTCTTGGAAAAGTATCCTAGACTTTTAGGTGGCATGTGGGGTGTCGTAGAGATTGGCTACGATCCTACACAGATATGGCATGGGAAGATAAGGCCCTTTCGAATCCTCGACTTTACACCCTTTCAGGTAGCTCGCGTTTCTCTAGAAGAGTTTATTGAGGCTCGAAGAGCGTTCTCGACGGAGGAGTGGCTGGACTTTCTGGTTACCACAATTGGACTTAATCCTGACGCTTACTCTTTCAAACAGAAGCTCTACCTTGTTCTGAGGTTGGCTCCCATTGTTGAGAAGTTTACCAGTTTGATCGAGCTGGGTCCTCGGGAAACAGGGAAAAGCTACATGTTCAAGAACCTCAGCTACTACGTCTACATGCTTTCAGGCGGAAAAGCTACGAGGGCAAGCCTGTTCGTCCATCTAGGGACAGGGAGGCCTGGCCTCGTGTCGCAGTTCGACGCATTGGTGTTCGATGAGATTGCTAACACAGAGTTCACTGACCCAAAGACTACGATAAGCATATTCAAGGACTACATGGAGTATGGGTCTTTTTCGATCGGCAAGCACAGCATTATCGGTGAAGCCTCGGTGATTATGATAGGAAACTTAGATGTGCTGGGCGATCTTCCGCACGAGAAATACTCGCATCTTTTCGAGCCTTTACCCGAAGATTTTCAAGATGCATCTTTGTTGCAGAGGCTTCACGGTTATATTCCCGGTTGGGAGTTGCCGAAGCTCAGCAGTGACTTGTACGCCTCAGGGTACGGTTTGGTGATGGATTACTTCGCCGAGATTCTCCACGCCTTAAGAGACATAGATCCCGTTTCTGACCTAAGCAGTCGTTACAAACTGCTCAATGCCAGCGGAAGGGACGACAAATCGGTGTTCAAACTGCTTCGAGGCCTTCTCAAATTGTTGCATCCGCATGGCGAAGTTACAGACGACGAGCTCTTCCAGTATCTTGAGGCGGTGACAGAGCTTCGTCAACGGGTGATGGATCAATTGCACATCATGGCGCCCGGAGAATTTCCTGAAAAGACCATAGCGTTTCAAGTAGGTGCTAGACTAGGCGAGCCCAAGCTCAAGGACAGAGCTAGAGAGGTGAGAATAACGATTCCACCGGAGCCTACGATTGGTAAGGTAGTGGGACTCGCCGTCACGGCGCAAGGGTTGGGCATGATCCAGTTGTTTGAGACAATGGCCAATAAGGGAAGGGGTCGCTTGAACCCTCTTGGGAACATGGGCAAGGTTATGAAGGAATCGTTGAAGACGGCGTATGAGTATGTTAGCCAATACCGAAGAAGGTTCGATATAGACGCGGAGTTCAAGGATGGATATGATCTGTCGGTGTTGGCGCTGCAGATGGCGATTCCCAAGGAGGGTCCTTCATCTGGGTTGGCTTTCTTCATCGGCATGGTTTCAGCCCTTTCTAAGCGGCCTGTTCGGAATGACACCGCTGTTACGGGGGAGATAACTCTACACGGCGAGGTGTTAGGCGTGGGCGGGGTGCCTCAAAAGATATTTGCTGCTCAGAAGGCGGGCGCTGCTCGGGTGTTAGTTCCCAAAGAGAATCAGTTAGAGGCGGAAAAGGCGTTAGAGCAGTTGAAGAAGCCCATCGACCTTATTTACGTGTCTAAGGTAGATGAAGCGCTCAGGGAGGCGTTAATTGATGGTTGATCTCACCGAAGATCTTCAAGAGAAGAAAACGTTGCTTTGGCATGCGCTTATCGATGAGACTCTTAGTTTCCTACCAAAGGCCTTAGAGTTTAAGAGCGCTGATCAATTTCAAAGCTTCTTGATCAAAGAACTCCCACAGAACTCGGAGTATGTTCGGCGTAGGTATGCAAGGATCATCACTAATCGTTTCTTTTCTCAGGGCAGGCCTTTTAGGCCATTAGCGCAGTTCATAGGTTGCTTCGGTGGAGATTCTGCAGAATCTAGGGAGGTTCTGTTCTTTGAGTTGTTAATGAGGGAACCCAGTCTTCGGGATGTCTGCAAAAATTTCTTCTCGAAGAGAGTGGGCGGTGAGGCCTCAAGAAGGGAGGTTGAGGGCTTTCTAATTCAATCGCGCGGTGCTTCTGGCGAAATGGAGGCTTTGAGGAAGAGCGTCAAAAAACAAGCAAAGATAATAGTTCACGTCTTGATAAGGTTGGGCCGAATTGAGGTCAAGAAGCAGGGCTTCTACATCGTGAAATCAAAGAAACCCGCACTTCCCGTGTTCCTCTACGTGCTACACAGGTTGTATCCGAAGCCGGGGATGTATAAGGCTGAGGGATTTCTGAATGACGGCCTCTTGGATGCCTTGATGTGGAACAGAAGCAGGTTGAAGGACTTGCTGTATGAGGCTTGGAGGAAGAAATACCTAGCGAAGGTGAGCGAGATAGATCAGTACTTTCACTTCAGCACCCGGTACAGTTTGAACGAGTTTATGGAGAAGGTGTGTAATGAGAATACCGCAGATATGTAGAGAGCTGAAAGAAAAAATATCGACTGGGTCACCCGGCAGGAACCTCTACTCTGTGTTGGGAACTTATGATCAGCTGGAGAATTTCGCCTCGGAGTTTAAAGGGGTAGCTGATAGCTCATGGAATATGCGTGTCTTTTCCCTCACGGGGGATTTTATCGCATATATGGAGAGTAAGGGTATGCTAGACGAGCTTGTGGAGAACGAGAGGAAGGACAGATCGGAGACGGTTCGGAGCAACCTGGAGAAAGCTGTAAAGGATTGTCTCACATCGCTAATCAGGCAACACGATGTATTGCTTCTACGCGATTTTGAGCTTTTTTATGCATATGATCTTTCATTCGAGTTTCTCTGGGAATGGGCAAAGGAGGGAAAGAAGGTAGTATTCCTTATTCCTGGAGAGAAGAGAGGTGAAACCGTGTACATCTTTCCATGGAGCAGTGATACGCGGCGGGTCTTCCCCAGAAATCTACTGAAGGAGGAGTGGATATGGAAAATAACCGAGCAGTAAGAACCTTTGGAAGCGAAAACGATTCTGAAAAAAATAGCAACATTCAAGTATACTCATTAGGATCGAATCCTACTCTTGAAGAATTTGTGAAGAAATACGGTAAGCCTTATGATCCAAAGACTGACAAATACGAAAGAACGCCTTTTGCTAAAGAGATTGTTGTCTCGAAGATGGACCCTGTGTATAATATGCACACTTACTGGAGCAAGAAACACTACAAAGCTATAATGGAATTTATTAAGCACTACACAGAGCTAGGAGATATAGTCCTAGATCAATTTTGCGGTAGTGGAATGACCGGGATCGCATCTTTGGCCACAGGTCGAATCCCGATACTTATCGACATCTCACCCTCGGCCACTTTCATAACTAAAAACTATGTTACTCCTATTAGCGAGAGGAAAATTGATAATGCGTTGGAAAATCTACTTGAAACTCCATTGAGCCGTTTCGAGGAGAATAAGTTCGGCGCGTCGTCTAATCGCGAAAAATTGACCCTTTTTACAACGGGATCAACAAAACTCGCTGAAAAGCCTATTGCAACTTTGCGTGATGAGTTAGAATGGCTCTATCTGACTCGATGCGATAGGTGTGGTGGCAAGGCGAAGATAAGACATGTCGTATGGTCGCAACGATTCCAATGTGAAAGATGTTTGAGAGCTGTTCCGTTATACGATTCCATACCTGTTGAAGTTGTAGATGAACGAGGTAAAAAGAAACTGATCAATGCTTGTCCCTATTGTCTTGAATCAGGTGTAAAAGTTGAAGTTAAAGCAAGATCTCAGAGGTTAGGAACTGTTCCTATGGAAGTCTCTTATGTGTGCCTTAGTGGGTGTAAACCTAAAAAGGCAAATCGGAAGCATAACGATGAAAATGAGAGGAAGAGGGAATTTTTCGAGAAATATGACCTGGGTAAAATTAAGGAGATTAAAGAAATGGAGATTCCGCATTCCTATCCAACGAGAATGATGATGTATGTCCCTGAACAACAAGAACGATGGGGTTACTTATGGCGCAGAGGCTATCACCACGGGATAAAACGAGTTGACCAATTTTTCACAAAGAGAAACTTATGGGCGCTTGCGGCTTTAATGGAAGCAATTGACAAAGTAGAAGATGAGCAGTGTAGGGATGTTTTCAAATTTGCTTTTACAGGCGTTGTCTTAGGATTGAGCAAGATGAATCGCTATCGGCCTAACGTTTCTTTTCCTCTAAATATACAATCCGGAACCTATTATGTTCCTAGTATATCTTCCGAAGAAGAGATTCTTCACCACTTTATTAATAAGGTCCGAAGATTAAAGAAGGGATACGTCGTCTTGCGTTCTTTGCTTTCAGATAAAGGCAGAATCATATCTACTCAAAATGCAACGTCTCTATCGCAACTGCCAGACAATTCTGTTGATTACATCTTTACTGATCCTTCCTATGGAGATACAACACAATATGGAGAGTTAAACTTCATCTGGGAAGCGTGGCTGGGATTCGATAGTTCGTGGATAAAAGATGAAATCATCATTAACCCGGTGCGAGATATATTTGAAGATGACTGGGCAAAAGGGATGAGAAAAGCCATGGCAGAGGCTTACAGGGTTCTTAAACCAGGTAAGTGGATGAGTCTTTGCTACCATGACACGTCAGAGGGCACATGGCAAACATTGCAAGACATTCTCATTGATGTAGGTTTTGAATTATCCGAAGTGGGTGTTCTCAATCCACAACAAAAGAGTTACAATCAAATTATGGCTGATAAAGTCATTAAAGTCGATCTAATATTGAATTGTCGAAAGCCAAGGGAAGGAGAAGCGGTCGTCCACATTAAAGAAGAGTTGCAGATAGATGAGAAAGTTACTGATTTGATAGTGAATTGCCTACAGCGAAATCCTGGGTTAACAAAGGACAAGATATGGAACATTGTCGTCGCAAAACTTGTAAGCAAGGGAGAGATGGAGAAACACGATTTTGAATCGTTGCTTAAAGGAATTGCGATGGAGAACGAGGCTAGAATGTGGTTCCTAAAGGAGCAGTACGAGGAGATTCAGCCCTCTGAAAGAAGGAAGGAGCAAAGAGCTTCAGAGGCTATTGAGAAGTTCATGGGAGATAGAATGGAGAGCGCTGCACTTATGGAGGTCGAGTTCTATGACATCCTGTTTTTTTATTTAGCTAACTACTTGAGAGGAAAGACTAGAGAGCTTGCACCTATGCGACGGCTACCCGAAATTCTCGAAGACTATTTCATAAGGGGAAAGAAGGGATATAGCCCTCCTCAAACAGATGACGAACGGGCGCTTCTAAAGGAAGCTAGGGACAAAGGTCTATCAAGAAGTATTCGAAGGTATATAAGACATTTAACGCAGGCTTCGCCCTTCCCAGAGGATAAAAAGCCAGATATAAGCACGCTTGCAGATTGGATTAAGCATTGTAGAAGAGTTGGAATGTATAGAGAAGGAATTATTCTATACGAGAAGAGTGGTCTCGTAGTCTCGAAACTGTCGGAGAGGCAGGTTGTTGATCTTAATGAGGATTATCGAATTTGTAAAAGAAGAGTAAAGCGTCAGAGGCGGTTGCTATGAGTAACAACGCAAGTTTGTATGAAACGCTTAGGAAGCCATTCTCAGAGATTCTTGAAACTCCAGATGAGATCACATATGTGTACAGCCTCGAGAAGCATATCTGGGAAGGTGAAACTGAGGAGGAGATCACGAAATCGAGAAAGGAGGGGAAGCTAAGATATTCAACCCTCAAAGAATTCCTGATCGAGCCAGTCCGGGACTATCTGATCGATCTCCTCGATCACGTCAGGCTTAAGGAAGGTCAAGGGTGGTGGGTTCAAGCAGAGTTCGGTTCAGGTAAGAGCCACCTCCTATCAGCTAGTACAATACTACTGTTGGGCGCCGATACAGCATGGGAAATCATAGAGGAAAAAGAGAAGGAGCTCAAGGTAGAGCGGCGGCTATCTCTCACCCAATTCAGACGGCCCGTTTCAAAAAGGAAGATCTTCCCCGTCATCCTCTCGCTCGTGGGGAAAGGGGGACCAGGCACCCCAAAGTCTTTAGTGGACTACATCATGGACGCCGCTTCAACGATTTACGAAGCTCTACACGATGCCCCACTTCCCGTATACCCTGAGGAACACTTAGCTGACAGATTCCTTACTCGGGACATCGACATGTTCAAAGGTAAACTCAAGGAATTCCTTAAAACTGAAAGGTACTTGGAGGGCTTGCCTAAATACACCTACGACGAATTACTCGAGGGCCTTCAGGAGACTAATCAACGAAGGGATGCCGGTAAGGTCCTTTGGAAATTCTATCGAGACTATCTAAAGATGGAGCCGCGAATCCCTGTTGACCCCTTGGAACGACTGGAAGGCCTCGTCAGGCGCATACTCGAGGAGGGTTACGATGGAGTTCTCTTCGTCCTTGATGAGGTTTCCGAGTACATGCAGAAAGACGAGCAGCGAAGAACCGAAAACGAGGACACACTCTTAGTATTGTCTCACACATTAGCCAAGGAGAAAAACCTTCCCGTCTGGACGCTCTGCGCTGCTCAAACGACCATAGAGATGAAACGGGGCGCAAGCAAGATCATCGCTCCTGAAAGACTCAAGCAATACGAACTGTTGAGACGTGAGAAGAGCTACTACGAGATCGTCCTAAAGCGACTGAGAAAGATAAAGGACGAAGAGAACCTAGAAATGTACTATCAGTACTTCAAGAGGATTGTTACTTGGCCGGAGCAACGAGGAGTCGACGAGTTCAAGTTCTTCTTCCCCTTCTATCCCGACGCCATCGATGTCATAAGAACAATATCAGCCCGCCTAACAACCGCAAGGTCCGCCCTATACTTCCTTCACTCAGGTCTCCTCCGAGCAATCGAAGAAGATCGCAGAGACATTCTATCTTTATGGAACATCTTTGAGGACATTATCAGCTACGAAGAGGCCCCGTCAGGGGGTATGACTGGAGTTGTCAGCATTCGAACCCGGTACCCTGACGGGTACAGAGCCTACGAAGCAGCGGAGAAATCCCTGGACGGCGTAACAAAAGGTTCTATGAAAATATACCGAAAACGAGCCTCTAAACTCCTAAACACGCTCTTCCTATACTACCTTGCGGGCAGACCCCCATTGTCGCCTGAAGATGTCTTAAACGCGGTGATGGAAACCAAGGAGCCCGCCTCAACGCTCCAAGACAACCTAGACCACTATGAAGCTCTCTTGGTAGACATGGACAAGGAGCTGGTGCAGATCGATGAAAAGGATCACCGTTTTACTTTCGTGAAGGAGGTTACGGAGGACGCGCGAATCCTCTATAAAAAGGCAAGAGATGAAATCGCCCAAAGCCCCTCCCAGTTTACAAGATACTATAAGAAGCTTCTAGGCTACGAAGGCAGCTTTTTCGAAAAGGTAGCTCCCGACAACATCATAGGCCTCGACTTCCTTTTCCACAACCAACAGCGCCGGGGAAGGGTCGGCATCAAGAACCTGAGCCTAGTGGGAGTGTTTCTGCCCGATCTAAACACGGTTGAAACCAACGACGACTTCATGCTCCTTGCGTCTCTTGAACCACTCAAAGACGAAATAACGGCTAAGATAATCAAGCAGAAGAAGGACCCGCGAATGGTTCTATGGATACCACGGTCAATGAGCGCCGACGAGAAAGAGGAGCTGACCGACATATTGGCTTACAAAAAGCTGGAGGAGGAGCAAGAAGAGAGGAGGCCCGATGTACACTTATGGGCAAAGGGCTTCTTAGAGAAAGAGGCCCCACACGCCCACAGAATAGTTGAATCAACCTACGTTGAAGGAAAAATGATGAGCATCGACAAGACTTTGAGCCCCTCAACCGAGGGCGGCCTAACCATAACTTTTCAGAACACGGCAGTAACCATTTTAGACGGCATCTATGAAGCCTCAAAGATAAATTTTGAGAAGCCATTTCGACGAGCCGACGCTGCGATGCTTGCAAACGCCCTAATCAAGTCAGGCAAGGTTGTGGAGAGATCCAGCCGAAACCTCTCTGCGATGAAAAACTTCGCCATCCCCCTTGGCTTATCGACAAGAGACGCGCCAGAGATATTGGATCCCTCGGGGAGCGAGTTCTATGCGCGAATCGAGGGCTTCATAGAAAAGGCTTCTCAGGACGAAATACCCGTTAGATCCATCTACCAGAACTTCCTAGCCGGAAGAGTAGGACTAACGAGGAGGATGGTCGATCTCTACCTCCTAGCCCTAGTTCAAGAAGGCAAAATCAAAATCAGACAAAGAGACAGAAAAACTATAGACAGGTCAAATATGGAAACCATCGATTTCAGTGCAACTATCTTAAACCAGATGGAACAGATAATCAAACCCCGCGAGCCCCAATTCTGGCAAGATGTGCGCCCCTACATAGAGATCTTAACAGGCAAGGAGATCGGTGAAACCTACATTGAACGAAAAGTCGGAGAGTCTCTTTCAGCGATAAGAGAACTCTTCTTAAAAGAGAAAAGTGAAAGCGTACAACTAGCACAGCGAGTTTCTCAATTCTTTTTAGAATTAAACCAAGAAGACCCATTCGACGAAAACCTTAACAAATACAAAGCCTTCTTTGCCACTGACGTGGAAGGCGACCACGACGAAGTCGTTGAAAACTTAGCTAAAACCCTCACGAGTTTCCTGCAGAAGTCGGTTAGTTCAAGTTCCAAAACCGATATTGAGAACTTCAGGCAATCATACACTAAATATAAAGGTCTCAGAAACAATTTTGATCGAATAAAGGATGACATAAGAACCGCCATAAAATACTCTGACATAGAACTACCTGAAGAGACAGACCTCAAAAAAATCAAGAAAAAACTTGAAGAACTAAAATCTATCATCCCAAGCGTTCTCACAGCTCTCTGGGATGAAACCTATACAGAAGCCAACTTTCGACCAATCTATGAAAAAACACTCGAAGCCTACTTTAAACCATATAGAGATGCCCACTCTTCTGCACTGTACATCTCTGATGAACTCAAACGAATAGCCGAGACAAAGGCCGAAGAAAAACCTTGGCAAATAGCAAGGGAAATTGCTGCAACAACAGAAATATGCAAAAGCATACTCGAAAGGAACGAGCAACTGTTAAGTGACAGCCTCGCCAACAGAGTTCAATGTTCCATAAGAGACGATAACAACCTTATGAACACTTTGAAGACAAACCCATATTGCCAGTGCAACTTCAAACTTGAGGAAAGAACCTCAGTCTTGTCAAACCTTAGTAAAAGCAAAGAGGTTCTACAAAACCTACCTGACAACTTGATTCGAGAGTTAGCTCAATTTCTATTGAGCAACGAAGTAAGGTCAAAACTACTAAACTCGGGCGAAGAAGCGCTCAAACCCCTCTTAAAAGCTTCTAAGGCTAGTGAACTCATCAAGTATCTCATGAAACTCGAGTCTAATGAGCTTACACAGATCGCAAAAATTGTGGGAGCAATCCTTAAAAAAAGCAGAGTAGAACACGTCACCATTTCAAGATTTAGCCCGACCCGCAGAATAGTATCATCTGATAGTGTAGAAGACGTTGTCAGCGAATTTGATTCTTTCCTAAAATCGTTTCTAAAAGATAAGGAAACAATACTCGTTCTCCACAGTGACGAGAGTAGACCCGAACCTAAGCGGTCTGGATAATAAAAGAGACGAGACACTGTGAAAACGAGATGAAAAATCTTATGAACACTAAGCGACTACTCTTAATTTCAGGAAGGAAATGACATGGTTAAATGCCCACGATGTGACAAAGAAGTTTCAAATTTTGAAAGAGAATGGAACTATTCCGTGTTTCACGTTAAACTCTTTGAGTGCGAGGAATGCGAAAAATCGTTTAAAGTGTATTATCGTGGAAATAAGTTAAGCCACACAATTCCAAAATCAAAGTAAACGACATTCTTAACCTATTCGTAGACGACTGCGATTATTCGGTGCGTCTATTGTTAGAATCTTCATGCGTGCTCGATGTCAGCGAAAAACATGATAGACTAAAATACACATTAAAACGAATCACAGAATCAGAAGAATAGCGGTCGCAATGACTGGAAACGAGGAAAAAGAAGAATATTGCGAAGTTTGCGGTCGAAAAACAAGCAAAGACGAGTACGAAACCTACGACGGGCTATGCTGGGAATGCTGGGACAACCAAATAACAGAAGAATGCGAATTCGAAGAAGACATAATCTAAAACAGCTTGGAAACGGAAATCCGAATGGTTAAATGTTTAGATTGCGGAAAAGAAATACTAGAAGACGAGGGAGTGTACTGTGACATGTACGGAGCACCTCTCTGCAAAGAACGCGGAGCCACCGGGCTATGCTCCAACCGCACTGAACTTTGGACAGCCGAAATAGACATGGAAGACATGGAAACAGAAGAAGCCTAATATCTGCTCATCCCATTTCTAGAGAGAAGAAAGCAGATGGCCTAGTAGCGAAGTTGACATTGAACCTCCCATAAATTGCAGGGTTTCCTAGCAATTAGCTTTTTTGATTTAACCTTCCCACTCACCAAACCAACAGAAAAACGGCTACTCTTGATAAGAGGCTCAAAATCACCAATATTTCAATAGTTTATCCTTATTTCTGATTCTTCGCACAGTTCAAAATCAATGCTAACAATATCGAAACAGATTAAAATAGCCACAATCACACTAATTAGGAGTGTTACAAAGAAGGTATGCCTATGGGGCCAGATGAAGTTGCTCTTATGTGGGTTGAAAAATATCGTCCAAAAACATTGGATGAAGTCGTGGATCTAAAAGATGTTGTAGAAAGCTTAAAGGCCTTCCTAAAGACCCCGAAAACAATGCCTCATCTGCTTTTTGCTGGAATGCCAGGCACCGGGAAGACAACCGTAGCGCTATGTATTGCTCGTCAGCTACTTGGCTCGCATTGGAAAACCTTCACGTTAGAACTTAATGCATCTGATGAACGAGGAATCAAGATGGTTCGAGAAAGGATCAAGGATTTCTCACGTTATGGTAGAGCAGCGTTTGATATACCTTACGTAATAATCATATTGGATGAAAGCGATCAAATGACAGCGACGGCCCAAACGGCTTTAAGGAGAATAATGGAAACCAGTTCACGTACGTGTCGGTTTATACTTATCTGCAACTACTCTGGCAAGATTATAGAACCGATTCAGAGTCGCTGTGCTATATTCCGGTTTTCCAAGCTTGATAAAAAAGATGTGGTAAAACATCTCGAGAATATAGCCAAGAAAGAAAACATAATTTTGCTTCCTGATGCCGCTGAGACAATTGTTGAATATTCAGGGGGCGATCTTAGACGGGGAATAAACGCACTGCATACAGCCACGGTTTATTCAAAAGGAACGGTCGACAAGAAAACGGTTCTTCAAGTCATCGGTGAAGCAAGTCCAAAACAGGTACAGCTTATGCTCACTAAAGCTTTAAGTGGTGACTTCATTGAAGCTAGAAAAATGATGTACAACTTGATGGGTCTATACGGTCTTTCTGGTACAGATATAATACGCCAGATGCATAGAGAATTATTCAAGGTTCCATATCTGTCAACAAAGGAGAAGTCCGAACTGGCCAACATTATTGGAGAATACGATTTTCGCCTAACCGAAGGTGCAAACAGTGACATTCAATTAAGTGCCTTGTTAGCCAATTTTTCTAAATTCGCCAAGTTGAAGGGTCAAGCAATTGAAAGATGAGTCGATGTGGGTTGAAAAATACCGTCCGAAGAAAGTCGCTGAAATAGTTGGAAACGAAGAAGCCAAAGCCTCGTTTGTTGATTGGCTGAAAAAGAAACGCTGGCGAAAGAAAGCAGCGTTACTCTATGGACCGCCTGGCGTAGGAAAAACGGCTCTGGTACATGCAGCCTCCAACGAATTCAAGTTCCAAATCATCGAAATGAACGCAAGTGACACCAGAACAGAAAAATCCATTAACAAAATCGCTGATCCTGCCACTACTTTTGTCGCCTTAGACAAGTTCTCCAGAGAAACTGAAGGAAGTCTTCTTTTTCTAGACGAAGTGGATGGAATATTTGGCAGAGAAGACAGAGGAGGGATTGGCGCTATAGTAGAGATCTTCAAAAAAGACAAGAGAAGAAAAGAAAAAGAAGAGAAGAAAAGAAAGAAGATTCACGAAACACAAATACCTGTTGTCTTGGCTGCTAACGACCCGGATCTTAAAAAACTTCGTCCTTTGAGAAAAGTCTGTCAACTGATCAGGTTTCGCAAAGTGCGCATTCCTTTAATAGTGGCATTGTTGCAGAAGATCTGTCTAATGGAGCATATTGACGCGGAATTCGAAGCTCTCGAGAGAATCGCCCAAAACAGCGAAGGCGACGTACGGTCAGCAATTGTTGATCTACAAGCTCTATGTGAAGAAGGCAGGGCTCTCCTGCTTCAAGATACACTAACGCTAAGGCCTAGAAATAGAAATCTCGACATCTATGACACATTAAAAGGAGTTTTCTCAGCGAAATCCTCAGATGAAGCGATGTTCATACTGAACAGTACGAACGTTGGCTACGATTCGTTGGTGCTATCTATACACGATAACCTTCCGCTTCGCTACAATGATCCAGTAAAACTTAGTGTAGCCTATGATCTTCTATCAAGAGCAGACGTTTTCAGAGGAAGAGTAGGAAAAGAGAACTGGAAATTTCTAAAGTATTTCTTCAACCTTCTGGCTCAGGCAACAACAGTCGCCTCCCAGCCATTTAAACCCTTTGAATTCATACTCCCACCCATGAGGATATCCGCGTTGTTTTGGACAAAAGGTAAAAGAACAACTTTGGAAACCATATGCGCCAAAATAGGGGCAAAATGCCACGTTTCCCGAAGGTCTGCCAAACTAGATTTCATTCCTTTCGTGAAGGCGATTCTAAAAAAGCAGAAGTCATCGCCCATATGCACTTGGCTCCGATTAAATGATAACGAGATTGAGTATCTTAAGAAAATGGATCAACTCTAATTTGAAGGATGCGAGATGACAGTTCTGAACAAAAAGGCATTCAAGCTTCCCTTCATTGGAACAGACAAGTTTGGTCGACTTACGAGGATGGGGCTGGGTTACGATAGAGGTTTTTTCCACATAAAGAACTACAACAACGTTGAAAAAATTATTGATTTTATCTCTGACGTTCTGGGCGAAAAGATATCGTTCCTTCAAACATGCATCTTATGTGGAAAGGATTTTCCTTGTTCGGATTGTAAGTACAATAATCTGTGTGCAACGAAAGACTTGCCTCTTCATTGTATTTGCCCGAATTGTCTTAGAAATGCAAAGCTGTATGATCGTTACATCGAAAGGAATCTTAGCGTAAAGTAATATAGCCAGCTCACAGAACTCGGTGAAAGATTTGAGTTCAAACAAGATTAAAATAAACAATGCTGAGATAAATAGGATTGTATCCAAAGCCAAGAGCACTTTTAATGTCTCTACTGGAGTCCGTATTTTAAAAAGGAAAGCCTTCAAAGATGTAGTTGGAGATCCGCAGATAGGAGGGACTTACAAATATTTTCAAGACTGCGTTTTCATCAATCGAAGTGTTGTGAGATCTTATGGGGCATTACATTTGCAATGGATGATTTTTCATGAGTTCGGTCATGCGTACGTTGCTAGAATTTTTGCGAAGCATAGGTTCCTGCCAACAATCTTTTACGAGGCCACAATTAAAGACGACCTCATAAAACACGGCATTAGGCACATGTGGAATGGACTGTGCGATTACTTTGTAAATGAGCTCATTTCAATCAAGGTAGGCTTGAAGAAATTTGACTTAACGTTAGAACATACAGTGGATGACCTTTCAAAAGAACTAGCTTCTGCAATGTGTTTTCATCTCTATGATTATTGGAAACATGGAAGAAACGCTGAAGTCGCACGAAAAGCTAAGGAGAGGATTCCTCCAAAGATTCTGGATCTTCTTGAGCAAGAATTATCTTTGATTCCGCTTGATAATCCAATAGACCGAATGGTCAGTCTCCTCGAAACTATCGCTAGGAAGCTATTTCAAATCGAAATCCTCAGTCAGACCATGTCAAAAAAATTTATTGAGAAAAACGTAAAAGCCACACTTCCAAAGTTTTGGGGTGACGAAAACACCAATTTAATGGTACTAGTAGTTATTGTATAGCAAATTTAGAAATTGTTTCGATAAAAGCATTGCTGAGTATAAGTTCCATTACCACTGAATAAAGCGCACACTATTTTAGACAAAGAGGGGAAGCACCAAAAAACAACCTATAAAAGCTTAAGCTAAAGGGCGCGCTAAGCTGAAATAGACTCAGAAGGCTAGGAAACAGAAGAAGACCCATGATACCAGTCCTATAAATAGAAGAGAAGTTGTTGTTAGTTGCCTAAGGGATAAAAACAACAACAACAAAAGCCAATCAGACAACCGAAAAAAGCTTCAAAATCTTTAATACAATATAGCAATTTTTGGGTAATTGCTTTAAAACTATGAAAAAGCGTTGAGAATTTGAATTGGACCAAGAACCCCTGTTTTGGGAGCTTTAGCTCATACAGCGATAAATTTTGGGGTAAACTTGAATACTTCCGTAATGTCTTTCAGCTCGTTGGAAAACGTTGGATGAAATGGCAATGATTTCATTGGTAAGTGATTTGTTATCATCTTGCTAATTTTTTAAAGAATGTTTTTGTCCATTGTTCAACTGTCTTTTGCTTAATGCCTACATGTCTCTCTAAGACTTTTTTCCTATCTGGAAGTTCTTTTACACTTCCCAAAGCGAAGTTAAGATCATGGTTTTCGACAAGTTGCTTCAAAAGTTGAAAATCAAATTCTTCCTTTACAACATATTGTTCAGGTTCAGGATTTAAAAGAGCTATTAAATCAGCCCCATCTTTCTCAACTTTAGTACGCATCCATTCACGCCTTTTCACGCCCATTATTGCGCCTCTTGTTTTCAAATCATAATTTCTATCTCTAAAAGCCTTGAGCTTGTACAAGAAAAGTAACGGTTTCTTAGGCACATAAGCAACCGATTTACCATTGAAATTCACCTTCCTTACAAGGTGAGGATCGTCACACAATTCATACGGCAACTTCTTACTGTAATCTTCATGAAAACTACCAACATCAGCCTCAAAAGTGCAGACGTCAATCTCGACGTACCCGAAGAACTTATTCTCCCTGAAAATCGGTCTTCTATAAGCAACCTCGATTCCCAAACCAGCCGATCTTACTTCTTCATAACCATGAGACCTTTCATATCTTTCAATAGCATCCAGAAAATTTCCGCTCATACTCGGTCCCACTAAATCAACGTCAACAGAGCCGAAATACGAATTATAAACAAACACAGCCCACCCGCCTATGAGCGTTGGAATCAAGCTAAAGTGGGAAAACCACTCAAGAATACTCAACAGTTCACTATACGACTCCTCAGCCAACACCTCATAACTTGCCATCGTGCAACAACTCCAGAAGCCTGATCGCCGCATCTCTTCCAGAACCGCTACAAAAAAGATCTATAACTACTTGAACAGGCGAACACACCCAAAACCCACCTATCTCCTTGACATCTTTAAGAATGCTAGGATGATCAGGATAAAGAAGATTCAACGTTATAGGTCCTCTTCCATGTGGAATAACAGTCTTCACGTCTTCATCAGATACATAAGCATGAATCTCTGGAAAAGTAATGTAATACTCATAAAATCTTTTGAGACCGCTGAAGACACTAAGAGCAAACTTAACCCCTCGCCCTTTGCACACGCGCTTAAGCAGCCTTTCCCCTTCTTCAACAGATAAAACCTCTAACCTAAAGGAAGCCCTCACAACACTATTCAACGGGCGCTCTAAAGCTATGATCTCCAAGAGTTGAGAAGCGTCAACAAGTTCGCATCGCCGCCAACCTTTAGACACTACCCCGCGATCATACAAGAAATTAATGACCTCATTTGTCCAACCGTATGCAACTCCGGTTTCAGAGGAAATCCTAAGCTGATTTGTTCTCTCGTGTCCTAACAGGTATTTAATCACCTTGTAAGCTTTAGGTGAAGTTAACTTCATCAGCTATCACTATCGCAGACATTTGCCACAGAAATAATCAGCTTTTAAATATATAATACCTTCGGTAATCACCGATACTATCGGTAAATACCGATAGTAAAATCTTAATCACCTGATTAAAAACCTTTTTTTAGCCCAAACCTGTCATTGGACAGCTCTTTAACTAGGTCCCAGCCTTTCGCGCACCAAACAAAAAACGATGTAGACTCTTGTTTAAATTCACGGTCTTTCAGCGATGAACGCTATCTTGACGTTGGCCTTGTAGGAAACGATCTTGTTTTTCTCAACCTTCGCGGTCCAGCCGACGACGTCCATTCCAACGATGTTTCTCACCGTTTTAGAGGCCTCCATTAAAGCGTTTTCAGCGGCCTCCTTCCACCCCTCAGCAGAAGAACCAACGAGTTCTATAATCTTCACAACAGTCACACATTCACCTCCCTAAACACTTCACACAGATAACACTGAAAAAACAGCTTTATTTATCACTTTGGATACAAGAGAGAGACACTTAAACCGCACGCTTATTTAACGAGTATCAGAAGGTCTTCTAAGATGTAATCCATGAACTCATCCATGGTGCTTTTGCTGAACAGCGTTACCACACAATTCCTTGTAATCCCAACCACAATCCCACGGTTCTGGACTTCAAAGACAACATACCAGATCTTTCCATGCTCAAGATAATCATGGTACAGCTCGGTGTCAGCAAGAGCGGACCCCGCCAAACAAAGCTTTTCCACGCCCGGTATATCAACATCATCAAACCACACCAGCTTCGTCGCCTCCGGGCTCGACTCGTGGAGCCTCCTAAGGGTCTCATGAGAGATCCTTACCTCAACAATCGCATGACGTTTTATAAAGAGAATCTCGCTCAGCTTATTCGCCACGTGACTTGTCAACAACTTTCTCACTCCACGAGCCACGGACGGCGCCAGCACGATCACTACGGTCCTCCCATCGAAACGTCTAATCCAAAAAGGAGCCTCCTCCGTGACAGGAGCCTCAACCAACTTACGCCTATAATAACGTCTACGCACAAAATCCACGCTAAAAACTCCCGACACCGAGTCTTCCTTCAATTTCAGATCTAAGATTTCCTCCACCAGACTTATTCTTTCTCCCTTCTCCGTCTGGTAAAGCTCCTCCTCACGGAAATCCTTCAGCTTCATAGCTATCAATCCAAGATCAGCTTCCTCTTCTTTTATCTCAAAGATTTTAGCTGGCAGAACCAATTTTTCCACCCATTTTACAAGACTTATTGTTAATCACTTACTAAAGAGTTTTTAACCGAAAAATGAAATTCGATTCTTTGAAACAATTATACGCGCGCCTATGATAATGTGTATTCTCTTCCGTATTTTATCGTCTGAACGTTTTTGCTGGTTTTCCGTGTGTATCGGAAAAATCCTCTTCGGCTTAATGTAGTTGATTAGACCCGCTATTTGCTGTCTGTTCATGTGGCCGGAAGCGTGCAGTTGATGAAACCGAATCTTAAAATGGTCCAGCCAGTTGTGCATAACCTGATCTTCAATGTCCTCTTCACTTTCTTGGTTTTTACGCTGCTTAGGATTTCTATGCTCTTGTTTCCTAATTGGGCATGTCCGAAGCTTTATTAGTGCTTTTGACGTTTTACTTTACTTGAGTACAGTATGTTCGGGTTAAATGCACTGTCA
>JREQ01002314.1_pt1 | contig 18695 bp, 13 predicted proteins | sample 210151 | NCBI WGS metagenome assembly JREQ01 (sample SAMN03019617, study PRJNA260268) | marine sediment metagenome | biome: Marine; feature: Sediment; material: Clay; isolation source: clay from marine sediments 31 meters below sea floor depth collected from... | place: New Zealand: Canterbury... | reverse complement strand
TATAACTTTGGAGGTGGAGGATGTAGCCGAGACCATGGGTAAGGTTGCTGAAGTAGCTGATGAGCTGGGTGGCTATGTGGTTTCCTCCCATAAGTATGAAGAGGAAAAGAAACCTTCAGGTAGTATTCGCATTCGAGTTCCTGCTGACAGATTTGACGAAGCCTTCGATAGGCTCCGTCAACTGGCGATAGCCATACCCTACGAGAGCACCGAGGCGAGGGACGTGACCGAAGAGTATGTTGACCTACAAGCTCGGTTACACAACCTTGAGGCAACTGAGGCTCAATATTTGGCATTATTGGAGAAGGCTGAAACTGTCGAAGAGATGCTCAAGGTGCAGCAGGCGCTTTCCGATGTGCGAGGGGAAATTGAACGAATTGAAGGTCGAATAAAGTACCTGGAGCGCACCTCAGATATGGCGCTTATTGAGGTAACCCTGAAGGAGACCAGAGGGTTAGCTGAGCCCTGGAGTGCCTCTGATGCCCTTAAATCGGCAGTGCGTGGTCTGACTACTTTTGGAAGGGGTCTAGCTACTGGATTCATCTGGCTTGGCGTTTTCTGCTGGGTCTGGATTCCCATCCTGATACTCTGGCTCAGGCGGAGACGAAGGGCAAAAACTTAGTTTTTCACTTATCTGAGCTTAGTTTACAATGCTAGGCACGCCGCTGGCGTTTTCTTCCTCTGCAACTTTAATGAGTAGGGGGCGATAAGGACGGGTGTTGGATGGTGGCTGGCATGGGTTCTGGGTATATTCGGTATAGTTTTGCTATTAGTAGGAGGTTTTATTTCCAAACCACGGTTTTTGTGGCTGGGTGCCATAATGATTGGTCTTGCCTATATTTCGTCTTTCTATGGGCTTATACTCGATTCGCTGGGAAAGAATGGAATGAGAGGTTTGATTTTAGTTCTAGTACCTAGTATAGCTTGCATTATTGGGGGATAGTAATACATAAGCTTTCCTATAAGCAAGAAAGAAGTATGATTTAGGAGGTTGGCGATGATGTTCTTGCCTCGGGCTAAGTTAACCCTATCCCTATGTCTTTTGCTTATCTCAATGCTACTCGCTGTCGGCTGCAGCTGCCTGCTCCCTTCGCCAACGCCATATGGTCCCAGGGTAACAGGTGATGGCACAGGAGGTGCCATAGCTGTCTATGAAGTCCGCAAGGGCAGTAACCAACGAAGTTTCTACGCCCAAAAAATAGGCTCGGAAGGGAATACTCTCTGGGGAGAGAAGGGGGTGCTTGTCGGCAGTGGCTATAAAACCAGTGATAGCTTTTTCGACCTTCATATAATAAGTGATGGCTCCGGCGGGGCCATTACCACCTGGTGGGCACATCCCTCTAGTCAGCCTCAGACACCATTAATACACTATGTTACCAAGGTAGATTCTGAGGGCAGCATACTGTGGCAGAAGGAAATCAGGGATGTTGACCACATGATAAGTGATGGCGCAGGTGGCGCTATCATCGCTACCGATTATGGTTACTTTGAAAATACGTTATTCGTCATAAAGGTAGATTCCGAAGGCAACTTCTCCTGGGGCGAAGACGGAGTCTCAATATACTGTGAAGAGTATCAGTGTCACTCCTTCCAACTGGCAAGCGACAGTTCAGGTGGTGCTATCGTCATCTGGCAGGAATCACATGCTGAGCCTGGACCTGAGCCCCACCGACCTGAAATTATAGAACGCATCTTCGCTCAAAGGGTAAACTCCGAAGGCAGCCCCTCGTGGGGGCAGAGCGGAGTACTTTTGTATACCACCCCTGAAGGGGTTGCCGCTGACGGACATCAAGTGATAAGCGACGGCTCAGGGGGAGCCATCGCAGTGTGGCACCAATGGCCTCTGGGGAAAATAGAATTCGGCACGCCAGAAGCACTTCTCAGCGATATCTGCGCTCAGCGGGTAGACGCCGATGGTAATATCTTGTGGCAGCAAAATGGTGTACTGCTGGGTATAAGCAAAGGGGGAGGTGTCTGTCCTCACACCCCTCTTGTGGTGAGCGACGGTTCAGGTGGAGCTATCATTATCTGGGAAGGCCTGCGACAGGGGATGATGAGTATCTACGCCCCGAGGATAGATGCTGAAGGCGATATTCAGTGGCAAGAAGGTGGGGCACAGGTTTGTTACCTCAAAACCCGCTTTGCCTGTCGCACAGCAGTAAGTGATGGCTCAGGTGGAGCTATCATTGCTTTGAGGTACAAAAAGGCTGAGACAAATGAGATGGGGCTCCTGGTTCAGAGAATAGATGCTGCGGGTAGAACCGCATGGCCAGACAAGGGTGTATTAGTATTCCTAGATGGAGACTGTTTTGGTCATGTTTTATCGGATGATGGGTGTGGAGGGGCTCTCGTTGCCTGGGGCACTGGTAAATCCATATGGAAGCCAAAAAAATCCCACGTTCAAAGAATAGACGCTGAAGGCAATTGCTTATGGGGAGACGAAGGAATCAGGCTGAATCCCTGAAGACTTGAGTCACATCCAAGCCCAAGTGGAACAGAGCCAGTTTGGAGAAGGAATTATGTTAGGGGAGGTACGAGACGTGGGAAAACTTCATTATTGTGGACTGGTGGTAGCAGCGATACTGATAGTTGCCCTTCTGTTGACCGGATGCTTCGGTGGCGCTGCACCGAGACCGATTGCTCCTGAGGTGACATCCGATGGCATGGGCGGTGCCATATTAGCTTGGTATGGTAAGGGTGACCTCTATGCTCAGCGGCTGGACTCTCAGGGTAACTGCTTGTGGGGAGAGGAAGGTAGACAAATATGCAGCGCGGCAACACAACCTAGCAACCCACTGATAGCAGGCGATAATGGCGGTGGAGCTGTTATCGCATGGACTGGTAAACGCCGCAGCGAAAATCAGCCCGAGTGGAGCATCTTTGCCCAGCGTCTGGACTCCCAAAGCAATGCTGTTTGGACTGAAGGCGGAATCCAGGTCTCGACTGAACCGGCTGAAGTCGCCCAGAGCTTGATAGACCTAGCAAGCGATGGTTCCGGAGGCGCTATTCTCCTGTGGTATAAGGAGTGGAAAATTGACGAACGGTGGAAGACGACAGTCCATGCCCAGAGGGTAAGTGCTGGTGGTAGTTGCCTGTGGGGAGAGCAGGGCATTCTGGTATATGACACAGCACCAGACCCGAGGTGGGCAAAGCTGGTAAGTGATGGTTCCGGCGGTGCCGTCATTGTCTGGGAAGATAACCGTGGCCCGAACACAGACATCTATGCCCAGCGGATAAGCTCCGACGGCCGGCTACTCTGGCCGGATATGGGGGTTCCAGTAGTCAGTGCAAGCAATGCTCAACTAGACCCCCAAATCATAAGCGACGGCATGGGCAACTTCATCGTTGTCTGGGTACAGAGTCCCGGTACCAGCTACCATGTGGGGGATACCGACATATATGCCCAAAAGATAAATTCTAAGGGAGAGCCTCTGTGGACAGCTGAAAAGGGAATCCCGATATGCATTGCGGCTGGCGGTCAGGGGCATCCACAGGTAGCCAGCGATGGCTCCGGTGGTTGCATAGTGGTCTGGCATGACAGTCGTAATCGCCCCAACCGGGATGTATATGCTCAGCGGGTAAGCTCCGAAGGAAAGATACTATGGGAAGCAGACGGAGTTTTAATATGGGACGTTTCCGGTGTGGATGAGTCCTCCCTGCTAGTTGGCAGTTATGATCTCCAGATTGTAAGTGATAGTACTGGTGGTGCCGAAGTCGTCTGGCAAGTTAATCCAGAGTCCACTGCTGTCAGGGGGTTTAGAGAAGGACAAATCTATGTTCAGAGGTTAGGCTCTGCCGGTGAGCTGTTATGGCCAGAGACTGGGCTAGTCGTGTATGAGAACCCTTCTCTTAAATCTCAAGGCTATTCAAGTGTAGTGAGCGATAGTATGGGGGGCGTCATTATCAGCTCTAAAGTTGGTAAAGGCCGCTGGCCAGACTTGGTTTACGCTCAAAGAATAGACCCAGATGGCAACCGCTTATGGGGAGAAAAGGGAATCAGACTAAAGCCCTAGTCTTGATCCCTCTAACAACGACCAACCACAATAAGGAAAGAGGCATGACGTTCTAATTGTTTTGCCTGAATAGCTTTGCTATGATGTGAGTATGAAAGCAGGCTTAGTTTATGACCCAATCTATCTGGAACATGATACTGGCAGTCATCCGGAGAATTCCCAGAGGCTAGTAGCTATAATGTCGCATTTAGAGAAGACGGGAACTAAAGAAAAACTTACTTGTCTGCCTCCGCGCCCAGCATCAATAGAGGAGCTAGAAATGGTACACGCCCCAGAATATATCTCTCAGATTAAAAGCAGGGCAGCAGCAGGTGGTGGTTGGCTAGATGCCGATACTGTAATGTGTCCCAAGTCCTATGAAGTAGCTTTGTATGCTGCCGGTGGGGTTCTAACTGGTGTAGAAGCAGTGATGAAAGGGGAGGTGGATAGCGTGGTTGCTCTAGTTAGACCTCCGGGACACCATGCCATTCATAACCGGGCAATGGGATTCTGCATTTTCAACAATGTGGCTATCGCGGCTAAGTATGCCCTGGCTAACTTCAACCTCAGCCGTGTTCTTATTGTTGACTTTGACGTCCACCACGGCAATGGGACGCAGAATACCTTTTATGCCGACTCCAAAGTCCTTTACTTCTCCACCCATGAATATCCTTTTTACCCTGGCACGGGGAGTATAAATCAAATTGGGTCCGGTGAGGGAGAAGGAGTCACGGTTAATTTTCCCATGACTGCTGGCTGGGGCGATGAGGAATATTTAAGAGCTTTCAACGAGGTTTTGGTTCCCCTAGCCCAGAGATTCCAACCGCAGTTTATCCTCGTCTCCGCTGGCTTCGATCCTCACTGGGCTGATAGCATAGCTATGATGCAAGTAAGCGTTACTGGATTTGCTCAAATGGTGGCAATACTCAAGAAATTAGCTCTCGAACTCTGCCAGGGACACCTCGTTTTTACCCTGGAAGGTGGATATAACCTTCAGGTGGCTGCCTCTTCAGTAAGAACCACCTTCGATGTGCTCTTGGATAGCCCAGAGATAGTCGACCCATTAGGGAAATCAACGGCAAGAAAACCCGGGGGATTTGAGGAGCATATTGAGATGATAAAGAAGGTACACCACCTATCTGAATACTAAACCAAAATTCAAAAATAAAAGTGCAAAATGACAGAGCAAAAATCAAAAATGAGCCCTTTTTACATTTTGAATTGTAATTTTGATTTTTGCCTTTTGCCTTTTAATTTTCTATGCTGGCTACTTAGCAAAGGGTAAAAGTTTGCCCCACTCTCTCTTCTCCCAAACTACCAAGAGCGGGCCAGCAATAAATAGGGAGCTATAAGTGCCGGCAAGTAAGCCAATAAGTAATACTAAGATGAAGTGATGGATCGTTGCTCCGCCAAAGAGGAAAAGGGCCAGGATAACACAGAGGGTAGTCAAGGAGGTATTCAGAGAACGCCCCAATGTCTCTATGATACTGGAATTTACCGTCACAGCAAAATCAGGGCTAATGCCTTTAGTCATATTCTCCCGAATGCGGTCAAAAACAACCACGGTATTATTGATGCTGTAGCCTACAACTGCCAGCACTCCGGTGATAAACATAGCATTAATCTCCACATTAGCCACCTGGCCTAAGATAGAGAAGATCCCTACTACTATAAGCACGTTGTGAATTAAAGCGATAATGGCGCAGGTGCCCCAGCGAAATGGCTTGGGCATGCGACGAAAGGCCCAAGCGATATAGAACAACATAGCCACAGCAGCTATTATCACGGCGATGCCAGCATTACGTGCCGTCTCTGTAGCTATATAGGGAGAAACTGTGTTGTAGTCACGGACTGTAATCTCACTGCCTAAGCTCATCTCCAACCCTTTAGTCAGCGCTTCTCGTTCCTGGGGCGATATTTCTTTGAGACGGATGAAAAAATCATCACCACTTCTTTGAATTATAGCTTCGGGATGCCCTAAATTGGTGAATTCCTGGCGTAACTGATCTTGCTCTACCTGCGGAGTAAAATGAAGCGTTGTAGATGTGCCACCGGCAAAATCGGTCCCCGGCTGCAGCTTAAAAACAGTCAATGAGATTACGGCCACAATTATCGCTATGGCTGAGATAAGGAAGAACCATTGTTTCTTGCCGACAAAGTCAATCATGTTAGATTCTTCACTTCGTTCGGAATGACATTACTCCGTAAGCTGCTGGATCGGTGACCAATCGACTGCTCACAATGAGACGGAGGAAAGTTCGAGTGATAACGATGGCGGTGAACATAGATAGAGCCACACCAATAAATAAAGTCAGGGCAAAGCCTCTAACCATGAAAGCGCCGAAGGTGCCCCCGAGCCAGAAAAGGATGATGCAAGCGATAAAGGTAGTGATGTTACTATCACGGATAGCTGTCCAGGCACGATTGAATCCAGCCTCTACCGCAGCACCTAAGGTGCGCCCAGTTCTTAATTCATCCTTCATGCGCTCAAAGATAAGAATATTGGCATCCACGGCCATGCCCAAAGATAAAATGGCAGCGGCAATGCCAGGCAGAGTCAAGGTTATGTTAGAGGAGAAAAGGTTGAAGATAGCAAGAAGAAAAACGCCGTAAATCCCCAGACTAAAACAAGCTATTAAACCAGGCAAGCGGTAGTAAAGAAGCATAAATAGCAATAGCAATATCACCCCAATTTCGGCGGCTAGTACGCTTTTCCTTATGGAATCGGTACCCAAACTGGCATCCACATCTCGTTGGTCAATGATTGTCAGGGGCATGTCTAAAGCACCGGAGTTAAGCTGGATCGCCAGATTTTCCGCTTCGCCTATGGTGAATTTGCCTTCGATTTGCCCCGGTGTCCCCGCTCTGATTATGCTCTGGACTATGGGGGCTGAGATCATCTCATTGTCCAGAAAAATAGCCAATGGCTTCTGCAGGTTCCGCTCGGTTATCTTCTCGAAGAGGTATCCCCCCTCGCTGTCCCACTCAATAACGACTACCGGGCCTTGATAAGGGTCTATATCTCGGTGGGCGCGCGTTAGATATTCACCCGTGAGTTCCCTCTCTTTGCCATCCCTCCCCTCCGCTTTGGCCGGTTCATCCTGAAACACCCAATTCCCTTTATCATCAAGCACCGGGTTGCCATCAGCATCTAGCTTCTGCTCTCTAAAGTCGAGCAAAGCCGTCTTCCCAATAAGACTAATCGCCTCACTAATATCTTCCACTCCTGGCAGCTGGGCTAATATTCTGTCAGTGCCTTGCTTCTGAATTACAGGCTCAGCAGCACCATACTCGTTAACTCTTCGCTGGATTTTCTCTATCACTGATGCCATGGCTTCTGCATCAGTGACGGAAGGGTCTTTCTTAGATAAATCAGCCCTATAAAGCAACTGGCTGCCACCCTTAAGGTCAAGACCAAGCGTTAGCCCATTTGAACCAAGTAACTTTGTGTTTACGGGCACTATTGACCACAGCGCGAAGCTAAATAGTATCAGGATAAAGATGAGCAAATAGATATTCTTCTTTTTCAATTACCTGACCTTGCACCGCACTGCTGCTTATTTAATTCCTGGCGTAGTAAAGTCAATGCTTCTTCCCTGCTAGTTAGCTCGCCACTGGCTTGGGCTTCACCTACCAGAGCTAGAAGCTTGCCAATCAGTGGCCCGGGAGTTAAGCCAAAGATATTTATTAAGTCATGTCCGTTGACTAACTTAACTGGCAAGACCTTCGCTTGCTGTTTTTCATGCTCTGTCAATATATAGTTCATCAGCTGGCAATGCCCTTTCCATTCCTCCATATTCACCAGAGGCCCACGACTGGCTAGATAATCGGCTAAAGCTAAAAACAGAATGTCAATGCCAGCATCACTAGTGTCACGGAAATAGCGATAGATTGCTCGCTGGGTAGGTAATTCCCTGCTACGGCTCATTTGAACTGGGCGGAGGTGATGGTAGACAAGGCTTTTTAGCAGACTTATTTCCTTATTGCTAAAACGCAACCTGCCCAGAATGGCTGCTGCCATATCGGCACCCTGCCTAGTATGGCCATAAAAACGCGCTCTGCCCGTATTGTTGACGGATTTCGTCCTAGGCTTGGCGATATCATGGAATAACCCACCTAATTTAAGTAAAGCTTTACGAGTGCTACCCTTGGAAACTTCTTGGGATAGGTGCTGGGCTATAGCATCTGACCACGGGACGGCAGTCAACATATCCTCATTGCCATATTCCCAGTCATTTTCCCTGAGCAAGAATTCTACCGTAGCCACTGTCTGGAGAGAATGGTCAAAAACATCCCAGAAATGTACTGTTGGCTGTTCCACGCCTTTGCTCTCTGCTAGTTCGGGGATTAGGGGCAGAAGCAGGCTAATATCGTCTAAGTAACGCAAATAGTGGGCCGCTCGAGGCAAATTGAGCAATCGAAGCAATTCTTCTCTAACTCTCTCCCCGGGGACTTCGGTGATGGATTGAGAATAGTGACGAATTAAGCTTTCCGTCTTCATCTCTATAGTAAAGCCAAGCTCAGCAGCTAGGCGTACTGCCCTTAATAGCCTGGCGGCATCAGCCTCAAATATTTGCTCGCTTACCGCCCGCACTGCTCTACTGCTTAAATCTTCCTTTCCAGAAAAGGGATCGATTAGCTTGACCTCCATATCCGCTCCTAGCTGGCCGAGCTCAACAGCCATAGCGTTTATGGTGAAATCGCGGCGGGCAAGGTCAGATTCAACGTTCCCCGAAAAAGAGGAAAAATCAAGGTGCCATTGCTGCCCTTCCTCAACCACCACTACCCTGGCTATATTATTTAACTCATCAAGCAAGACGAACTTGCCACCAAGGCTTTTAGCCACCTCCCCAGCTATATTCAGGGCGTCTCCATCCACAGTGATATCAATATCGTTGGTTTGTCTACCCAAGAACCAATCGCGAATAAAGCCACCCACAATGTACCCCCGATGCCCCTGGTGAGATAGCAAGCGGGATACCCTGGCCAGTATAGTAATCACAGTAATTTGTTTGGAGGAGGACATCCCGCCAATTATAGTTTGCGGCAGAGCCTATTGTAAAGGTTGCTCCAATGGTTTCTTACTGGCTTACAGGTTAGGGGTGGCTAATGCTTAGCTTACTCTGCCAAACTCCTTTTCTAATTGATGTGAGCTCAAATGAATCATAGTCGGCCTGCCATGGGGACAAGTGCGAGGTTGGTTAGCTTGCTCTAGCTGTCTTACTAATTCTCTCATTTCCTCATCGCTTAACTGCTGCCCTGCCTTGATGGCACTGTGGCAAGCAAGAGACTCTGTTATTTTCTCTTCCCATGGAGCTGGATTCTCCTTGCTGGCAAGGTTATCAAGTAGCTTTGCCATTGTCTCAATAACATTCATCTTCGCTATCACGGCTGGTACAGCACGTATTAAATAGCTTCTATCACCAAAAGGCTCAATAGCAAAACCGAATTGACCTAAAATCTCTTTGTTAGCTTTCAAGGTTTCTTCCTCACTGGGGCTGAGCTCTATGGTTATTGGCTGGAGTAACCCTTGAACTTCGACCTCTGCCCGCGACCACTGGGCTAAAATTCTCTCATAGAGTATACGTTCATGCGCCGCATGCTGGTCGATGAGATAAAGCCCCTCAGGTCCCTCAGCAATGATGTAAGTATTGGCTAGCTGCCCCATTACACGTAAAACAGGTAAGCCCGGAGCAGGTAACGGGGGAACAAAGGTCGGCTCTTTTTCCTTTATCATTCCCTGTCTTTGCGACCTCAACGAAGCAATCTCTTGCCATGAAGTAGCTGAGAGAGGCATAGCTCCAGACTTGGCTATCGGTGCCCTGGCTAATGCTCCTTTTACTGCCTCTTCTGTGCTAGCAAAAACAGCCTGTTCACGACGAAACTTCACTTGAGCTTTGGTAGGGTGAACATTGACATCCATTTCCTCAGGTGGCAACGAGATGTTGATTATAGCCATAGGGTGCTTGCCGTCCATAAGCAAGCCATGGTAAGCCTCTTCAGTTGCCCGCATCAGCAAAGGAGTGTGCACCCACCTCCGATTGACAAAGAAGCTGAGATAGCCGCGATTGGAGCGAGCTAAGGAGGGTGGGCTCACTAAACCGCTGACCTTACAAACCATATCTCTCGCCCCTACCTCTAGCATCTTTTGGGCTACCTCTAAACCATATATTTGATTTACCACATCACGCAGGTCGCCATTGCCTGAAGTCTGCAAACTGAGGCGTTTATCAACAAGCAAGCAGAACCTAACCTCGGGGAATGCTAAAGCATAATGGCTTACCACACGGGCGATATGGCTATTTTCTGCATTTGCCGATTTGAGAAACTTGAGTCGGGCGGGAAAATAACGGAATAGTCGGTGCACGGTCACAGTGGTACCTTGAGGTCTGGCGTGGCTCTCCTGGCGAACTATATCTCCCTTCCTTAGGTACATGTAGCTGCCAACAGCATCTGAGGAAGCTTTGGTGGAAATTTCCACCTCGGCAACAGCGGCAATGCTGGGCAGAGCTTCACCACGAAAGCCAAGACTGGAGATGCTTGCCAAATCGGCCGTGTTGCTAATCTTGCTGGTGGCATACCTACGGAAGGCAAGCTCTACCTCTGATGCCGGGACACCTGCTCCATTATCAGTTACTTTGATTAGGTCTATGCCACCGCCTTGAGCTTCTATACTAATTTGGCTAGCCCCGGCATCCAAAGAGTTCTCCACCAGCTCCTTCACTACTGAAGCCGGCCTCTCAATTACCTCCCCAGCAGCAATCTTGGATATTACCTCGGGCGCTAAAACTTTAATAGACATTTAAGACAATTTTACACGCTTTCGTGTATTTTGTCAATAGTTTATCAGGGAAAATCAATATCTTTTTCGATTTTCTCCAATTTTGCCAGGCTGAGCAGAAGTTTCTTAACCCCAGCTTCTTTAAAGGCCACAGTTACTACTTGATCCCCTCTGTCAGGAACGCAATCCATCACTATGCCATCGCCAAATTTGCTGTGGTGCACCCAATCACCCACTTTCAATTCCAAAGTATCGGAATAGGATGGAACCGAAGAGGGAATGCTAACCGGCTGACTAAAACTCTCTTCCTCCCATAGACTCCTAGTGGTTACCAGATGCGATGGAATATCCTGAAGGAAGCGAGATGGAGGATTTACTGAGCCGCCAAATAAGCTACGCCGATAACTACGCAAAAGGTAAAGTTGTTTCTCAGCTCGGGTCATGCCCACATAGCAAAGACGACGCTCCTCTTCCATCTCTTCAGGATCATCAAAAGACTTCCTATGGGGGAGAATTCCTTCCTCCATGCCAACGATAAAAACTGCGGGAAACTCTAAACCTTTGGCTTGGTGTAAGGTAATTAGAGTTACAGTATCAGCTTTTTCATCTAATTCATCTACGCCTGATACCAGGCTAACTTTCTCCAAAAAGGTGGCTAAAGCTTCTTCAGTGGGTAAGCCACTATATTCTTTGGCTACGCTTTTTAGCTCCGTTACATTCTCCCACTTCTCCTCCCCAACCTCCTTCTCCAAGAGATACTCCCTATACCTGGTATGCTCCAATATTTCATTTGTTAGTTCAGCGAGGCTTAGCTCGTGACTTTTAGGCATAAGCTCGTCAATGAGGGCAATAAATCTAGCTAGGGCTTGAATAATACGGGGGGAGAGAGTCTTCTCTGTCACTACCTGCTTTAAGGAATCGTAGAGAGAAGTATCATGAGACCTTGCCCAAGCTCGAAGCTTGTTGAGGGTGCCCTGCCCAATGCCCCTCCCAGGAACATTTATTATCCGGGTCAGGCTGACATTGTCATGAGGATTGTGAATAAGCCTAAGGTAAGCGATGACATCCTTAACCTCCCGCCTCTGGTAAAAGCGTGTGCCGCCGACAAGCTTATAAGGCACTCCATACCTCATAAATGTTTCCTCCAAAACTCGTGACTGCGCATTGACCCGATACATCACGGCGCAATCCTTGAGGGATATTTGCTCCTGGCTGATCAGCTTTTCTATCTCATTAACCACTGATTGAGCTTCTTCTTCCTCGCTATAACTTTCTATAATAGCTACCGGAGAGCCAACTTCATTTTCAGTCCATAGGTTTTTGGGCTTGCGCTGCACGTTTGCCGAGATAACATCTGAGGCCACTTCTAAAATGGTCTTGGTAGAACGGTAATTTTGCTCCAAAAACACTACTTTAGCTTCGGGATAATCCTTCTCAAAACTCAAAATATTGCGCAAGTCGGCAAACCTCCAAGAATAAATGGATTGATCGGGGTCACCAACGACACAGATATTATGGTGCTTTCCTGCTAGCTGCTTTATGAGCATATACTGAACAATGTTGGTATCCTGGAATTCATCAACTAGAATATGGAGATAGCGCGACTGGTATCCGTTAAGGATCTGCGGATGGTTGCGGAATAACTCTACCGTCTTCATTAGCAAGTCGTCAAAATCCACTGCCCCGCTTTGACTGAGCAACTGTTGATAGTGCTCATAAACTCGCTGCACTACCTCCTCAAAATAACTCTGAATCTGCTGCGCATAGCCCTTGGGGCTAATAAGTCGGCTTTTGGCAGCACTAATAGCTGATTGCAAAGCACGAGGGGCATATTGCTTGGGGTCAAGATTTATTTCTTGGAGGCTTTGTTTTATCAATTTCAGTTGATCCTCATCGTCATAAATGACAAATCCTGCGTTAAGCCCCGTGGCTTTGCCCTCACGGCGGAGAATTCGAGCACAAATAGCGTGGAAAGTGCCCAAAGTTAAGGCCTCAACTGCTTGCCCCAGGAGCTGCTCCAACCTCTCTTTCATTTCTCGGGCAGCTTTATTGGTGAAGGTAACTGCCATAATACGGTGGGGGTTAATGCCACAGACCCTGATCAAGTAGGCAACTCGATGGGTGATCACCCTGGTCTTGCCGCTGCCGGGCCCAGCTAGAATAAGCACAGGCCCCCCTGTTGCTTCTACGGCTTCTCTCTGAACAGGATTAAGCGTGGCTAGAATATCCATGAGGGTTCGTAGGCATTATAACATTAGGAAGGAGAGGGCTTCAAAATCGGGAGGCTATTTTAATAGGTGAAGATAGGCTCTTTGTCAGTGATGATTTTTTTGGTTGCCGCTAACTCCCGGCGAATATGCTTGGGGAGGATAAACATAGCTTGGTGGGTGAGCCCATCGTAGGATTTTAGTTCTTTTGCTATTCTTGTCGCGATTCTGGCATCAATTTCCCCAGGCGCTAATTTGGCCGGGTCAAGGCTTTGCGAGGCAGAAATAAATCCCCATTCATCGGTAAAGGAAGGTATGTAAGCTCGATAGGGACAAACTACAGGGAAGACGGCTTTTAAGGTGTTGGCAATAGCTGTGAAATTTTGTAACTCAGTCCAACTAGCAGATTCAGCTTGCACAGACATGATACCATTAGGCTCAAGCCTTTGTTTAACTATTTGGTAGAACTCTTGAGTATATAGCAAGCGGGCTGGCCCTTTGGCCAAAGGGTCAGCTAAGTCAATGATAATAACATCAAATTTATCCTCGCTTCCCTCCAGGTATTTCCTGGCATCAGTGAAGTGAAGCTCTGCTCGACTATCATCAAAGGAATTTTGGTGAAAAGAAGGTAAGAATCGACGACAAATATTTATTACCTTCGCGTCAATATCCACCATGAGTGCCCTTTTTACTGTCTTGTGTGCCAAGACCTCCCTCAAGGTCGCTCCTTCACCACCCCCAGCAATAAACACCTTCTCTGGCTTTGGGTGGGCAAGCATAGCTGGGTGTACTAAAGCTTCGTGGTAAATAAACTCATCCTTCTCGCTGGATTGAATTTTACCATCAAGGATAAGACAAATACCGAAGCTACCAGTGTTAATAATATCTATCGATTGAAACTTGCTTTGCCCTGAATATACCACTTCCTTAACGCTATGCAACATAGTAAGGTCAGGGCTGACATAGTCATGAAACCATTTATGTTTATCAGGGTCTTTATTTTTCATTTTGTGGCACAACCAACCTGGCTATCCACTACGATGCCTCTTCGCAACTCTATTAGGGAGTGATTTTGGGCTTCCAGCTTTTCTACTATTAGCTTAGCAGCTTCTTCAGGTTCCACTTTGTCTCCACAGGTGAAAACATCAACAGCAGCGTATCTATACTCAGGCCAGGTATGAATAGAGATATGCGATTCAGCGATGTTGACCACCCCACTTACCCCATGAGGAGAAAAATGGTAGAAAGTTTCGCCGACGACAATGGCACCACACTGAACAGCAGCTTCATTAAGACAATCTCTGAGAAAATCTAAGTCATCTAGCACCTCCTTATTGCAATCTTTTAATTCCAGTAGCAGATGTCTTCCCAGTGCATACAAATCACCTTCCTCCTTTGGATTTTAACTTAATGGCAGAGCCTCTCAGGCAGTAAAGCAGATTTTATATCGTGCGCCCTTAAGGGTCAAGACCTACCTTTCGAGGTAAACGCCGATATTGGAGATGGTATAGGTTTCTGCTACAATATCAGTCTCAAGGCTTATGTCCACGCAGGAACAACTGGTTGCTATTTGCACTGCCAGGCAAATGGAAGCGCAGATAATTAAGGGTCGGCTGGAGAGCGAAGGCATCCCAACCCTCTTAAGCTATGAGAGCGCCAGCTTAGTCTATGGACTCACTATTGATGGCTTAGGCGAAATAAAGATAATGGTGCCCGCACATCTGGCTAAAGAGGCTAAGGAGATTTTAGGAGTTTAAGCTATGACTACAAGGTTGGAACGCATAACTCAACAGAGGATAGATAGCTTGAGCAGGATTCGGGCTCGAGGGATAGACCCTTATCCCCATTCCTACCACCCCAGTCACACCATTCAACAAGCAATAACTCTCTTCAAACAGCAAAAAGAAGGCTTTCAGACTATATCCCTTGCCGGTCGTGTTATGGCTAGGCGCTCCATGGGTAAGATGACCTTTTTTGATATTCGTGATGGCTCAGGGAAGATACAGCTCTGCTTTCGCTACAATTCTCTGGGGCAGGAGAAGTATGAATTTCTTAAGGAGGTTGACATTGGCGACATTATAGGGGTGGAAGGCAAGCTTTTCCGAACAAAAGCAGGGGAGATCACTCTTGAAGTATCTAATTACACTATGTTATGTAAGTCCCTTCGTCCACTGCCGGAGAAATGGCATGGACTGGCTGATGTAGAAAAGAGGTACCGACAGAGGTATCTTGACCTTATTTCCAACGAAGATGCCAGAACCATCTTTACCCTACGTAGCCGGATTATCACTGAGGTTAGAAATTTTCTCAATAGCCAGGGCTTTATAGAGGCGGAGACACCTGTGCTCCAGCCACAAGCTGGCGGAGCATTAGCACGCCCCTTCATCACCCATCACCACGCACTCGATGAAGACCTTTACCTGCGTATCGCTCTAGAGCTTCACCTCAAGAGGCTAATAGTAGGCGGTTTTGATAAGGTTTATGAGATGGGGCGTGCCTTTCGCAACGAAGGCATTTCCGTTAAACATAATCCTGAATTCACCTTGCTTGAATGTTACCAGGCCTATGCTGATTATAATGACATAATGAATTTGGTTGAGGAGACAATCTCTTACATTGCTCATAAAGTTCTGGGCGATACCAAGATTATCTGTCAAGGGAAAACTATTGACCTTGCTCCTCCCTGGCAAAGGCTTTATTTACGTGAGGCTATTAAAAAGCATTGTGGCATTGACTTTGAAGATTATCCCGACGCTGCTTCCTTACGGTCACGAATGATAGAGATGGGAATGGAAGTTGATCCGGGCAAGGGAAGAGGAAAACTTGTAGATGAGCTAATTGCCACCTTTGTTGAGTCGAATCTCATTGAGCCGACCTTCCTTCTCGATTACCCAGTGGAAATGTCGCCTTTGGCCAAGCGCAAGCGGGGCGATGACCGTTTGGTGGAAAGGTTTGAGGCATTCATTAACGGGATAGAGATTGCTAATGCCTTCACTGAGCTCAACGACCCTCTGGAACAGAGGGAGAGGTTTCGAGAGCAGCTAAAAGAGCGAGTTGGAAGTGAGGAAGTTGAGATTGCCGATGAGGATTTTCTTCAAGCTTTAGAGTATGGGATGCCACCCACTGGAGGTTTGGGAATAGGCATCGACCGCTTGGTAATGCTACTGACTGGACAAAGCTCTATTCGTGAGGTTATACTTTTCCCTCAATTGAAGACAAAATCGAAGTCCTGACTTCGAATGAAGCGAAAAGGAGGCAAAAATGCTTGATATTAAACTTATCCGTGAAAGTCCGGGGGTTGTTCGCCAGGCACTGGAGAAAAGAGGTGACACTTTCGCCCTGGAGAACATTCTTGAAACTGATGAGCACCACCGTCACTTGCTTCGTCAGGTAGAGCTACTCCGAAGTCAACATAACCAGGTAAGCAAACAGCTAGGCACAACGAAGGAGAAACCACCTCAGCTTATTGCCGAGATGCGTAAGCTAGGAGAGCAAATATCTGCTTTACAGCAGGAAACTAGCCAGGTTAAAGCCAACCTTGAATCCTTATTGCTAGCACTGCCAAACATTCCTCATCCCAGTGTACCTTTGGGAAAGAATGAGAGCAACAATATTGTGGTGCGTAGCTGGGGTGAGCCAAGAGAGTTCTCCTTTAAGCCGCTGCCTCATTGGGAGTTAGGTGAGAAACTGGGAATAATAGATTTTCAAAGGGGTGTAAAGCTCTCTGGGACTCGATTCTATGTTCTCAAAGGATTGGGAGCACATCTTCAGCGAGCGCTAATCTCTTTTATGCTTGATTTGCATGTAACCGAGCATGGCTACAAAGAAATCTATCCTCCTTTTATGGTCAAGCGGGAATGCATGGTAGGTTCGGGAAACTTGCCCAAATTTAGCGATAACCTATACCACGATGATGAGGATGATTTTTGGTTTATACCCACAGCAGAAGTGCCTTTAACTAATTTGCATCGTGATGAGATATTAGATGCCAAGGGCTTGCCCCTTCATTACGTTGCCTACACCGCTTGCTTCCGCCGGGAGAAGATGGCTGCGGGTAAAGATACCCGGGGTATCAAGAGAGGACATCAGTTCGATAAGGTGGAGCTTTATAAGCTCACTGAGCCGGAAAAATCTGATGAAGAATTGGAGAAGTTAGTAGCTAATGCTGAAGATGTGTGCTGCAGACTAGCTATTCCTTACCGCGTGATACAATTATGTACTGGCGACCTTGGTTTTGCTGCCTGTAAAACATACGATATTGAAATGTGGGCTCCAGGTTCTGCTGAGTGGCTTGAGGTCAGCTCCTGTAGCAACTGCAGCGACTTTCAGGCCAGGCGAACTAATATCCGCTATCGACCCGAACCTGGAAGTAGACCTTGCTTTATCCACACACTTAATGGTTCAGGTTTAGCTTTACCGCGGGTCCTTATCGCTGTGCTGGAAAATTATCAGCAACCCGATGGCACAGTATTAGTGCCCGAGGTGCTACAGCCTTACCTACATATAAATGCAATCCAAAATTAATTTCTCTGAGGAGAAATTGAAATAGACATACTGAAATTCCTGCAACGTAATGTAAAGCCCGCAATGGGGTGCACTGAGGTAGCAGCAATAGGATTGGCTACATCAACAGCATATAACGCCTTATTTGGCAACTACCCGGTGCATTTAGGCTTGGGCATAAATAAGAGTGTACCTTTACCCGATACTGAGAAAGTGGAAAAAATGATGATAAGGGTGGATAGAAATGTCTTTAAAAATGCCTGTGGTGTCGCTATACCTAAAACTAATGGGCAAAGAGGGATTAAACTCGCAGCAGCTCTAGGCATATTCACAAATCTTAACAAAAATGCCACCCTAAAGAAGCAACAATATTTAAATATTTTCGACCAAATAAATGCTCCCATACTAGAAAGGGCAAATAGCTTGGTGGGCAAAGTAGAAATTGGAGAGGCAGACATTTGTGAAAAAATAACAGATATCGACATCTCGGCCGAACTTATTTACCTTAAAGATGAAACAGAAACGATAGCAAAGACAAGAATATGTGGAGGTCATGACAATGTAGTGTTAATACAAATAAACGATAGGAAAATATACGAACAAAGTACTGATCAGAAAGCTGAGAGTGAGGAAGAAAATTTGCCAGAAGATATAGCAGAGATTATTAAAATTATCGAAGCTATAGATGCTAAGGAGAAAGAAGAACTTAGGAAGACAATAATTATAAATAAACAGCTGACAAAAGAGGGAAGAGGCAAACAATATGGTATAGGAATTGTAAAAGCTTTAGAGGGTTTGATTCAAAACGGCATGTTGTCAAATGACTTAATAACAAATATTAAACTGGAGGTTGCCTCTGGAGTTGAGGCAAGGATGGGAGGTGCTCCAAAACCAGCAATGAGCACATCAGGGTCAGGAAATATGGGTATCACCGCTACAGTTCCCATCATTGTTACCGCCGAATGGCTAAATATCGATGAAGATAGACTCCTAAAGTCTATACTGCTGTCACACATTGTCACCAGGATCATATCCAACTATGTAGGTGATTTGTCTGCGCTATGCGGTTGTTTCAATAAATCAGCTATTGGAGCAGCGGCAGGGCTCACATATCTCCTGGGAGGCAAAGAGAGGGAAATAAACAATGCCATTAATGCTGCAGCATCAAATATGACCGGCGTCATATGCGATGGGGCTAAATATAGTTGCACA
>JREQ01003458.1_pt1 | contig 18788 bp, 31 predicted proteins | sample 210151 | NCBI WGS metagenome assembly JREQ01 (sample SAMN03019617, study PRJNA260268) | marine sediment metagenome | biome: Marine; feature: Sediment; material: Clay; isolation source: clay from marine sediments 31 meters below sea floor depth collected from... | place: New Zealand: Canterbury... | reverse complement strand
AAAGTTAAATAAGCGTCATGTTTTTAAAGACGCTTATTTTAAAATTTATTAATTTAGAATCATACTTATCTCTTAGAATATTGAGGTGCTTTTCTTGCTTTTTTTAGACCGTATTTTTTCCTCTCCTTCATTCTTGGATCCCTTGTTAGAAGTCCTGCTTTTTTGAGTATGGGTTTATATTCATCATTAGCCTGAAGGAGTGCTCTTGATATCCCGTGAGCAATTGCACCTGATTGACCTGATATTCCTCCTCCATTTACATTCACTATCACATCAAACTGCAATTCCGTTTGTGTAAGAATTAGAGGTTTTTTAATATTTTCTATACATACTTCTCTTGAAAAATATTCATTCATATTTTTTCCATTAATATTAAATTTTCCCTCACCAGGTACTAATCTTACTCTAGCAACAGATGTTTTTCTTCTACCTGTACCTATATATGCTAATTTGTTCAAAATTATATTCCTCCTATTTGCTTAAAAGTATCAATTGTCTTTAAATATCTAAATTACTCTTAAATATAGTTACCTTTGAATTTTCCTCTTTATTTTTAAATATCAATGATATCTTGTTTTTTATTAAATTTTAAATTTCAATAATCTTTGGTTTCTGAGCTTGATGAGGATGTTTAGAACCTGAATAAACCTTCAATTTTTTAAGCATTTTTCTAGCAAGCTTGTTTTTCGGAAGCATTCCCTTTACAGCCTTTTTTAATACAAACCCAGGTTTCTCCTTCATTAATTCCTTATAAACTATTTCCTTCAATCCACCTGGATAACCCGAGTGGTGATAATATTTTTTAGTAGATAGTTTTTTACCGGTTAGAACCATTTTATCAACATTTATGACTATTACATAATCTCCCAAATCTAAATGTTTTACAAAATTGGGTTTATGTTTCCCCATAAGAATATGAGCTATTTTACTTGCAAATCTTCCTAAAGTTTTTCCAGTTGCATCGACAATACACCAATCTCTTTTTATATCTTTTTCCCTTACAATAGTCGTCTTCAACTAATCCTATCCCCTTTTAATAACAATTTAATAACTTTTAAATTTGATTCATATTTTTAGCTTTGCAGTATACTTTCACAGACATTTTCAGTCAAGAAATTATACCCAAAGCTCATATTTTTGCTATTTTTTATATTATTAAAAATCAGCATTTACATAGTTTTTTAATAATTAACTTTAGTTAAATAAAGACCTTTAGCAGGTGCTGTTTTTCCTGCAAATTTTCGCTGCTTACTTTCTAAAATTTGTAAAATATCATTAGGCTTTCTTTTACCTAAACCTACCTCTACTAAGGTTCCCACAATTATTCTTACCATCTGATGAAGAAATGAATTTGCTATTATTCTTATTATTATAAAATCATTTCTTCTTTCAATTTCAATATTTTCCACTTCTCGCGCTGTATTTTCAGTTTCCGATGCATCTTTACAAAATGCTCTAAAATCTTTTCTACCAATAAGATGTTTAGAAGCTATTACTATAGACTCAATGTCTAATTCTTTATCAATTAAAAAATAATTCTTATCAAATGCAGATGGATACTTCCTGTTTAAAATATAATATTCATACTCTCTGCTTTTTGCATCCCTTCTCGAGTCAAAGGTCTTTTCAACTACTTCACAATTTTTTACAACTATATCATCAGGTAAAAGTGCATTCATTGACTTTTGCAACTTAACAGAATTTACACCATTTAGAGTTAAAAAATTAATAACTTGTCCTTTAGCATGAACACCTGCATCAGTTCTACTTGCATATTTTATTTTTACATCATTTCTTAATATAATTTTTAAACAATTTTCCAATCTACCCTGTATAGTATCTAAATCTTTTTGAATTTGAAATCCACTATATTCAGTTCCATTATACTCAACAATAATCTTTACATTCTGCAATAACTATTCACCATAAATATATTTTTCTTAAATATTTCTTATGTCAAGACCTGACTTTTACAACTTAGGAATAGCTTTGTGGTATACTTTCGAAGACATTTTAAAAGCCTGCCCTCGAGCGAAGCGAAGGGAGAAAGTATATCCAAAGCTGATATTTCTTATGTCAAGACCTGACCCCTATTATTTATATTAATTCTATAAAAACCATTGGTGCTGCATCGCCATACCTATTACCAATTTTAATTATCCTAGTATATCCTGAATCTTTCTGGTGATACCGGGGAGCTACCTCATCAAATAATTTTATTACTGCTTTTCTATTATGCCTGAGTATTGCTAGTGCTCTGCGTTTAGAATTTAAGTCATTTTTTTTGCCTAAACCTATTAGCTTATCAACAAAAGGTTTTAATGCTTTTGCTTTTGTATGAGTGGTTTTAATTCTATTATGTTCTAATAATGCAATTGCTAGATTTGAAAGTATAGCTTTTTGATGACTAGGACTTCCACCTATTCTTCTTCCCTTTTTTGGTTTAACCATCTTATTACACCCTCTTAAGTACCAGTTCTCTCTCCTTTAACTTACTTTTTATCTCATTAACTGATTTCACACCTAAATTTCGAATACTTAATAACTGTTGCTCTGTATAATCACAAAGTTGTGAAAGATTATCAATACCTTCCCTTTTTAAACAATTATAGGGTCTTACAGATAAATTCAGCTCTTCTATTGGATGTTTCTCTTCAACTTCAACTTCTTCAACTTCTTCCTTAAAGCTTTCAAACATAATAACTTCTGTAATACCCATGAGAACTTGCATATGATCTGAGAGTAGTTTAGCAGTCTGACTTAAAGCAAAATCCGGTGTAACAGCGTCATTTGTCTTAATTCTTAAAGTCAATTTATCATAATTTGTCCTGTGACCAACTCTAGTTGAACCGACATTATAACTTACATTTAGTACTGGAGTAAATATCGAATCTATGGGAATTAAACCAATTACCTCAGTATTTTCTTTATTTTCTTCAGCTGATACATAACCCCTGCCTCTTTTAACAGTTATTTCCATATTCAGCTTTCCATTCTCATTTAAGCTTGCTATATATAAATCCTTATTTACTATTTCAACCTCACTTGGAGCAATTATGTCTTTTGCATAAATATCGCATTCTTTCTTTTTACACTTTTTTTTAATTTTTAATATGACAGGTTCTTCAGATGAGGATTTAAGCACCAGTTTTTTGAGATTTAAAATTATTTCTGTAGTATCCTCTCTCACACCAGGAATTGTTGAAAACTCATGATATACACCCTCTATTTTTATGGATGTTGCTGCAGCACCTTGTATAGATGAAATTAAAACTCTTCTCAATAAATTTCCCAAAGTATGGCCATATCCCCTCTCTAAAGGTGAAATTACAAATACACCCTCAGTGGGTTCATTTTTTTTAATTTTTATTTTTGGTTTTTGCATTTCTAACAATTGATACTACCTCCAATAAAATAATTTACATAAAATTATGAACATTATTTAAAAATATAGTCTTATCTTGAATAGAGTTCAACAATCAATTCTTCTTTGATTTTCTGATCCATTTCCTCCCTTTCGGGCATGGAAATAACTCTACCCTTGAATTCTTTATGATTAACTTGAAGCCATCCTGGAATCTCTTTTTCAGATGACTGCGCTATCGATTGAATTATTGGTTCCATCTTTTTAGCTTTTTCAGAAATCTCAACTTCTTGACCGACCCTAACCTTATAAGATGGTATTACAACTTTGTTTCCATCAACTAGAATATGTCCATGATTTACGAGTTGTCTAGCCTGTGGTCTTGATGTGGTAAATCCCAGCAGGTAAACTAAATTATCTAACCTAGTCTCCAAAAGCACTAATAAATTATTACCCGTTATGCCCTCCATCTTTAAGGCCTTCTTGAAATAATTTTTAAATTGTCTTTCCATTAATCCGTATATTCTCTTCACCTTCTGCTTTTCCCTGAGTTGAATTAGATAGTTAGTTTGTCTAGGTCTTGTTCTTCCCCTCTCTCCAGGGGGATAGGATTTTTTCTCAAAAGGACACTTATTTGAATGACATTTTGAACCTTTTAAAAATAGTTTTTCTCCCTCTCTTCTACACAGTCTACAAACTGCATTTGTGTATCTTGCCATAAAACCCTCCTAAACTCTCCTTTTCTTTTTTTCTCTACATCCATTATGAGGAATTGGAGTTATATCCTTTATACTTAAAACTTCAAGCCCTACAGCTTGGAGTGATCTTATAGCAGTTTCTCTTCCAGATCCTATTCCCTTAATATACACATTAACCTGCTGCACTCCATTTTCCCGAGCCTTTTTTGCAGCTGATTCTGCCGCTAATTGTGCTGCGAAGGGTGTTCCTTTTCGTGAACCTTTAAATCCCACTGTTCCAGAAGATGCCCAAGCTATCGTGTTTCCTTTTAAATCAGTAAAAGTAATGATTATATTATTAAATGATGAATGAATATGTACAGCACCATGAGGTATATTCTTTTTTACTTTTTTTCTAACTCTTTTTTTCTTTACTCCTTTTTTAGCCATATAAGTTCCCTCCAATTATTTCTTCTTACGTCTTATACCTACAGTCTTCCTAGGACCCTTCCTTGTTCGAGCATTTGTATGAGTTCTCTGACCTCTAACTGGAAGACCCCTCCTATGTCTTATTCCTCTATAACAACCTATCTCAATACACCTTTTTATATTCTGTGAAACCTTTCTTCTCAATTCACCCTCTACTTTAACATTATCTTCGATATATCTTGCTATAACAGAAATTTCTTTTTCTGTTAAGTCTTTAACCTTATGCATTAGATCAATTTTAGTTTCTTCAAGTATTTTTCTTGCTAATGACGTGCCAACTCCATAAATTCTAGTTAAGGCTATATACATGTGTTTATTTTTAGGTAAATCTATACCTGCTATTCTTGCCAATATTAATTAACCTCCTATTCAAATATTTATTTACCTTGTCTTTGTTTATGACGAGGATTTTCACAAATTACTCTGACTTTTCCCTTTCTTCTAATTATTTTGCATTTTTTACATATTTTTTTAACAGATGGTCTTACTTTCATAAAAATCACTGGTCTATAAAAATTAAAGTTGTTTCTTGTTTCGTATGAAAAAACAATTATAAAGCTATATTTTCAATTTATCAAATTTATAAAAAAATTAGTGTATTATTTATATAAAAAATTGAGATTATTATCGACTTAAAGCTTTGTGGTATATTTTCAAAGACATTTTTAAAACTTGCCCTCTACCCTCGAGTGTAACGCCTGTCCTTGACCCTTGAGTATAACTAAGGGGAAGGGAGAAAGTATACCTAAAGCTTCTTTTACTTGAATCTATAAATTATTCTTCCTTTTGAAAGATCATATGGTGAGAGTTCAACAATCACTCTATCACCCGGAAGAATACGAATATAATGTAATCTAATCTTTCCAGATATATGTCCTAATACCTTATGACCACTGTCTAACTCTACTGTAAACATGGCATTTGGTAAAGCTTCTATTACCTTACCCTCTACTTCTATTTTCTCCTCTTTTTTTCCTATGATAACTCTCCTTTTTAATTCCTCTAATTTCAATTTTTTATATAAAATCCAAATAAGGTAACAAATTTATTAAGAATTATAAAATTTAGAATTATGATTAATTATCTTTAAATTTTGTTAATATTAATGGTTCATTTTCGGTAATAGCAACTGTATGCTCAAAGTGAGCTGAAAGTTTCCTGTCTTTTGTTAAAACAGTCCATTTATCATCCAGAACCTCCACTTCATGAGTACCTTCATTTACCATCGGTTCTATTGCAAAAACCATACCACTTTTTAAAATTGGTCCCATGTTAGGAGGACCATAATTCAAAATTTGAGGGTCCTCATGGAGTTTAGTTCCAATTCCATGTCCCACAAATTTTCTAACAACATCAAAACCATTTTCTTCAGCAGTAGTTTGAATTGCATGTGATATATCTGAAAGATGATTTCCCTTAATACATTTTTCTATTCCTCTGTAAAGTGCCATTTTTGTAACATCTATTAATCTTTTTGCATTTTTCGATATCTCACCAACCCCAACTGTTATAGCTGCGTCTCCATAATATCCATTAAACTTCACACCCACATCGATTCCAATAATATCACCCTCTTTTAGTTTCCTATTATCCGGAATTCCATGAACAACAACCTCATTAATAGCCACACAAATCGTTAATGGATATCCTCTATATTCAAGAAACGCTGGTATAGCTCCCTTTTTTATAATGAAATCATAAGCAATTTTATCCAGTTTTATCGTAGTTACACCTGGTTGTATATGCTTCTTGAGCAGCTCAAGCGTTTCTGTAACTATCTCACAAGATTTTCTAATTTTATCAATTTCAACAGCAGATTTGATCTTTATCAAAGATATCCTCCAGTATATTTTTTATATCTTTAAAAACACCCTCTGGCGAGTTTTCCCCATCAATTTCAATAACAAAATTCTTTTTATAATAATGTTCTATTACTGGTTTCGTTTGTTCACCATAAACATTTAACCTATTTTTCACTGTTTCTATATTGTCATCACCTCTTATCATCAATTTTCCACCACAAACAGGGCATTTATCAATTTTTTCATCTGAATTTGATTGATATATATTGAAATTTTTTTTACATTCACTACAAACTCTTCTTCCTAATAATCTTTTTTTTATTTCCTCATCTGTTACAATTAAATTAATTACTTGCTCTATTGGTTTTTCAATTTCTTCTAATAAAGAAGATAGATATTTTTGTTGTTTGATATTTCTTGGAAAACCATCTAAAATAAATCCTTTTTTGCAATCTTTCCTCTTTATTCTTTTCTTCAATATTTTTATAACTAATTCATCTGGAACAAGGTTACCTTTAGAGATATATTTTTCAGCTTTCCTTCCAAATGATGTTCCTTTTTTTACCACCTCTCTCAACATATCGCCTGTTGAGATATTTGGTATATTAAAATACTCACTAATTTTTTTAGCTTGTGTCCCCTTACCAGCTCCAGGGGAACCAAAAATTATCAAATTCATATTTCTTAAAGAATTAATTCTTATAAAAATTTAATTTACTTTATATTTCAATTTTATATACTTATTTCAATTTTAGTTTTATATAATGAATATTTATTCTTATAAAAAATTAATGATTATTTATTTTAACTCCTTTAGTTCTATTTTAAGAATCCTTCATAGTTTCTCATAATAAGTTGAGCCTCAAGCTGTTTCATAAATTCCAAAGCAACACCAACAGCAATTAATAAAGATGTTCCTCCAAACATAAATGGAGCATTAAAAAAATTATACAAAGCTGTTGGTAGCAGTGCAATAATTGCAAGAAATATTGCTCCAGGTAAATTCACTCTGTTTAATATTTTATTTAGAAAATTTACGGTAGGTTTACCAGGTCTTATTCCAGGAATGAAACCACCATATTTTCTAAAATTATTTGCAATATCTTCCGGATTAAAAGCTATGGCTGCATAAAAATATGTAAATCCCAAAATCAATATTGCATATAAAATAAGATACCAGGGTTTTATGTCCCCTGCTTTCATTGGTGGACCAATAACTTGCACAAATTTTTGAACCCAAGGAACTTGAGTAAATTGTGCTATAGTTGCTGGAAAAGCAAGAAGTGAGGAGGCAAAAATTACTGGAATAACTCCAGCCTGGTTCACCTTTATTGGTATGTATGTCCCCCTTCCTCCATAAACCCTCCTCCCCCTTATCTGTTTTGCGTATTGAACCTGTATCTTTCTCTCACCTTGCTGAATAATAATAATGAATACTATTACTGCAAGTGCAATTAGTAGCACAATAGCCAGGATATAAATTTCAGCTGGCCACCATTGATTAAAAGAGTTAATTATATAGCCCGGAAACCTTGAAATAATATTAACAAAAATAATGATACTCATACCATTACCAATTCCTCTTTGAGTTATGAGTTCACCAAACCACATTATAAGTGAAGTTCCAGCTGTCAAAGTTATCACAACAACTAATAACATTGGCCATATGTCACCTTTTATGGCTCCTATATTTCTAAAATAAAAGAACATAGTTATAGATTGAAATATTGCCAAACCTACTGTTATGTATCTTGCTATCTGATTAATCTTTCTACGACCAGCTTCACCCTCTTTAGCAATTTTTTCCAATCCTGGAAAAATTATCTGAAGCAACTGCAAAATAATTGTTGATGTAATATATGGCATTATACCCAATGAAAATACAGCAAAATTTGATAAAGCACCACCTGAAAATAAGTCTAACATCCCTAAAATTCCACCCTCAAAAACCTTATCAAGTCCTTCTAAACTAACCCCGGGAACAGGCATGATTGCACCAAATCTATAAATGGCTAAAATAGCCATTGTAAAAAGTATCCCTCTTCTTAAATCTGGTATTTTAAAAGCATCTCGGAGTGCTCTAAGCATTTAACACCTCCACCTTACCACCTTTTTTCTCTATTTTTTCTCTTGCACTTTTCGTAAATGCATGAGCTTTAACTATGACTTTTTTCTCTAAATTGCCATCTCCTAAAATTTTTATTGGTTTGTTAAGTTTTTTCACAAGTCCAATTTCATGAAGCAACTTAGGTGTTATCTCCTCATCATCCTTAAAAATATTTAGAGACTTCACATTAACTATCTGATAATTTATTCTATGACGACTTCTATTTCCGTATCCTCTCAATTTCGGAAGTCTTCTATGCAGTGGCATCTGGCCACCTTCAAATCCGGGTTTAATACTCGACCCAGATCTCGCTTTTTGTCCCTTATGACCTCTTCCAGAAGTCTTTCCATGACCTGAACTTTCTCCTCTTCCAACTCTTTTTCTACTCTTTCTTGACTTAGGAGATGACCTTAGATCATGAATTCTCATTTAATATTCTCCTCTTTTTATTTATCCAAAATTTTTATATATTTATTCCTTGTTATATCTTTGAAATTTCTATATTTGAATTACTTCTTAAATTTAAGTTGAATTCTTTGCTTTATGGTATACTTTCGAAGACATATCAGTCGAGAAAGTATACCCAAAGCTCTTATTTTAAATTTTTAAGGAGATTTTTCAGTCGCTATCGCTCCTTCAAAATGACAATTTATTTCGATTCTTTGCTTTATGGTATACTTTCGAAGACATTTTTAAAACCTGCTTCCCTCGACCCTCGAGTACATTCGCTTCGCTCAGATCTTACCCTGAAAGGAGATCCTTCGCTAACGCTCAGGACAAGCTTAACGAATGGGAAGAAAGTACACCCAAAGCTATTTTATTCATTAATTGGTAAAAAAAATTCCTTTAAATTTTTTCCTCTTAATTTAGCTATTTCAAGTGGTGATCTTATTCTTCTCAGTCCATCTTCAGTTGCTCTAACAACATTTATTGCATTTTTACTACCCAAAGATTTAGTGAGAACATTTTTAATCCCCGCTAGTTCCATTACAATCCTAATTGGACCTCCAGCTATGACTCCAGTACCTGGAGCTGCTGGTTTAATCAATATCTTACTTGCTCCATATCTACCCATTACATGGTGAGGTAATGTATTATCTCCTGCTAAAGGTAGTTCAAAAACTCTCTTTTTTGCATTTGCAATGGCTTTTGAGATAGCAATTGGAACTTCCTTTGCTTTTCCAAAACCTATACCCACATGACCATTTCTATCACCAATAGCTACTAAAGCAGAAAAACTAAATCTTCTTCCACCTTTTACAACCTTAGAAACCCTATTTACACTAATTACCTTTTCCTCAAATTCTATTTCCTCTTGCTGATTTTCAGTTAATACATCTTGTTGATTTTCTATCAAAATTTACCTCCTAAATTAGAATGAAAGTTCAGTTTCTCTAGCACCTTCTGCCAAAGCTTTTACCCTACCATGGTATTTATATCCACCTCTATCAAAAACAACTTTCTTAATGTGCTTCTTTTTTGCAATTTTCCCAATCTCCTTACCAACTGAGTATGCAATATCCACTTTTTTCTTCCCCTCTTTATTTTTTAATTTTAGTGAAGAGTAACTACATAAAGTACGACCTTTAACATCATCAATTAATTGTACAAAAATATTTCTATTACTTCTGAATATACTCATTCTTGGTCTCTTTTTTGTTCCAAAAATCTTGATTCTAACTCTTCTATGTCTTCTTTCTCTATGTAAAACTTTTTTCAACTTCACCACTGTATTTACTCCCAGATTCCTGATTAAATATTAGAATTACAATTTTAAAATTATATATTTAAATTTAAGTTCAATTCCTGGCTTTGTGGTATATTTTCAAAGACATTTTTAAAACTTGCCCTCTACCCTCGAGTGTAACGCCTATCCTTGACCCTCGAGTGTAACGAAGGGGAAGGAAAGGGGAAGGGAGAAAGCATACCCAAAGCTCTTAGAACTCAGCTGATATTACTGCTTTACCAACTTTCTTTCTTATTTTCTCTCCTCTATATCTTATCCCTTTTCCCTTGTAAGGTTCTGGCGGTTTCTTCGCTCTTATTTCTGCAGCTACTTCTCCTACCAGTTGTTTATCAATACCCTTTACCACAATTGTTGTGGGGTTAAGTAGTACTGTTTCAATTCCTGGTGGGTCTTCCATCGTAACTGTATGTGAAAATCCAAGGTATAATTCTAATTTATTTCCTTTTTTAACTGCTTTATAACCAACACCAATTATTTCAAGAGTTTTTGAATACCCTTTACTCACCCCCTCAACCATATTTGATATCAATGTTCTATACAACCCATGAAGGGACTTATAATATTTCGAATCCGTTTCCATTTTTACTATAATTTCATTATCAGTTATATCAATATTGATTCCTGATTTTAGTTTTTGTTTTAATTCACCCTTTGACCCACTTACAATTATTTCATTTCCCTTAATTTCAGCTTTAGTATTTTCAACTAAAACAATGGGCGTTTTACCTACTCGAGACAAATTACATCTCCTTTTTATGATTGATATTGATATATATTATATTAATAGCTTTTTGGTATACTCTCGAAGATATTTTTATTCAAGTGACTATACTAAAAGCCTATTTTTACCAAACATAACAGATTACTTCACCACCAACTCCTAATTTTCTTGCGTTCCTTCCAGTTAGAACACCCTTAGAAGTTGAAATAATGGAAATTCCCAAACCCCCTAAAACTCTTGGTACTTCATCCTTCTTTGCATATACTCTAAGTCCAGGTTTACTAATGCGCCTTATAACTGTCACTACTCTTTGTTTATTTGGACCATATTTTAAATATATTTTTATTCTGTCCTGGACTGGGTTTTTTTCAATTTCATAATCTTTTATATATCCTTCCTCCAAAAGAATCTTTATTATTTCCATTTTCATCTTTGAGGAAGGTATCTCCGTTACCAAATGATGTGAAGAACTGGCATTTCTTATCTTAGTTAACATATCACCAATTACATCTGATACACTCATTCTACCTCCCTAAATTACCAACTGGCTTTTTTTAATCCAGGAATTTGTCCTTTATGAGCCAATTCTCTCAGACAAATCCTACATAAACCAAACTTTCTAAAATATCCTCGTGGTCTCCCGCATCTATGACAACGATTATACTGTCTTACTTTGAATTTTTGTTTCTTTTTTGCTTTTTCAATCATGGATTTTTTTGCCAATAAAACCTCCAAATTTTTAAATATTAACTTTGTTATATACTTTCGAAGACATTTTAAGTCGAGAAAGTATATCCAAAGCGATTAATGTCCTCTATTTTTCTCTAAAAGGTACTCCAAAACTCTTTAAAAGGGAAAAACCTTCATCATTATTATTTGTTGTGGTTACTATAGTTACATCCATTCCCATTGTCTTTCTTATTTTATCAGGATCAACTTCTGGGAAAATAAGTTGCTCATCAACACCTATAGTTAGATTCCCCTTTCCATCCATTGATTTAGGAGAAATTCCTCTGAAGTCTCTAGTTCTTGGTAGAGCAATAGATAAGAGTCTATCTAAAAATTCATACATTCTATTACCCCTTAATGTAACCTTACATCCTATCTTCATTCCTGCTCTCAACTTAAAACCCGCGATTGATTTCTTTGCTTTTGTAATAATCGGCATTTGACCTGTTATAGCTTTTAAGCTATTGATAGCTACTTCTATATCATTGGGATTCTGTACTGCAGAACCAACACCTATGTTAACAATTATTTTATTAAATTTAGGAACTTGCATCCTATTCTTATATAGGAATTCCTTCATCATCTCTGGAATGATTTCCTCTTCAAATTTTTTCTTCAATCTTGGTTTATACATGAATTTCTCCTGACAAATTATTTATAATAAATTGTTCATAATTAATATTTATAAAAAAAACTATGGAATTTGTGCTCCACATCTTTTACAAATTCTAACCTTTTCTTTATTATTCAGAATCTGTATTTTAACTCTGGTGGGTTTTTCACAAGAAGAGCAAATTAACATTACATTACTTATATGAATTGGTCCTTCCTTCTCAATAATTCCACCAGGTTCTTGTTCACTTTTTCGTGGCATATGCTTTTTTATAATATTTTTACCCTCTACATAAATTCTATTTTTTGCAGGTTCAACTCTTAAAACCTTTCCAATTCTCCTTTTAAATGGCTTACTTGCATCTTTACCTTTTATAACAATAACTGTATCTCTTTTTTTTATTTTAAGTTTTTTCAACTTTCCCTCCTATATAACTTCCGGAGATAGAGATACTATCTTCATATAATTTTTATCCCTTAATTCCCGTGCAACTGGTCCAAATATTCTTGTTCCTCTTGGGTTATTTTGATCATCTATAATAACAGCAGCATTTTCATCAAACTTTATATATGTACCATCCTTTCTACGATAATTCTTTCTGGTTCTTACAACCACAGCTTTAACTACCTCACTTTTTTTAATAACACCATTTGGAGATGCAGATTTTACAGTGGCAATTATCACATCCCCTATGCGAGCGTATTTTCTCCTAGTACCACCTAATACTCTAATGCACATTATTTCTTTTGCTCCAGTATTGTCTGCTACCTTTAATCTGCTGACTGATTGTATCATTTTAATAACCTCATTTATTTTTGTTTAATTATTCTATATATTCTCCACCTTTTAGTCTTACTAATTGGTCTAGTTTCCATAATTGATACTAAGTCGCCCTCTTTACATTTATTTCCCTCATCATGGACATAATATTTTTTTATTTTCCTTACCACCTTTTTATAGACTGGATGACGAAAAGCTCTTTTTACTTCAACAACTACAGTTTTATCCATTTTATCGCTTATAACTCTACCTGTTCTTACTTTCCTTCTACCCCTCATCAACTACCTCTCTATCCTTCTCATATTTTACAGTCAGTATCCTTGCTATTTCTTTTTTTATCTCTTTAACTTTTGCTACATTTTCAAGTTTTCCAATCGCCAATTGAAATCTAAGATTAAATAAATTTTGTTTAGCCTTAACTAATTTCTTATCTAGCTCTTCATAACTTAACTCCCTTAATTGACTTGCTTTCAAATTACTCGCCTCCTCTTTCACGAATTGAAACAAATTTACATTTTATAGGGAGTTTATGAGAAGCTCTTCTCATCGCTTCTCTTGCCAATTCTTCAGATACACCTGATAACTCAAACATAATTCTTCCCGGTTTTACAACTGCAACCCACTTATCAGGAGAGCCTTTTCCACCTCCCATTCCGGTTTCAGCTGGCTTCTTAGTAACTGGTTTATGAGGAAAGATATTTATCCAAACCTTACCCCCTCTTTTCAAAGTTCGTGTAATTGCTACTCTTGCAGCCTCTATCTGTCTATTTGTTATCCAGGATGGTTCAAGCGCCTGAAGACCATACTCGCCAAAGGCTAGTTTAGAACCTCTTATTGACTTCCCTTTTAACCTTCCCCTAAATTCCTTTCTATGTTTTACTCTTTTGGGAAGTAGCATATCTTCTCCTTCTATAAATTTTTATTAATTTTTTTATCTATTTTATTACTGCATTATTTACAAGTGTTTAATTATGATAAATTAAATATTTAAATTTAAGTTCAATTCTTGACTTTGTGGTATACTTTCGAAGACATTTTCAAAGCCTGCCCTCGACCCTCGAGTGTAATGAAGGGGAAGGGAGAAAGTATACCCAAAGATTTAAAATATATAATTTCTTAATAGATTCATTTCTTAATTTAGTAATGTTTATAATTAATTATTACGATGATTTTCCAGCTGATTTATTTTTACTTAGTTGATTAATATTTCTACTCAGAGGGGAGGACTAACTCCTCTTTTAACTCACTTTCCGGTAAAATTTCTCCTCTATTTATCCAAACTTTAACACCAATGACACCAAATTTTGTCATTGCATTAGATTTTGCATAATCGATATCAGCTCTTAATGTATGTAGTGGTATTCTTCCCTCTTTATACCATTCTCTTCTTGCCATCTCTGCCCCACCTAATCTGCCAGCACATGAAATTTTCACTCCTTCTGCTCCCGCTTTTATTGTTGTAAATATTGCTCTTTTCATCGCCCTTTTATATGAGACTCTTCCCTCTATTTGTTGAGCTACATTTTCAGCAACTAATTTTGCATCCAATTCAGGTTTATCAACTTCAATTATATTTATAATAACCTGATGGTCGGTTATTTTCTCAACAGATTTTTTTAAAACATTTATATTTGCACCTTTTCTCCCTATTACAATACCTGGTCTTGCTGTATGAATGTTTATTGTTATTATTCCAGCAGTTCTTTCTATCTCAATTCTTGAAATGGCAGCATTTTTTAACTGATCCATCAATACCTCTCTTATGTCTACATCCTCACAAAGAAACTTGGAATATTCTTTAGTTGCAAACCAGTGAGTGTCCCAATCTCTATTAATTCCTATCCTAAGTCCTACTGGACTTACCTTTTGTCCCAAATTAACTCCCCTCTCTTTGAGAAACGTAAATAGTTATATGACTTGTTCTTTTTAAAATTCTATCTGCCCTACCTCTTGCTCTAGGTCTCCACCTCTTTAAGGTTGGTCCCTGATCAACATATATTTTTGATATATACAAATTCTCTTCTTTCATACCATGATTTTCAACAGCATTCGAAATAGCACTGTCGAGTAACTTTTTTACTATTCCGGCCGCTTTTTTAGGAACAAAATTTAAAACCGCTTTTGCTTGTGTAGTATCCATTCCCCTTATCATATCTACAACCAATCTAGCTTTTCTTGGACTTATCCTCACATATCTTAAGTGCGATTTTGCTTCCAAATAATTCTCCTGTATATTAAGATTTTGTAAGACTAAAAATTTATTATAACCCATACCGTATACTTTCCAAGACATTTTCAGTCTAGAAAGTATACCTAAATCATTCAATATTTTTTAAGCTTTTAATTTGAAAATTTCTATTTCAATGTTGTTGATCTTTCACTATGATAACCGTGTATTTTAAATGTTCTTGTTGGAGCAAACTCGCCTAATTTATGTCCAACCATGCTCTCAGTTACAAAAATTGGAATATGTCTTCTACCATTATGAACAGCAATTGTATGACCAACCATTTCTGGAATTATGGTGGAATTTCTAGCCCATGTCTTTATCATTTTCTTCTCTTTTTTCTCATTAAGTCTCATAATTTTCTTATATAACTTCTTATCAATATATGGACCTTTTTTTAAAGATCTTGACAATTTCCCTCCTTATTTTCTCTTCCTAATTATCATCTTACCGGAAGGTTTTCTCTTTTTTCTTGTTTTATAACCAATAGCTTTTACTCCTGTAGGAGAAGCTGGTGGTCTACCTGCCTTACCTTTTCCCTCACCACCACCATGAGGATGATCTACTGGGTTCATTACAACTCCTCTTGTAGTTGGTCTAATTCCAAGCCACCTACTTCTTCCAGCTTTACCTTTTGATTTGATCTCATGTTCAATATTTCCAACTTGTCCAATTGTTGCTCTGCAATTTAAATTTATTAGTCTTATTTCACCTGATGGAAGTTTTATATGTCCGTAATCTCTCTCTTTAGCCATCAATTGAGCACTGGAACCAGCGGATCTAACCAACTGTCCTCCTTTACCTGGTTGCATCTCAATATTATGAACATATGTACCCGTAGGTATCTTTCCTAATGTAAGAGTATTACCTACTTTAATATCTATATCATCACCAGAAATAACAATATTTCCCACTTTTAAACCTTTTGGAGCTAATATATAGCTTTTTTCTCCATCTTTATAAATAATCAGAGCAATATTACATGACCTATTAGGATCATATTCAATTGAAGCTACTTTTGCCGGGATATTATCTTTATTTCTCTTAAAATCTATAACTCTGTATCTCCTTTTATGCCCGCCACCTTTGTGTCTAACTGTAATCCTACCACTAACATTCCTACCTGCCTTTTTCTTAATCGGTTTTGTTAGCGATTTTTCTGGTTTCCTTTTTGTTAAATTCGAATAATCAACTCCTACTAAAAATCTCCTACCAGGAGATGTAGGTTTATATTTTTTAACTGGCAATTTTTCTCCTTTTATTTAATGAATAGCTTCGCGGTATACTTTCGCAGGCATTTTCAGCCAAGAAAGTATACTTTAAACTTTTTTTATGTACCCTCAAATATCTGTATACTGTCACCCTCTCTTAAAGTAATAATTGCCTTCTTATATCCAGGTTTATAACCCATAGATGTTCCTAATCTTCTGGGTTTTTTAGGTATTTTAAGGGTATTTACCGATAAAACTTTAACATTATAAATTTCTTCAATTGCTCTTTTTATCTCAGTTTTATTCGATTTTGGATTAACAATAAATGTATATCTATTCTGCTCAACCAATGAATAGCTTTTTTCCGATATAACTGGTTTTATTATTACATCTCTGATATCCTTCATCTGCTGTATACCTCCACTGTTTCTTTCATCGACTTTTTAGTAAATATTAATCTCTCAGCATTTAATATGTTATAAACACTTAATCTATCTACTCCCACAACATTTACTGTTGGAATATTTCTAAAAGATTTTTCAACTATATCGTTGTCTTTTTCAATAATTACTAATGTTTTTTTAATATCTCCTAAAGATTTAAGAAAATTAAAAGCTTTTTTAGTGCTTGATTTTTTAAAATTAAATTCATCAACAATCAATATTTTGTTTTCTTTTGCTTTTATATATAATGCTAATTTTCTCGCTTCATACTTTACCTTCTTAGGCAACCTCAAAGAATAATCTCTTGGTTTCGGACCAAATACAACTCCCCCACCTCTCCATATTGGTGAACGTATACTTCCAGCTCTTGCCCTTCCAGTACCTTTCTGACGCCAAGGTTTTCTTCCACCACCTCTTACTTCAGACCTAGTTTTTGTTGATGCTGTTCCCAATCTTCTATCAGCAAGATATGTTCTAATAACTCTATGTAAAATATTCACATCTCCCTTTGAATAAAAAACTTTTTTATTCAAATTAATTGTAGATATTTTATCCCCATCTATATTTACCACGTCTGCTCTAAGTACCATTTACTTTCCTCTCCTTTTTCCCATATCCTGGATTAAAACTATTCTTCCTTTGGTTCCTGGGACAGATCCCTTCACCAATATTACATTTGATTCTTCGTTAACCTCAACTACTTCTAATCCCAAAGCTGATACTTTCTTATAGCCGTGACGACCTGGCATTTTCTTACCTTTAAAAACTCTTGATGGGTAACTACTCGCTCCTGTTGACCCTAAAGCTCTGTGGCCTTGTGAACCATGAGAAGCTGGTTGTCCACTAAATCCGTATCTCTTCATAGCACCAGTAAAACCCTTTCCTTTTGATATTGCTGTTACTTTAACTACATCTCCCTTTTCAAATACAGAAGTTTTTATAATATCGCCAACTTTAAAATCTTTAGTATTATTAACTCTTACTTCCATTAGAACCTTTTTAGGTTTTATTCCTTTATTTTTAAAATGCTGCTTGATTGGTTTATTAAGTTTTTTTGCTTTAACATCTCCAAAACCAATCTGAATTGCATTATATCCATCTATTCTATCCATCTTTATCTGCGTAATTATGCATGGTCCAGCTTCAATCGCTGTTACAGCAATAGCTTTACCATTTTCATCATATATACTTGTCATTCCCAATTTTTTTCCTATAATAGCTTTAATCACATTCATCTCATATTAAATATTAAGAAATTTAAATCTTTTAAACAAAACATCTTCAAAATTAAATTTTTCACTCGCAAATTTAGAAGATTCAATTCTTTATATAAATAGATTATATTTTTTTCCAAATTTATTTTTTAATTAGAATTTAACACTTAGTTAGATTTACATTTTTAAATGACAGTTTTGTAATATATCCTTAAAAATATTTTTAGCTGATGAAATATATCCAAAGCTAAAAATGTTTCTATAATTTTATTTCAATATCAACACCCGCAGGAAGACTTAGCCTCATAAGAGCATCGACTGTCCTTGGTGTTGGATCATAAATATCTATTAGTCTCTTATGAGTTTTTAATTCAAAGTGCTCCCTCGAATCCTTATCTATATTCGGTGATCTAATCACACAAAAAAGACTTCTTTTTGTTGGAAGAGGGACAGGTCCTGAAACTTTTGCTCCAGTTTCAAGGGCTTTCTCAACTATCTTTTTTGCTGAACGATCAATAATCTGATGGTCGAACGCTTTCAAAGAAATACGTATTTTCTGACCCGCTTTTACCAATAATACCTCCTATTTAATTCAAATCTTAAACAAATCAAAAAATATTAACTTCATATAAGAAACATAAATAAATATCATTTAGAGCTTTGT
>JREQ01003310.1_pt1 | contig 19060 bp, 28 predicted proteins | sample 210151 | NCBI WGS metagenome assembly JREQ01 (sample SAMN03019617, study PRJNA260268) | marine sediment metagenome | biome: Marine; feature: Sediment; material: Clay; isolation source: clay from marine sediments 31 meters below sea floor depth collected from... | place: New Zealand: Canterbury... | reverse complement strand
AAATCTGGACAAAACAAGGCTTGGTGAGGTCTTGAGATGTCCGCTCCAACACGGATTTAACAGCGATAGCCAACGAGGCTTTCCTGTCGCTGTTCACAACCATACCACACTTCTTACATCTGTACAGAGCATAGTTGCTGGAGTGATGCCCTTTATTCACTGCACCGCAATGTGGACACCACTTAGAAGTGTGGTAAGCATCAACAAGCTGAAGGGGGACGCTAAATTGTTCACAATTGGAAGTAAGAAAGTCTATAAAACGAGCATAAGGAATACGACTAATCTTTCTATTAGCCTTTTTGCTAAATTTGTGTTTTCTTCCCCGAATACTGAGTTTTTCAATGGCGATAGAGGCATTATAGGACTTAGCAAGATTTACAATTTCCTTGGTAATCTGACCGCTTCTGGTTTTGACAAATTTTCTCTGCTTATGCTTAAGCTTTTTAAGATATTTCTTGGCTTTTCCAAAGCCGTTGTCAGCGTGGCTTTGAAGTTTTTTTCTCCGTTCAAGATATTTTCGTTGTTTCTGAGCTACATCTCTTCCAAAGTAAAGCTGCCTCTCCACTTTAGAAGTTTTAGTATCGAAGACGGTTACGGCGGCAAGCGTGGAAGAACCAACATCTACACCAACGACAAATCTTCTGTTATTCTCTGGCTTAGAAAACTTCTTTTCAAGAACAACCGCAATCTCATTACTCAAAAGCGAGATGTTACTAAAACACCATCCATCGGCAAGGAAGGAGTTGAATCGTTTAAATTGATTATCAAGTTTGACGGGAATTGTAAAGGTCTTACGAGGAGAATAAGTAATCTTAAAACAGAGGTTTCCTCTTTCAGACTTAACAAGTTTAAACCATCTGTTATTAAGCCGAATGGAACATCGCTTAAATCCACCCTTAATCGTCTTTCGCTTAGCCCACACATCTTTTCGTGCTTCTTCAACAATATCAGAGGGCAAAAAGGAGGTTGTACGTATGTTTAAATATGTTAGATGGTGCAACTGTGTAGAAGATTTAGCATCCGGCAAATGCTCTAGTGTTTCGTTGAGAACACGAAGATACTCAGCGAAGAAACTGTCCAATATTCCTTGTTTCCTTGAAGTCAGATTCACTGTGTTAAGCAAGATACACTTTCTCAAGACCTCACCGACAATGGATACGCTAAAGAAGTTAAAAAGCTTTCTCCAATTCCTTGGGTGGTTTCCTTGGAGGTTTTCTATGAAAATCTATTCTAACTTTGTTTTTAAATGTATAAACCGTAGTTATTCTACATCGGGTGAAAAAATGGGATTGAAAGATGCAAAAATCTATGCGTTGATGATGGACGTTTTATCATCTCAGTTCCCGAATATTGACTTTGAAGCGGAAATGGAAAAACTCTTAGACGGCGGGTTCACTAGAGAAGAGGCATTAAAAGAAATACGAAAGATGTTGGTGAAATAAACGTGTCCATGGATGAGGAAAAGGGACAAGTTACAGAAAGGAAATACAGATTTCGCCTTCGTATGCTAGATGGAACATATCCTTACATTTCCACTGGAAAGGATGTAAGTGACGCCTCTGATAATTTGGCTAAAAAACTGAATATGGAAGAGATAAGTTCCATAATGGAGGGCGACCTACCTGACATTTGGAATCCAAAAGACGAGAAATGGGTTAGAGCTAGACCGTGGTGGGAAGAGGATAAGGAACCATATCCTTGGGAATAGCAATTCCCCTTTTCTGCTTAGTAATTAAACCGAATGGGGGTGAATACAACAATGGAATACACAATTAAGGCAATAAGAAAACACGTTCCAACAGAAACAGCAAAGGACTTAACAAAAATGCTAGAAAAAATGAAGTTTGAAGTGACAACAATACAAGAATAAAACTTCTCTTTTTTCTATTTAATGGGTGAAAATGTATGGCTAAGAAAAAAGCTGTTGTTCTTCGCGGTATACATGTGGCGTGTCATGCCCCCACGGAAGCTCGCTTAACGGTTCAGATTGAAGGGTTATCGCCAGACAAGTTCAGAAGTTTGGCTGTAGCTCTTGAAGATTATTTTCTGGTGGTTGACGATGCTTTCAAGGAAACTTTTGTTCGTGGACGTGGATGGAAGGGTCGGGGTAGGCGTGTTTCAGCGACAAGTCGGGTTCGTGTGTTACGGTTTTCGCCGTTTCCAAGTAGGTTCAGCAATGTTTTGCGGAGTATTCGCCGCGATATATACGTGGAGCTGAACAAGAATTGTTTAGTGCTTGAGGGGGAACAGTATGGTGGTTACAAACAGAACATCTACATTTTGCCGTATGCTAATGCTCCATCATTCATGAATTTCATTGAAGCGAAAAACAAGGAAATAGACGAGTTGAACCTGAAGGTAGAAGACTTTAAAAAGACAGGTTATTTCTCAGATTTAAAGGAAATATTGCAGAGCAAACTTCCGAAAGGCTACATCTTAAGCTTAAACGGAAACTGGCGTTTAGAACACATCAGTATTGATGTAACCCCGCTTTCTCTAGAACCTACAACAGTTAAGCAGATGGTTGAAGAAGACTACAGGAAAATGTTTGAGAAGTTAGCGGATGAGGAAAAACGTGGCTTAGAGGCTTTGCACGCTGAGTTAGACCGTAAACGCAGAGAACTTGTCGTTAAAGGTGTCGAAAACATTCAGAGGAAAATTGAAACTGTCGTTAAACGCATTGTAGGTGGGAAGAAGCTTAGACCTAAAGCCGTAAAGAAGAACTTGGAAAGATTGAGAAGGATAGCGATAAGCGTAGGATTGGAAACGGTAGCTTCAACCGTGATAGACCCGTTAGCCGAAGTTGTGGACAATCCAGAAAAAGCAATGGAGCTGTTCGGAACAAAAGACCTAAACGAAGGTGTCAACGGTAGAATTAAAGGCTTGATTGATAGTTTGTAGCAACCGCTACAACTTTCTTTATTGGGTGAAATTAAATGAACGGAAAAAAAGCACCGCCTCCACTATGCGCACATGGTCAAGTGTTTTTTGGGAATACAATCATTTCTCATATTTTGAAATAGTTTTTTTACTATTAAGATTTTTGGGTGGAAGGCTTCTTGTGGCATTGAAGTATGTGTTTTTCAGCACTACTTTCTCTTTCTCTTTCTACATGCCACGGAAGCCCATAGACCTTTGGGTGTTTGTTTTGCATCATAAATTCACGTTTTTAGTAGTGTTTACGCTTCTGCTCAACGGCTGCTTTCTCATAAGTCTGAAAGAAGTAAGGGAGGAACGGGTTCAGTTTTTCAGGGTTGACGACTATGATTTTGGTAACGTTGAAAACATAACTTTAGGATGGCGAGAGCGGTTATATTGGTTTACAAGGGCGGATAGTGGGGATAAAATTTGTTTTTCATGGAACGCTGACGGAAACGTTAGAGTTTATATTCTCACGAAAACGCAATTTCAAAACTTCATGAGCAACGGTTGTACTGTTTACTGCGAGTATTTTGCAGAGTTCTATTGCGGAGTCGCCAAGTTAACATTGGTTAACAGTGATGAGTATTATGTAGTTATTGAGAATCAATCTCCGTCTCCATGTAAAATCAAAATGTATGAAGCAGAATGTAAACTGTTGAAAACGTATGTTGCCGTTGAAACACGTACCGCTGTGATTTACCCTTTCCGACCACTAGGAATAATCTTGATGTTCGTGGCTGTCTTGAGAGCGATGACGCTAATCTGTTTAAAACGGTGACTTTTCCCTTTTGGGTGTGAAAAATGTCTAAAGAGTTTAGGGAAGTGCAAGTTAAGTTAATGAAAGGGCTTTTGGATTTAGTAGTCTTAAATTTTCTAAGAGCCGAGCCGATGCACGGATACAAAATAATCCAGAGAATCCGTAAAACCTTCAAAGTACACTTTGGACCCAGCACCATTTACCCGCTATTGAACACATTGGAGAAAAAAGGATATGTAAAAAGCGTATGGGACATGAGTAACGAAAGACCTAGAAAAGTGTATAGTTTAACAACGGCAGGAGAGAGCCTGGCGATTTCTACAGAGGATTCGCTTAACTTGATTTGCCGAAAAATCGGGACAACAGGAATTGAGCCATTGACAGAAGTGCAAGCGTAAGGTAAGCTGTTTCTGAAATGGTATGCTGAATTAACTATGTTACTAACTTTCTTTTTGGGTGCTACTTGGCTAATTCTGTTGTGCATTGAAGCCTTATGTCCATGTCTAGAAGTTTGTTCAGGCTGTCAAACCGCATCCAAAACTCCACCATCTCTTTCTTACGTGCTTGTTCGACCAATTGCCTAAACGTTTCATCTTCTGCGTGTTCAAGCAATCCACACAGTTTCTTACGAGTCTCTTCGTTCATACTATACACTCTCAACTTTGACTCGTGGAAGAGGATATGAGAACAGCCCCCAGTCCTCTTCGAAACTTTTCAATGCTTCCTGAAACTCAGCTTCGTCAAGTTTTGTGCCTTTGCCACGACGGGGGCGTTCGACAGTTTCCTCAGACACAATTTTTCCCTAAACCTTTTATAAATAACCAAATATTTAAGACTTGTAGGTGAAGATTTTGCCTGGGCTAGAACGACGTTGGTATATGGATACCAGTTTACATCCTGCCATGCGGTTTGACATTTACACTGACGGATTAGTGGTAATGCTTGTTTACGGTGTTGAAGTTGCACGGAAAAAACTCAGGGTCACATTAAAACAGTATATTTTCAGGGGTTTTGCAGAAGAGTTAGCAGCTTACGGCATCGGTATTGCTCCTATGGGGGAGTTAAGAGAGTATAGAGAAAGAATTGAAAGCTTAGAAAAAGAAGTTGGAAGATTAAAGAAGGGAAGGAAAAAATAATGTCTAAACGCATTTACCTTCAAGAAAACCCGGACATACGTTTCGAAAAGGATAAAGAAACAGGTCAAACTATCATGTTCGTTTGTGGAGAGGAGTTTCTTAGGAAGAATCTTCCGCTTTTTTCACCATATTTTGTTCGAAAACATTTCAGAAGAGAAATCGACCAACATAAAGATTTCATTTGCCCAACGGATTTAGCTGTTGAAGAACATCCTAAACAGGAAGAAGGGTGAATGAGACTATATAAAAAAAGTTTTAAAGTCATAGCGTTGTTTAAAGGATAGTGAGACATCGAATAATCGTTTGAGGATAAGTGTGAGGATTGGAAAAAAATGAAAGAAATTTACGCTTACTCCTTTCAACTAAACAATAAGAAATACGCCTTTACTTCCTTTCATAAACGTAAAATTATAGCCAAACTAGAATTCATTTTACTCTATCTTTTGAGAACCTTGGGAACTAACGGAGTTAAAATAAATGTCTGAACTTAGAAGTAGCATAAGCTTAGACGATGAAGGCAGCGAGCATGTATCTGCCTGGTGGTAAAGGGAGATTGTTAGTTGGAACAAATTGTTGAAACAAAAGAAAACTCACGTCCAGAGGGGTATTACTATTGGAAACAGCTAATAGCACATTTAGGTGATACTTCAAAAATCTTTAATGGCAAGCTTACTTATCCAAGACAGTTAGAGATACACCTCCCCTCTAACCATCTTAGTCCTTGTAATTTCGATTGCTTCTACTGTGCTGGTAGACATTTTATTAAAGATTTAGGTACGTTTGAGATGGACGGCTTAGAGTTATTGCGTAAGTTAGATGGTGCGATTCCCTATCACATCTACGGTGGAAGTTATACAGAGATGATAACGAACCCATATTTCATGACTTACCTTCACACGACGAAAAGGACTGGATGTCATTTCGGAATACATACTAACGGTTCGCTGTTGAAACGTCTTGAAGAGGAGCAAGGATGGTTACATGAATTGTGCAGAATCGCTACTGACAAAGTAGATTACTTGAGCGTAAGTCTTGATGCAGGTACGACTAAAAGTCACTGCTTAACTAAAAATATCAAACATGACTGGTTTAGTGAGATACTTGAAGGAATCCAATTAACAACAGAAATTAGGAGTGGAAAACCAGCTATAAGAATATGCTATCTAATGAATAAATTTAACAGTTCACAAGAAGAAATAGATTCAATAGTTGAGTTCGCAAGAGAGGTCGGCGTGGACTCATTACGCTTTTCTATTCCTTTTGCACACTACGCTCAAGATTTTGCGACTGTCCGTAAATACAAGTGGAACGTAGAACAGAAGTATAAACATCCTTACTACACGAGAATTAAGAAACATCTATCTGAAGACCAAACAGAACAACCCTTCATCTTTTGGATGTCTCCTGACTTACAAGACATAGACTTGTTCGATTTCAAACAATGTGCTTATGGATACTATCAGATATGTATAGCAGCCGATGGTTACGTTTACCGTTGTACCACAATCTCTACACCAAGCTTTAAAGAATTGCGGTTAGGCAAAATAACATCTAACCTTGAAGACTTCAATAAAATGATATTAGCGAATCAGACTTCAAACTTCAGAGCTGGCGAGTGCTTCAGAAGAGGTGGAAGGTGTAACAGAATGGGATTGGAGATAAATAGAGCTTGGAGAGACTTGAATGCATCAAAATGATGTTCTTGATGTAGGTTGTGGATTAACTCCTAGAGGGACTGTAAACCTTGACTTGTATTTTGGTGAGTTTTCACCTCATCATCGTAGTGGTGATTTTATTTTTACTGACGTCCCAAATCCTATCAAAGCTGATGCACACTATTTACCATTCAAGGAGAACACCTTTAGGAAAACTTATTCAAGAGCGTTATTGGAACATCTTAATAATCCAATAAAAGCACTTCTTGAAATGGTTAGGGTTACGCAACGGGAAATAGACCTAATCTTGCCACACCGATTCTTCAGAGGTGGTATGTTTAGTGGGCAACCCAGAAGCCATAAACACATATTCACAATCAAGAATCTTGAGAAGATGTTTCAAAGGTTGAATCTAAACTACCAATTTACGAGGGTTGAATACAGAGGTTATCCTTCACAAATATTCCCGATTATTAGATTGCCTTACTTGATGTTCATAAAAATCAGGTTGATAGAAAAATGGAAAAAATAACTTGTGCCTTAATAGGTGTAGGTTATTGGGGCGCAAAACTTAAAAGCTACATAGAGGAGAATCCAAACTTCAATCTTAAATATGCCTGTAATTCAAAGTCCGATTTGCATAAGGTTTGGAATGATAGAGAAGTAACAGCGGTAATAAATGCCACACCAAACGCCTTTCACTACGAAATAACCAAACAAGCTTTATTGCATAATAAACACGTATTAACAGAAAAACCACTGGCTCTAACAACCATTCACTGTCTAGAATTAAAGAAAAAAGCCACTGAAAGAAACCTGATAATACAAACGAATTACATATTCAACTTCTCAAAAGCATTACAAAAAGCTCAAGAATGGATACAAGAAGGCAAGATAGGGAGACTGTTAGTCTTTGAGGCATGTGTTCGCCATCTTGGTAGATTCGGTGGAGGAAGTGTCTATTGGTTGCTGGGTTCTCATATGCTCGCAGTTTTAGATATATTCTTCCCAATTACATCACTACACTTTGAAAGAAGAGATATTCTGACTTACAAAGATGAGGTTGAAACTGGTATCATAAGTTTCTGTGATGACTTGAAAGGACAAATAGTCATAAGCCTCAACTGTCCCATTAAAGAGACGAAAGTAACATTGTACGGAGAGGATGGAACAATTATTTACAATCCAAACTTATCAGTCCCATTAAGTATTACAAGCTATAAAAGGCTGAAATGGGTAAAAGGCAATAAACTTCCAAAGAAAACGACAATATACGTATCCAATGAGACCAACAACTTACGTTATACCATAGAAACTTTTTACGATGTTCTAACAAACAAAAAGAAAAGCAACTTAGATACATCTGTAGCGATAACTCGAATATTGGAGGAAATTCAGAGATGAAGGTAAAGGTTGATTGTACTATTCACGGAAGAAACGAGGTTAACAACTTGCCTAGAATGATTGAATCCTTACGGGGACAAACTCATTCGTTCAATAGACTAATCTATATAGATGACGCATCTACAGATGGAAGTGCCGATATTGCAGAAAAACTTGGCTTGGAAGTAGTCAGACTTACGAAACAACATCCAAGTTGGCTAGCGACACCTATGCTAAGCACAATAGTGAATGCATCAGTAGAAAAGGTTTATGAAACGTCTGACCTTGATTATTTTATGACTATGCCTTGCGATGTAGTTTTATGTGACAATTATTTGGAATTTCTTCTGAATGAAATGTCAAAAAATTCAAAATTAGTCATATGTAGTGGAGTGCTTGCCGGTGAGTATAGCACTCCTAACTTTCCAAGAGGTGCTGCCCGCTTATACGACTTCAACTTCTGGCACAAGTACGTGAAGCGATTTCCGTTTTCCTACACTTGGGAAACATATCCAATTTATAAAGCACAGATGTTAGGTTTTAAAACAAAGTCCTTCAGGAAAGTAAAAATGGAGGGGTTAAGACCTACTACAAAATATAAAGTATTGTACGGATACGCAATGCGTGAGCTAGGCTACTTTCCGTTCTATGCATTAGCACGATGTCTGATACCCTCACTGAAACTAAATAAAATTGGCTTAAAAATGTTGATGTTATACCTGCGCAGTCCATATGATATATTCGATAGAGACATACAAAGATATGTCAGACTTTATCAATGTAAACAAATTCTAAACATTTTCACTAATCCCAAAGGCATAATGAAAAGAGTATTAAGGTGAAAGCAATTTTTCAAAGAACATTTAGATTTTGAAGGTGTGGTAGAGTTCCTGACTCTAGGGTTCACTCTAAATGAAAAGACTTTAGTAAAAGACATTAAAGTTCCACCAAAAGTATCCTTATCAAAAACCAGCCTAAAATCCCGACCAAACTCTACGATAGATAATTTCTTTGAAACATTAGATAATTCGGTTCAACAATCAATAGAACCTAACATGGGTTTAGCTTTGAGTGGTGGATTAGATAGTCGTATCATAGCTGGGTTGGCAGCAAAGTACGACAAAAACATTATAGCTTTCACACACGGTTATTCTAACATGGAAAAGAAGATAGCTGCTAAAGTATGTTCAGTTTTGAAGTTACGACATTTCATAATCAACGATTCTTTAATCTTCAATGAACAATCGATAAAGAAAGTAAAGGAGAACATAAGAAAAACATATGGAATAATGAATATATTTCAAATACAAGTCCGAACCATAATATCCAAATACTTAAATGAACTTGGTATAAACAAATACTTAAGCGGTAATCTGTTCGATGAGGTAAACGGCAGTACAACTGCGCCTCAGATAAGGTCTAATGAAAGCTTTTGCAGACTACTTGTTCAAAAATCTCATCCAATCTTGCCACGAAAATATCGTGAACTTACCTTTCAGAATTTAATTGAGTCTTGTAAAGACGTTCCTTTTAAAGACCTGTTTCCCTTTATTCTTGCTAAGAATTTAGTTAAACAACACAGCATGAGGGAATGGATTCCTTCATCCACTCCAATAATGAACATAGAAGTATTATCAGTTCTTACTTCATTACCTTACCGTAAGAGGATAAGCAAGCGATTACAAAGAAAAATTTTGAAAACATATTTTCCAAAGCTATACAGAATCCCTTATGCTACAAGTTTACTTCCACCTTCACTTCCATTTATTGTCCATGCAGGTATTCAAAAGGTAATCAAAAAGTTATATGCTTATACCTGTAATAAACCGTATCCTCTACTGACATATGATTACGGTTTCTTTATGCGTAAAAACATACACTTCCTGAAGATATTGCTAGAACGTCCACCGCCTTTGATAAACTCTCAAAACATTAAAAACCTAATACAAAACCTAAACATTCCTAACGCATTATTTCTTTCAAGATTATCAAGTTATGCAGTAGTGAGGGAAGAATTAGCAGTCTGACTCTCGGACGATTGGCAATATGGCACATTCGTTTATGATATTAACAGTTCAAACCGTAAAGACTACATCGAACACCTAAGCATGAACGTTATGCCGTTTGAACATTTTAGAATACTCATAAAAGACTTAAGGATTAAGAAAGGCATGAAACCCAATATGTAGCGGTATTCTTCCCTTAGTCATGTTTATCCCGTTATGTATTGGGCGTGTAACCTTTCTTAATTTCTCAAGTCAAATCGGAAAAGAATAGCTTAGGATGGTTTCCATCCTAAACCATACTTGAAAACGACAAATAACAGAAGAAAAATTGTTACTGTCAAGCCGAAGACGTTAAAGACGAAGTTAAAGTAGTCATATTCAACAATTACTTCTCCGTAAATACGTTTCCAAGCCAACGGGAAACCATAATCTTTGTAGCCCGGTTCAACCTTAGCAAGATAAAAGCTTGTAAGCAAAGTTACGGCTATGGCTAAGATTATTGCTGTGATTAGCACATAGATTCGCTTAACTGGTTTAGCTGTCATGACCTATCGTTTACAGCTTCAGCCTTTTTAAATTTTCTGTGGGTGATGAGAATGGAAATAGTAGAGTACATTCAAGGCAAATCTAAACATAGCATTGATGTTTTGCTGGCTATACATGCTATGTCCATTGACGGTGCTGCTGTAAGCTGGAAACACATTAAAGATTGGTTTAGAAATCACAGTAAAAATATTGCAGATGGAACTTACAGGGCTAGACGTAGAGAACTTGAGGAAATGGGACTTGTTGAAAAAGAACATATTGACTCCTTGAAGTTCAGCGTGAAACTGACACCGTTAGGTGTCGAAGTCGTCCATGTCATGGAAGAAATGATAAAAAAACTAGAATCCATAGAGAATAAAGAGTCGTGCACCGTTAGAAAAATGTTAGATGCTGAAGAAGCTCATAGACTAGAAGCCATAGAGAAAGAATAAAGCCAGCACCCCCCTTTTTCTATATTGGGTGATTGATATGGCTCTTAAAAAAGGATTTCCAATTAAGCAAATGGACAAAAGACATTACGAAAAATGGGATGCAGTGAATGTTCAGGAGTTTTCTAGGGACCCGCCTCAGAGGCACAAGATACGTTAGCCTTGTACATAGTTGATGTTGACGCAAAAGCCTCTAAAAGATTTATAGTAACAAACGCAGTTTCAGAACTATTGAAAAGAAAAACCCAGTTCATAGCATATGGAACATCTAAGGTTGACGGTTCACAGATTAAGGTAGTTATTCAATGGGAGAAAGAAATCAGGCTGCAAAGATAAGATATGCAAGAGCTTCTTTTTTGGGTGGTGATTCATTGACCGTAGTTAGATGCAGAAAAACTAAATGCGGATGCAACAGAAACGGTATATGCGAAGCAAACGAGATTTCAGTTGGTGGATGCGAATTTCCAAGTCAATGCCGAACAGACATCGGAAGATAATCAAAGAAAAAGTTATAAGGTGCCCATAAACTAAACCTTATAAGGTTTATAAAATGTGGATAGGTTACAATGCCAACAATAAAAGTAAACGAGAACACTCATAAAAGACTTGTTCAAGTAAAAGGTCAACTTGAAGCAAAAGACGGAAAAAGACGTACCATGGAAGACACCATAAAAGAACTCATAGACAGGTTCGAAATCAGGAGGTAACAACTTACGGATATTCTTGTTACTACACCCAAAGACCGACACGAGTTAGCTGTGAAGGAAGGCAAGTTTGTCGAGGAAAACCCGGATGCATATTGGTTTAGAACTATCAGGGGGAAGCCCAATGTGGAAGTGGGCGACAGAGTTTACTATGTAGACCAGGGAGCAATCACAGGTTATGGAATAGTTTTCGAAATTACGCATGGAGAATTGCAATGTGAAACAACGGGAAAAACATATCATGGCACACATCTGAAACAGAGAAAATGGGTTGACATTAATTCAGTTCCATTTAAAGGCTTTCAAGGTTTTAGGTATATATCACGAATCAGAGGACTAGAACAAAAACTCATGGAAGCCGAGATTTTCATAGCGTATCCCTTAACCAAACTTGAACATGACCTTTGGGAACACTTTCCAGAATGGCTTTTCAATTTAAGCAGCCCAAATGCTCTCCGTGAAGCTGACGAAGCTCTTACCAAAGTCAACGATTGGCATAACTCTATAATACGCGACTTTGTAGAATTGTATGACTTCTTAGAAAAGGAACGAAAGGAATCGGAGGGAAAAATTCCAGTTAAAGCGTGTTATGTCTTTCAACAGAAACTTGTGGAGTTAGTTTTAGGTGTAGATGTGGATACTGCACGAACATTCCTAATTGAAGTGGGGTTGAAAAAAGAATGACAAAGATAGTTATTGGTAATAGTCTTTCAACAGGAGAACCTTTCAAAGTTGACGCAAACAAAATAATCATGGGAAGAACATTCCTCACGTCAATAACACGCTATGGGAAGTCATACAGTAATCGCCGGATTGTGGAGCAGTTAGTGGGTTCTGCTGGAATCGTAATCATAGATGTTGAGGGAGAATACGGAAGTCTGCGAGAGAAGTTCCCGTTTTTAATCATCGGTAAAGACGTGCCTCTGCAACTTGAAACCGCAGAGTTCATGGCAGAAACAACTCTGAAAGAAGATTTATCCGTAATAATTGATTTATCAATGACAGATGAAGATGTAGGAAAAGAATACATAGCAGCCTTCGTAGACCGTTTCATGTTCTTGGAAACAAAACTTCGGAAACCCTATTTGGTTGTGTGTGAGGAAATGGATGAATATGGTCCGGAGCGAGGAATTGCAAAGGCAACCTCTTTAAAGTCATTGAGAAACTTAGCGAAAAAGGGTGGGAAACGAGGTATAGGAATGATTGTCACTACACACCGTCCAGCATGGGTTTCAAAGGGAATAATTTCGCAATGCACAACGCTGAAAATGATAGGTCATGTTGAATGGGAAAGTGATTTAGATACGCTCAGAGAGTTTCTACAGATTGCACCAACCATTCTGCGTCGCCCGAAAAAAAACGGTGTACCCATAGATGATGGGAAACCGCATATTGACTGTTTGGAACCGGGACAATTTTACATTGCAGGGTCAGCCGTAGAAAAAAACGATTTCGTGAAAGTTGGAACAGTTGTAACTACACATCTTGGAAGCACACCTGACCTTATCCCGCCTACCCCAAAAGAACTGAAAGGTATAATTGCTCGTCTATCTAAAACTCTTCCAAAAATAATCGAAGAAAAAATCAAACCCGCAATCCCACCCATCGAACAAATCCAAAAGGAAGCGGAACAAAAAGCTAACGCTAAAATGGAGAAGAAGCTAGAGCAGGCTAAACGGAAAATTGAAGCTAGATTTAAAAATCGTGTAAGTGAGTTGGAGATTGAGAAAAAAGATTTAAAACAGCGAGTAGAGGAGTTTAGTCGTAAAGCAGTGTTAGACCAGTTTCAACCAATCTCTAACGTGTTTGAACATCCAATAGTGAAGGCAAGGATGCATGAACTCCCACAAAGAGAACAAGACGTATTAATCAAAATTGAGAGAGAGCCAAATCTAACTCGTGAGCAATTAGCGGCTTTTCTCAGCTCTTCAAGAGAAACTGTTAAAAATATTACCGACAAAATAAACAGAAAATTTAAAGTCTCAGTTATTGTAGGTTATGGAAGACCCATCCGATACAGAAGCATGTTGAAACGTTTGTTCATAACTGATGTTGCTAAAAGGGAAATGTCGGAGATTGAAAGGCTTCAAACCAGAGTTAAAATTTTGGAAGAGGCTCAAAAGAAACACATTAATTCATATCGAGCTTTAGAATCTGAAAATGCGATGCTGAGGCAGAGACAAAAAATAATGGTGCAGCCTGAAGATGTCTCTACTCTACGAAGTGAAATGAAAGTGCTACGAGAATCTGTTAAAACACACAAGCATCAAGCAAAAGAAGCAAACAAACGTGCAGTGAAATTCAAAAGGACGTTTGACGTGATAGAACAAGCTCTAAAAGACGTAGAAGGGGAACCGCTACCAAAGATTAAAAAGCAAAAACCAGCACCGTCTGAAACAGTTTCCATCAGTGTTCCTACTGTTAGCGAAGTTGAAATAAGCGATTCTGTCGCTGAAATATGGCTTAACAAGTTACCTACACTCTGTTGCAAAAAGATTTTCAAGTTTTTGCTGGAACATAGAGGAATGAAGTTTAGTAAAAGTCAGATTGCATTGCAAACAGGGTATAAATACACGAAGACTGCGGGAGTTTTTGGAGACGCTTTCAGAATTCTTCAGCAAAACGATTTAGTGAAAACGGATGATAGGCTATTTTGGGTGGATTAAAAAATGGGTGAGAAAATGTTTATTCAGGTTATTGATGATTATGCAAGGCAACGTTTAGAGAAACTAATCGAAAAAGGGGAACGCCCTGCAATAGTCTGCGGCTTTAAAAGCTACCACCATGATGATGAGGGGGCAACTTGCAGTCAATGTAGACGGAAAGTTTTCATCCGTCCATTCTTCAAGAAAACTGCTCTAAAATATAATTTGACTATTGTTTGCATCATTTGTGCAGGCTTCAAGAGGTCGGATGATAAATGAGCAGGTCTGAAAAAGATGGTGTTTCGGTGTGGTTTCTAGTGTTTTCGTTTCCTATTGGACTTGCTTTGTTCACGCTACTTTTCTGTTGCGGTCAATATCTCAATCTGTTTCATCTTGGTGAGCCGACAACTGCTTTTGAATTTTTCTTTTTCAGTTTTTGGGTGACTTGGTATACAGCGTATGCAGTTTCAGCGTTGCTTTATAAAAGGTTAACAGTGGGTGAAGAAGATGTTGCGTGAAATTGATTTTTCAAAACATTCAGTTATTGTCGCTGAATACTTAGGTTATAAGTTTAAAATACCCATCTACAGTTGGAAAGAACTTGAGCCGTATTGGGCTAGTATTGCTGTTGCAATCAGCAAAGTTTTGATTTACAATCGGTTTAGCCCAAAATGTTATAGAGACCATCATTTATGGCGTGAAAACCGCATGGGCTTAGAGGCTTTACAGTTTGCTGATGTTTTAACACGAGACAGGGGATTTCGTCAGAGTGTACGCGACTTTAATGCTCAAACGCCTCATTTAAAATACGGTAAATGGCTTGCTCCTTTCGACTCCGGTGAATCTATGGATTTCTGGAATCATTTGGCACAGATTGGACAACTAATTAATAATGCAATGGCGTTTCTGAGGAAGACAGGCTATTTGGTTGTGTATGGTGATTTGGTTAAGGTTATTCGCCCCTATTGGTGCCCTCCCGCTGGGTGGGCTTTAAGGCGAGATTTGGGATTAAAAACGTGTATTTTCATTACGTATCAACTGAGGAAAACGGGCAAGTATCCTTCGTTGATGGCTATTGCTGAACATTGGAGGGTGCCACGGTACACTCTCATAGAAGCTGGGTTCACTAGAGACGTTATTTATGACATTTATAGGCATTGGAGAAAAACGGGGAAAATCAAAATTATAAAGCCTAAGAAAGAATATAAGATGGTGAGTGAAGATGAACAGAAAGAGATTGCTAGGAGAATTGCCAAAAGAATTTACGGTTAATGCTTAGTTTTGGGTGAAAACCATGGAAAATGTGGAAATGATAGAAATAGTGAAAATTGACTTGGACGATTTAACGTTTCAAACTAGGATAGAATTTGATGATGAATACATACATAGGTTGGCTGAAGACATCTTAATAAATGGGCTGAGAAATCCCATTGGGCTTCAACTAAAGAACGGTTTATACCGAGTGGTATATGGTTTCTGTCGAATCAAAGCGTTTCAACTGCTTGGAAGAACTCAGATACCTGCTAAAAAATATGATGAACTTACCGTTAAAGAAGCACACATACAGAACTTTTCAGATAACATCAGACATATGGATTTAAGTCCTTTAGAAGTGGGGTTGAAGCTTCGCTTCTTAAGGGATGAACTGCATTTCACAGTGGACGAATTAGAGGTGTTAACGGAGAAAGGTGAGGTTACAGTCTATAACTTGATTAAGCTGACAACGTTAGAACCTGAAATTCAAATGGCAGTGCATAATGAAAGGATACGTGTAAGTCATGCTCTTGAAATATCAAGGTTTCCAGAGTTTAAACGATTAAAAATCCTGAAGCAAGCTGTGAGAGAACATTTATCCGTCAATGAAATAAAACGGTTAAGAAATGTAGCTAGAGGAGTAAGAAAAATCACTCTACAACTCCCTGTGGGCATAGCAGACATTCTAAAGGATTTGCCTCCAAAATCACAGACAAAAATAATGAATAGGATTATGAACTTTGGAACCAGACCGCATAATCCTCAATGGTACGAAAACTTTGGACGTGGAGATTTGTTGGATGCTGTTAGATGGGATAAAAAGGTCAGCGTTAGCGGATGTTATGGACTGTATTACAAACATTTTCTAAAGCCATTTACAGTGCCTAAATACGGATGCGAATACGCAATCACAGTAGCAGCAATAAAACACAATTTTGTCTGTCCAAACAAAATCGAATGGGTTGTTTTAGCCCCTGAACAAACAGTGCCATCCGATAATCCGTTAGAGAACAGACCAGCATGGTTTTTCTGGTGTGAAGAATGTGCAAAGGAAGCGTTCCCAAACATCAGATTTTACAAGGATTACTATTGGTATCCGAGAGGCAGCGAGGTAGAACCATACCAACATATAGTTTCAAGACATGAGCTACATAAATTACAAATGAAGCCAATAGATACTGTAGGCAATTAAAATCCAGCTTTTTTGGGTGAATTAGATGTCCAAGATTGATAAGAAGAAACTTGAGAAAGCTATCTCAATATGCGACAAGCAGACAGCAACACTGGAAGAAATATTTGAAGGCTGCGGTATAGTTTGTCTAGTAATGGTTGCTGATAAACCTAGGGGCGGTTATCGTAAAGGATTACTGTCTTGCTCCTATACTCCAAAAGGAAAGGAGTTAGCAATCTGTCTTTGGCAAAAAAACAAGAAAAAAGGCAAGTTTAAGCGAGTCAGCCATTTTGGGATGAACTTAGGCGACATGATTATACTAAGAGGATTTATCGATTTAGTCATAAATATTAATTTCCGTAGCAAATTTGGGATAGTTCAAAATGGCTGAAAGAGAAATTGAACCTGCTGAGGTCCTGAGGCGGACACGAATAGAGACTATGCCGTATCTGCGTGAGATAGCAGAGCATAGTAGAGCTATTATTCCACGAATGGAGGTTGCCCGTCGTTGGATTGATTATTACGAGACTTTAAGTAGGGTTCGTCCGTTAACATCGAGGGAAAGGAGAAGACTTGAGACACACCGCGAAACCTTTGATATGTTTGCTGCTCGCCGTGAAGTTTTCAGGGCAGCAGGACGTTACGCTCGAACTAAGACGCCAACTGACTTGGTTGCGTTAAGACAAGCTCAATCTCGATACTACGAAGCTAAAGCTGAAACGCTTCCTCCCGAAGAGGCTGAAGAGTTAAGAGAGAAGTTGGTTCCGCCAAAAGAGCTTTATGATGAACTTCAAAGGATTAAAGAAGATATTGAGGAAAAATGTAAAAGGTTTTTGCAGGCTAAATATAGGGTGGTTCCCATCTCTGTGGTTGAAAGGTATTTACGAATGAAAAGTCTCGGTTCAGTCTTACGTGACCTTTACGTTGAAGCATATGATTTAAGCCAGAAAGGAAAGGAGATGTCGGGGTTTATTAAGTATTACCGAGAAGTGAAGAGATTGGGAGTGGCATAACTCAATGATAAGAATAGAAGTTTGGAAGAAAAGATTCGCCATATTTGAAAAAGTCTGTAGTTGTACAGCTGGAATTATTGGGTTGTACGGATTACTTGGTTTTCCCCTCAATTTACTTCTTGTGATACTTTTTCTTGTCGGTTTCTTTGGAATGTTGCTCTCCATCTTAGGTTATCTTATGATGAGTATACTAGAGGATGTCTGTGTGAATTGTAAGAAGGAGTTGGGATAAATGCAGGTCCATCTCTTTCATGACTTGTCGCCTCAACAGTTGCAAGCTGGGTTCTGGAAGGAAATTGACGGCTTTTTTATGGGGACTTACTGGTATCTAAGAAAGCCTAAAGTCTATGATTTTGTTAGAGATATAACGTTGAAAGGTGGACTTAAGAAGGCTTTCGGGATTGATGATTCAGTGGTTTATATTCATGGTTCTGACCGCACTATTGAAACTTCAAGTAAAGACAAGTTCAGAATATTTATTCGCCCTCCCATTGTTAGTTTGCGGGAAGCTGTGTGTTTCAACCCGGACGTGATTCAGGTTATGGATGTGCCTCTTGACGACGCCGATGATGAAAATCGCATCTGCGAAAAATTAGCTATTAACAGAGACATTGTTATGGATTACGACCAGTGGCTTGTTAAACATGGTTTTCGCAGTAGCAAACGCCACAAAGACGGCTTACCCAAATCTTCTAAGTTTATGTTGCTCGGAGTAGCTCACGGTGACATGCCTGAAGTTTACGCTGAAGAAGCCAGATTCATGATGAAAAAGTGCGAAATAATTGGCGTACCCGTAGCGGGGTTGCTTACACGTGTTAAGGGATTGTCTATGAGGAAGAGGTACAGTTATGTTCTAAAAGTTTTAGAGAAAGTGTTAGAGGTTGTAGGGAAGAGCCGAGTCATACAATGTATGGGCTACGGGATGTCCAATATTTCTGAAGTTGCAAGAATCTTAAAGTTAGCAAGAAAATTCGATGCTACACTATGGTTGGAGTCGAGCACAATTGTTAGGCAGAGTGTTCATGCACGGAAGGTTTTGAGTGTGAACTTGAAGAATCCGAATAAGGTGAAGTATGTGAATGTTGCAAAGGTGAAGGGGGCGGAAAAGTTTACAGCACTAGATGTTTTTCGTGAAAACAACAAGGTTTTAAAAGGTATACTAAATCAAACTCTGGTTAATGGGTGATGTGAATGTATTTAACGGGTCGACAAAGCAAGTTAGCCAAGTTGATGGAAGATGCGATAAGGGAGCAAAGGGATGTTGAGGTTGAAATGGTGAACGGTGAAGTTCACTATGGAAAAATTGACGGTTACGAATTATCGGCTAATCACTTCATCGTTACGTTGAAAAAACGGAATAACATGCTTGTAATCAACTTTCAGCATGTCATAAGAATAAGACTTAAACGGGAGACTCAATCAGGTCAAAGATAGCTCCAC
>JREQ01004103.1_pt1 | contig 19374 bp, 19 predicted proteins | sample 210151 | NCBI WGS metagenome assembly JREQ01 (sample SAMN03019617, study PRJNA260268) | marine sediment metagenome | biome: Marine; feature: Sediment; material: Clay; isolation source: clay from marine sediments 31 meters below sea floor depth collected from... | place: New Zealand: Canterbury... | reverse complement strand
CCTCATGGAAAAAATGAAAAAAATGGGATTTGAGTTACCTTTGGAAGAAATTTACAACACACAAGGAACTGGCTTGGCCGGTGCAGTGATCAAAATGGGTGCAACAGCTTCCTTTGTTTCTCCAAGAGGATTAATCATCACCAATCATCATGTGGCCTTTGGTGCAGTTCAAAGAATCAGCACCCCAGAGAAAAATTACATTGAGAACGGCTTCTTGGCTCAAGGCCTAGATGAAGAAGTCCCTGCTCCTGGCTATCAGGCTTCTGTTCTTCTTTCCGCTCAAGACGTTACTAAGGATGTTCTCTCCGCTGTCAAAAAAGGCATGACGGATTATGAGCGCTATATGGCTATCGAGAAAAAAACAAAAGAAATCATCAAAAAAGCAGAAAAAAGAGGTGACTTGGAATGCGAAGTTAAGGCTATGAATTATGGCCTGAAGTATTATCTTTTTACCTATTTAAAGTTTAAAGATATTCGAATCGTCTATGTTCCGGCCCTCTCCATCGGAGAATATGGTGGGGATATTGATAACTGGATGTGGCCCCGGCACACTGGAGATTTTGCGTTCCTGAGGGCTTATGTTGGTCCAGATGGAAAGCCAGCTGATTATTCCAAGAAAAACGTTCCGTATAAGCCAAAGTCATATCTTAAGATCTCAACCAAAGGAATCAAAGAAAATGATTTTGCCATGGTCATGGAATTTCCTGGACGGACATACCGACGCGTGAGTTCCTTTGCCATCAAAGCAGATCAGGTTTTTCGCTATCCCTTCCAAATTCAAACTGCATCGGACTTGATTCGCATCTTCGAAGAATTCTCTAAGAAGGATAAAAAAGCAGCCCTAAAACTTTCCTCTCGGATCAAAGGTTTGAACAACAGCCTAAAGAATAATCAAGGAATGCTTGAAGGCTTGATTAAAACGAATCTTCTTGAGAAAAAGAGAGCGGAAGAGAAGGCTTTCCTCGAGTTTCTAAAAAATAATCCTGGGCTGGAGAAAAAATATGGTCCTCTCCTCTCCCAAATTGATGCTGTTTATCAGGAACAGAAAAAAACCAGGGAAAAAAGTGCTCTTCTTAGTCTTAGATGGATTCGCCGTGGCAGCGGGATGCTCAGTTCTGCCTTGACCATCAACAAATGGTCGATAGAAAAACAGAAAAAAGATATGGAAAGAGAACCAGGATACCAGGAAAGGAATCTTCCCAGAATGGAGTTAAGATTAAAAGTGGCTCAGAGAAGTCTTGTTCCAGAAGCAGATAAAAAGGCTTTAAAGTATTTCCTTAAAAAAGCCCTGGCGCTTCCCCCCAAACAAAAAATCCAAGCCGTGGAAAAAATCATAAGCCAGAATCCAAAGATCCCGAAAGAGCAAGCGCTTGACGAATTTTTAGAAAAGCTTTACAGGGAAACAGGACTTGCTTCAGCTGAGAAAAGAGTGAAAATGCTGCACCTTTCGAGAGGAGAATTATTGAAACTCAACGATCCATTTATTCAATTCGCGAATGAATTGGAAAAAGAGAGGGCGTTTTTAAACCGAAAACGAAAAGAATTTTCTGGTACACTTTCCCGATTGATGCCTGTTTACATTGAAGGAATAGAAGTATGGAAAAAGAGTACTCTCTTCCCTGATGCTAACGGTACGCTGCGATTAAACTTCGGGGAAGTCAAAGGATATTCTCCTCGCGACGCAGTATCCTATCATTATTTGACTTCATTCACGGGTGTTGTCGAAAAGCATACAGGAGAGGAGCCCTTTGATGTGCCTGAAAAGCTAATTGCTGTTTATAGCGAAAAAGATTTCAAGCCTTACATCAATAAGATTATCAACGATGTTCCTGTTAATTTCTTGACCACCAATGACAGCACAGGAGGAAATTCAGGAAGTCCAGTCTTGAACGGAAAAGGTGAACTGATCGGCCTCCTCTTTGACGGAACCTATGAAGCTATGTACAGTGATTATTATTTTAATCCTCAAATGACCCGCACCATAAATGTCGACATCGTCTACGTCCTCTTCATTGCTGAAAAAGTAGATAAAGCTTTCAATGTCTTAAAAGAACTGACTCTTGTTAAATAAATAATTGTGGACGGTTCTTTTTCACATGAGTGGGTAAGACATCTCTCTAGAAATCAAAAGAAAATATTCGGGGATGGATGAAGCGACCATTGAAGATTTAGCCTTCCCGAATATTTTTTGATCATAACCCACACAAAATGGAAGAGCGCCGATAAATCAAACCCCTATATTTAAGCTGATTGCTAAATGCTGAATGGACCGTTTATTTATAGAGCCTTTAGAACCTCCAGCGCCAATTCATACTTACCCAAAGGAGGGCTTATCTGGATACCCTCCACCATATCTTTTATCGCCGTAAGAGTTTCTTGGGCAATAGCCACTCCTTCCTGTCTTGCCCTCTCCGCCCCAATTTCTTGAACATTTCTCATTCTATTCATTATTTCTTTGGGGACTTGAGCCCCAGGAACTTCGTTGTGCATGAACTCCGCGTTTCGGAGGCTTGAAAGCGGCCATATCCCCGCCAGCACTGGAATACGGCAATGATCTATTCTCTTTAAAAAATTCTCTAATAGCCTAATATCGAAAACTAGCTGGGTAATGGTAAACTCTGCTCCAGCATCGACTTTCCACTCAAACCGGGAGATCTCGTAGTCAAGGTTGATAGCTCCTGGGTTGGCCCCCACTCCAATGTGAAATCCTGTAGGTTCGGATAATCTCTTGCCTCCAATATCAATCCCTCTGTTAAGAAAATTTACCAAATTCGTAAGGCCAATAGAATCGACATCAAATACTGCTGTGGCATCAGGGTAGTCGCCAAGCTTAGGAGGATCTCCCGTTATGATGAGAATATTCCTTATCCCCTGAGCATACATCCCGAGAAAATCGGATTGCATACCTAATAAATTGGTATCCTTAATTTATAATTCTTTAATATTGATGAAATCAATGAACTAAAGGGTGGCATTTTGGGGAACGTACCTTCATTTCGAAGGAAGGATAAATTCAAGTCTGTCGTAGAGTTTGAGCTGATTCTCATCAATACTACCAGCTTTTAATTCCAGGACGTATATTGCAGGCATCTCGGAAGAATAGCCAACGCAGGGCGGTTTTTTACAAGGAGGAACATTGCGTTCGATATGGACAATCCTCTTTTCCCTATCCAGCCAGAGAAAATCAAGGGAAAATTTCATGTTCTTCATCCAGAAAGGATGAAAATTTTCATCCTTAAAAACGAAGAGCATCCCCTGGTCAGGATTCAGCTTTTCCCGAAACATGAGCCCGAGTTGTCTTTCTTCATCCGACACTGCAAGCTCGGCTGTAATAGAAACACCATTAGGGAAAAACATCTTGACAAACTTTTCCTTTCTTGCCTCCAGCGAAATCAGAAGTAGAAAGAATGCCAGGGAAGAGAGAAGGATGTTCCTTATTTTTTTTAAACTTCTTAGTTTCAAGTGTAATTCTTGCTTCATCTATCTTTGCTCAAACATTTAGTATGTCGAAATTAAGGGGACAAAACGGACTGGCAGCAGCTTCTTCTCTTTGAATTTTTTCTTTTCTCTCATAACAAGAACTAATTCCTGAAATGTAGAGCCTACGGGAATAATCATCCTCCCCGAGATATTTAATTGCTCTCGCAAAGCCTGGGGCACTTCGGCCGGAGCTGCTGTAACCATAATAGCATCATATGGAGCGTGTTCATTCCAGCCCAGAGTACCGTCTCCGATTCTAAAATATATATTTTTGTATCCTAATTTTTTTAAAACTTTCTCGGCTTTTAAAGAAAGGTTCCTCACTATCTCCATGGTGAAAACTTCTTTGGCAATCTCAGCCAGGATAGCTGCCTGGTAGCCTGAACCTGTTCCTACTTCCAAAATCCTCTCGTTCCCTTTTAGATGAAGGACTTCTGACATATAGGCCACAATGTAAGGTTGAGAGATCGTCTGTCCCTCTCCGATCGGAAGTGGTTCGTCGTGATAAGCATAGGATCTCATATTCCATGGAACAAAAAGATGGCGGGGAACTTTTCTCATTGCATCAAGAATCCTTCCATCCTTAACTCCTCTGGCTTCAACCTGGTTTCTTACCATTCTTTCTCTCTTTTCCTTAAAATTCTTTCTCATCTCGACAAAATAAAAATACAGGAATTTCTTGCTCTAATGTCTGGAATCCCCAGGCCTTTTAATTCAATGCTAAAGTAAGCTTAACGGTTTCCTCTCCCCTTTTTTCTTTCTTTTTTTAAATCCCTCTCAGGGTAATATATTAATATGCCTTAGCAAAATAGACAAAGGTTTGGGACGGCTTCTTGCAGAAAACGCACTTTCCTCGGGCTTCTTCCTTATCTTGATTCAGAAGGATAACCCGGATAGTAGCCATGGTCTTCTCTTTTATCTTTTCTTCGCAATCTTGGTCACCACACCAAAAAGCCTTTATGAATCCTCTTTTGGATTCCATAGTAGTCTTAAAATCGTCATAGTCTTGCACCTCGTGCGTGTTCTCCTGTTGAAATTTTAAGGCCTCCTCAAACATAGACCTCTGGATATCTTTAAGAATTTCAGGCGCCCTTTTATTCAAAGAAGCCAGATTAAGGGCTTCTTTTTTTCCTGTGTCACGCCGTGCGGCAATAACCTGTTTTTCCTTTATATCTTTGGGACCGATCTCAATCCTCAAGGGAACTCCACTCATCTCCCATTCAGAGAATTTCCAGCCAGGTGTGAATTCTTCTCTCTCGTCCAATCTCACTCTCAATTCTTTTTTCTTCAAGTCTTTCTCAATATTTCGAGCCAAAGGGAGAATATTTTCCTTCCAGTTACCGATGGAAATTGGAACAATGACCACTTGAATAGGAGCAACTCTGGGCGGAAATTTAAGGCCAGAATCATCCCCATGGGCCATGACTAAAGCTCCTACGAGCCGAGTGGACACTCCCCAGGAAGTCTGCCAAACATACTGAAGATCCTGGTTCCGGTCCTCAAACCTGATGTTAAAAACTTTGGAGAAATGTTGACCCAGGTTATGAGATGTTCCCATCTGGAGGGTTTTTCCATCTGACATCATTGCCTCTATAGCGTAGGTTTCTAAAGCCCCCGCAAACCTTTCCCTTTCTGTCTTCTTTCCTGAAATCACCGGAATAGCTAACTCTGTCTCCACAAATTCTTTATAAAGAGAAAGAATCATCAATGTTTCTTTTTGTGCTTCCTCAAAAGTTTCATGAGCCGTGTGTCCTTCTTGCCATAAGAATTCTGTCGTCCTCAAAAAAGGTCTTGTGACCTTTTCCCAGCGGACAATATTGGCCCACTGGTTAATCAACACAGGCAAATCTCTCCATGATTTGATCCATTTGGCATACATATTGCCAATTATGGCTTCTGAAGTTGGCCGAACGGCCAATCTCTCCTCTAATTCTTCCCTTCCGCCATGTGTTACCCAGGCAACCTCGGGTGCAAATCCTTCTAAATGTTCAGCCTCTTTCTGAAGAAAACCTTCTGGAATTAAGAGAGGAAAATAGGCATTGGAGTGGCCCGATTCTTTTATTCTTTTATCGATCAAGCTTTGAATATTTTCCCAAACTGCATAGCCATAAGGCCTGATAACCATCATCCCTTTCACAGGAGCATAATCAGCCAGTTTTGCCTTTTGAATAATTTCCACGTACCATTTTGAAAAATCAGCACTTTTTGGAGTAATCTGCTTCACAAATCGCTCATTCATGGTCACTTCTTTCTTTACTGTTTTCATTCTCGGTCATTCTATATACAGCTATTTTTTTTGTCAAGAAAGGCAAAACAAAGGTTAAGAAGGTGAGAAAAAAGAAAGAAAATTCACCCTTTGTTTCATCCAGAGGGGTGATTGACTTCTTAAAAAAAGAGTGTCATTTTACAACCTAAGGAAAGGGAAGCGATTATGTCAGACAAGCCCTTTTTCGATAAAACCTGCAAAATAAGAGGTAAAAAGCAAGATTTTAAGCTCCTTCCCTCTATTAGGAGAAAGAATGGGAAAGGAAAAATTGAAGGCAATTAGCCGCAGGTATAACCTTTTTCGATGAGAAAAAATATGAAAAAATCACCCGACAATTCATCTTTAAGAGCGATTGATAGATTCCCAATCCTGTGGCACAATTGATAATCAAAAATGAGCACAACAATATCATTCGATAAAACTTCCATCCAAGGCGCATCCAGATTTGCGAAGAGAGAGCGAAGTTTCGAGCTCTCTCTTCCAATTTTGGCTATGGGAATCGACGCCGTAGGAAATGAATTTAAAGAACACACTGAGCTTGCTTCTATAAGCTCTCAAGAAGCTATTTTCTGGCTTGATTCTGGAGTAACAATAGGCTCCACATTAAAATTATCTCTGGATATCCCTAAAACCTTGCTCTTGGAAAACAATCTTAAGCTTGAGATTACGGGAAGAGTGACCTTCGTCAAAGCTGACCAAGAAAACGAAAAAAAACAGTTCATATCTCTCCGATTAGACAAAAAATATAAAATACATTCTACCCCCTAAAAAAAGATTTAAACTTTCACACCTTTTATCTTTCAATCAATCTATTCTTGACAACGGATTTTTGTTTTTATAACATATCCTTAAAAAAGAGAGAACAATGAAAAATCCTAAATCAGCAAAGAGGTCAACCAAGAAAGAAACAGCATTGAATAAAAAGCCATCTCAAGCTCCAGAGGTTACAAAAATCAATGTTCTTGTTTACTGTACATCGGATTTAATCCTCTCAGGTATTTTGAAAGCTTTAGAGAGCACCTCTGAAATAGATATTATCAATATCGAGAAAAGCACAATTGAATCTTTTATAGAATCTATAAAAAATCTCAAACCTCACGTTACCCTTTTTGCAAATTCTGAGCCTTTGCCCAATATTCGAGAAATCTGCAAAGCCATCATAGAAATTTCAGATGCAAAACCCAAGTCCAAGCTATTGCTTCTGGGAAATATTCCTGCCCATGAAGAAGTAGTAGGCCTCATGAATGCAGGCGTGAGAGGATACTTTGACTTGAATGACCCTTCAGATCAACTGGAAAATGCCATAAGAATAATAAATAAAGGAGAAATCTGGCTTCCCCGAGATAAGATGAGCAGCATCATGGATCGAATTATTTCTGTTGTAGGAAGAGACCTTAAAGAAAAGACCCTTGACCAACTCACTCCTACAGAATTTCAAGTTCTAAGACTCATCGGGAAAGGAAAAAGCAACGATGAGATTGCTGAGGCCCTTTTTATAAGCAAGAATACAGTCCGATCCCACATCAAAAGCATATACGCCAAGCTCAACACCCATAGCAGACTCCAACTTGCATTGTATGCCATCAATTCTGCCCTTTTTTAACCCATCGAAGATGATTGAGAGGTAATCATGAGAAAAAAATCAGCGTCAAAGAAAACACCATCCAAAAAAACTCCCACAAAAGAAACAGACTTATCCGATTTGAAAATAAACCGTCGCAAAGAATGGCGTTTTGAGCTACCGCTTCCAGTGAGAATTGAAGGGAACCTTCCTAAAGGAAAAGAGTTCAAAGAGAAAACTATCGTTGAAAATATAAGTTCTAAAGGAGTCTACTTCTGTCTTGATTCAGGTGTTATTATTGGTTCAAAACTCAATCTGGTGATAGACATGCCCAAAGAGCTAGGGGGCCATAAAGATTTAAAACTCTGTCTAGGAGGTCTCACTGTGCGTCTTGAGGAACTCGATAAAAAAGATAAAAGAACGGGTGTAGCACTCCGCTTCCATAAAAAATTTAAGATCATTCCTGAAGATAAAAAAAGATAATAACTTATCATAACTTATCATAAACTTTAAAACCACGAATTTAACCAGAAATCAAGCAATGATAAAAACCCCTTTCCCAATAATTTTCTCTTCTCTTATCCTTCCTTTTTTTGATTGCCAAAGTACTTTTCTATAAAATAGACTTGGAATCTTCGCCATGCTGATTGTTGCCTTAACGGGAGGAATTGCTTCAGGAAAATCTGTAGTTGCAAAAGTCCTGGAGGAGCTAGGATGCTACATTCATCATGCAGATAAAATAGCCCATGATCTCATGGAACCTGAAAAACCTACATGGAAAAAAATTATCGCCCACTTTGGGGAAAAAATTGTGAATGAAGATAAAACAATAAATCGATCTCGGTTAGGAAAAATCATTTTTCGAGATGAGAAAGAACGACGTTTCCTTAATGAGCTTATACATCCTCTTGTCTTGGAAAAGAAAAAAGAGATTATCAATCGTCTTAATAAAGAGGGACGATGTAAGATCTTTGTCTCCGAGGCTGCTTTAACAATTGAAGCTGGTTTTGCCGATTTCTTCGATAAGATTATCATGATTTATTGTAAAAAAGAGGTACAAATAAAAAGATTAATGGAAAGGGACGGGATCAATCGAATGGAAGCCTTGAACAAAACAAAGAGCCAAATGCAACCCGAAATAAAATTGAAGTATGCAGACTACACCATTGATTCTTCCGGTTCGCTTCAGAGCACAGTGGAACAAACAGAACGGGTTTACAGGAATTTGATGTTTGACTATGAAATGAAGAATACAATCGCTAAGTATGAATCTTGAATAATAAAAAATGAAATGCGAAGAATGTTTTACGTTTTATAGTTTGCTGATTTAAGTGAAGCGGCCAGGAGTGGGATCATGATTTCATGATGGCCGATAAAATAAAATCCTTTCCCTTTTTCCTCGTGGGGTCTCTTAACTACATTTTGGTAGGGACGGTAATGGTGGATAAAATCAAAAACAGCAGTAGAAAAGCTTTCAAGTCGCCGCCCCCTGTTCCTGATAATAGATAAAGCTTTGAGAAAAACTTCGGGTAGAATTACCGCTGAACCTATATTGACAAAAACTCCTCCACCTTCAAGCTTCTCCAACAAAGAACAGAAAAGGAAAAAATCTTTTAGAGAGGCGTTTCCTATGGCCTGCCCTTTTACTTCTGGATGAAAATGAATGATATCCGTGCCGATTGCAACATGGACTGTCACCGGGATGTTCAGGTTATATGCAGCAAAAAGGAGGCTCATTTTTTTATAAGGGAAATTAGACTCTGCTATCATCTCTCCAACAGCTTCACCCAAACCAAGGCCTTTTTCTTCTCCTGAATTTATGGCCTCATTCAACATTTGGCCTGTTTCTTGGGCCATACCAAAATGACCATTTTTAATCTGAAGCTCAACATCTTCTGAAGTCTGGCCGGCAAAGGCGATCTCAAAATCATGGATGATTCCAGCCCCGTTGAGCGCTAAGGCTGTAATCCATCCTTCCTTCATCAAATCGATAAAAACCGGGCTCAACCCCACTTTAACCACATGAGCTCCCAAACCAAAAATAATTGCTCTTTTCCTCTTTCTTGCCTTTCCCATCAAAAAAATGAATTCTTTAAAATCTTTACCTGCTAAGATATCGGGAAGGCTTCGGACAAAACGAGCAAAAATTCTCTCCGGGGCCACGATTTTAGCAAAATTGTTGATATTAACCTTGTTTTTTCTTGACCGAAGAGGATAGGTCTTCAGGCCCTTAGGCGAAAGAGGCTTGGTCTTATATTTACTCATAACTTTTTTTCCTGTTTAAAGAAAAAAATATGAAAAATAAATCCGAGCTTGGAAAGGTAATAAAGAATCAAAGAGGGGATTCTCGGCAACTTCTTCTCTTTTGAGGAAGCAATCTCTTCAGTTCCTGGCTCAATTTTTGATCTATTTAATGCTCTTCAAATCCTGTCCAGGTCTGAATTTTATTCTTTTTCCTTTTGTGATTTTAATTTGTTTATTTCGGCGGATATCCCTACCAAAGCCTGTCTTCTTGCGAACAACCTTAAAGCTGGAAAATCCTCTGATTTCGATCTTCTCATTTCTTACAAGAGCTTCCTTAAGAGAAGCGAGAATTGTTTCTACGATTAACAATGATTTTGCCCTGTTGAATTCGGATTTCTTTTCGATAGCAAGGGCAATATCATTCTTAATCATTGGAATCTCCTTTAATCTAATCGGCTAAATATAAATAAGTTATTGAAGATAAAAAGTCAAGATAAATTATTGACTTGTTTCAATCTCATTCATATAATGAAATCAGAATGAAAAAAAGGTTTCTTATTTTTTTTCTCATCTCTATCTTCCCCGTGATGAGTTATGCTTCAATCTTAAAAATCACTATTAATGCTCCTATTCATCCTATCACTTCAGAATATATAAGAAACACTATCGACAGGGCAGAAAAAGAAAATGCCCGTTTGATCATTATAGCCTTCAACACCCCGGGCGGCTTGGATACATCGATGAGAGAGATTATCGAGAGAATCCTGAGCTCGAAAACACCTGTGGTTGCTTATGTCAGTCCCAGCGGAGCCCGAGCAGCTTCAGCCGGATTTTTTATTGCCATTGCCTGTGACATCTTTGTCATGGCTCCTGGAACGAGCACGGGCGCGGCTCATCCTGTAGGTGTATCTATAACCGGACAGTCCATGGATAAAACTATGGAAGAAAAGGTCACCCATGACGCCGCCTCTTATATAAAGACGCTTGCTGAAAAAAGGGGGAGAAACACTAAATTAGCTGAGGATGCTGTCAGAAAAAGTTTAGCTTTCACTGAAAAAGAATCTTTAGAAGGAAAACTGATCGATTTAATAGCCGCGAGTGAACGGGAAATAATCGAACATTTCGATGGAAAACGCATCAAGAGATTCAGCGGAGAAGAAGTATTACTTGAGCTTAAAGGTGAAGAAATAATTGATATCCCTATGTCGGCCAGACAGAAATTTCTTATCACTATTTCCAACCCCAACCTGGCTTATATTCTCCTCATGTTAGGTTTACTCGGCCTTTATTTTGAATTCTCAAACCCGGGTGCCATCTTGCCTGGTGTATTGGGCGGGATCTTCCTTCTATTAGCCATCTTTTCTTTCCAGATTTTACCGATTAATTATGTTGGTCTGATATTGATTTTATTAGCAATCGGATTATTCATCCTTGAGATTAAGGTCCAGAGTTATGGAATTTTATCTATAGGAGGAATCATAGCTATGATTATCGGCTCGATTATGCTCATACCTGCTCCTATTCCAGAATTACGACCAAGTCTGAAATTTATCATTCCTGTGGCTATAGGCCTTTCTTCAATTTTTATCTTTCTGATCGTTATCGCCGTTCGAGCTCATATGAGAAGAGTTCACACCGGTAAAGAAGGCCTTGTGGGAGAAATCGGAGTGGCTCAGAGTGATCTCAAACTAGAAGGCAAGGTTTTTGTCCATGGCGAATTATGGAAAGCAGAAGCTTCTGAGGAAATTCCCAAGGGCACCAAGGTCAAAGTCCTTGAACTCATGAATAACTTGGTGTTAAAGGTCACCAAATCCTAAAAAGGACGGGAACAATCTTGGAATTTTATTTAGCTGTGAGGAAAAGATTTAAGCCATTCAGATAAATCAGAGTCAAAAATCACATGAAAGAGGCAAAAGCATAAGGAATGAATCAGAGAAAACCAGCCTCTTTTTAGTCAAAATTTATCAGGCTATGAAAGCCAACTCTTAGATTAGGAGGTAAAAAATGTTAACTGCACCGGTTATCGTGATTGGATTCATCGTCCTTTACTTATTGAATGCAATCAAAATTTTGAGGGAATACGAAAGAGGAGTAATATTTCGTCTTGGCCGGGTGCTTAAAAAACCTAAAGGGCCAGGCCTTATTTTTGTTTTCCCTCCAATCGATCGTATGGTTAGGGTAAGTCTTCGAATAGTTGTCATGGACATTCCCCCTCAAGATGTCATCACCAAAGATAATGTTTCGGTAAAAGTCAACGCTGTTGTCTACTTTCGCGTTATGGAGCCCCAAAAAGCTATAATCGAAGTCCAAGACTTCCTTTTCGCCACCTCTCAGCTTGCTCAAACAACACTCCGAAGCGTATTAGGAGAGGTTGAACTGGATGGGCTTCTCTCAGAAAGGGAAAAACTCAATCTGCAACTTCAGGAAATCATAGATAAACATACAGACCCATGGGGAATTAAGGTTCAACTCGTGGAGATGAAGCACGTTGACCTGCCAGATAATATGATAAGGGCCATTGCCAAGCAAGCTGAAGCAGAAAGAGAAAAAAGAGCAAAAATTATACACGCGGAGGGCGAGTTCCAAGCTGCAGATAAACTTGTCAAAGCAGCCGATATTATCTCAACTAATCCTCAGACCCTCCAGCTCAGGTTTCTAGGTACTCTTACAGATATTGCAACAGAAAAAAATTCAACCATTATTTTTCCTCTTCCTATTGAGATGTTTAAAGCCTTCACGCAACAAAAGACAGAGACAAAATAAATTAAAGCATGAAAAACAGAGATTACAGGGAACTTCAACTTTCAAGTTCACAACTCTTTTTTATTTTTCTGGCGATTTTAGTCCTGGGAGTGGTCATCTTTCTTTTAGGAGTATCAGTTGGCAAAAAGCAAGCTCAAATCGTAAGAAGCTCGGAAATAGTCGCAAAAGAAAAGGTTGAACAGGCCAAAGATAAAATTTCCCTGCCAGCCCAAGAACCAAAAGAATCCATAAGCAAAGAATTAGCCTCTCTCCAAAAAGTCAAAAAAGAAACTCAAAAGCTGCCCTTAGTGACCGGGAAAAAGACGCTTTTCTATGTCCAGGTTGGAGCTTTTAATAAAAGAGAGGCAGCCCTCTCCTTTGCGGAGGGATTCAAGCAGAAAGGCTATCCCGCCCTTGTACTGGATCCCTTTTCATCAGATAAAAAACAGATATTCCGCGTGAGGATTGGAGGATTCAACACCAGGGAAGAAGCCGAAGAAGCCAGAACCAGGTTGCAGTCAGAAACAAAAAAGAAGACCGATTACTTTATAATTAGAAGTTAAACATCGAGAGCCTGTTTTTCTCTTCCTCCCTCAGGGATCAGGAAAATAAAAAGCCCTACAGGTGTTTACATCTTGAAAAATAAAATACGGGATATTTTCCTGGCTTTGTCGAGCGGAGGGCTGGCCGCTCTTTCTTTTCCTAAGTTTGGCCTTTCTGTTTTTTCCTGGATTTCCCTCATTCCTCTTCTATTCATTATCTTTAAAAAAAGCCCCAAGCAGTCCTTTTTTCTGGGACTTGCGGCCGGATTTTCATATTACACCATCCTGATCTACTGGATCCCTTCTGTCCCCGCTCATTATGGCAGTCTCTCCATTGGAGTTAGCATCGTTATTTATATCCTCTTTGTCCTTTTTCTGGCTCTTTTCTGGGCTTTTTTCTGTCTTCTCTGGACAAAAATCTATCAATTCTTTCCAAGGCTTATCTTTCTCCTCTGCCCTTTTCTCTGGATTTCTTTAGAATATATCATTACCCACCTTTTCACAGGGTTTCCCTGGGGACTCCTCGGCTCCAGCCAGTATTTAAACATCTACTTCATTCAACTTGCTTCCATTACCGGAGTTTATGGACTTTCTTTTGTGCTTGTTCTTTTTCAGAGTCTTTTTCTCTACTCCATAAAATACAAAGAGAAAGCCCCCTTTTTCATAGGCTTAGCTTTCGTGCTCCTTATCCATTTAGGCGGGTTTCTAAGCTTGAAAAAAAACCCTTCCATTGAAAACTCCTTTACCGCTTCTGTTATCCAGGGAAATGTCTCCTCTGATATCTACTGGGATAAGATATCCACAAAAGAGGTTATGAGTCTTTTCGACCAACACCTTGAACTGAGCCGCCAGGCTTTTGAGAAGGGATCTCGCCTTATCATTTGGCCTGAATTCTCTATTCCTCTTTGTTTTAGCTGCTCCTATGGTCTTTATCAAGATTTTAAAGAAAGGCTCTTTCAGTTTGTTCAAGAAACACGCTGCACCCTTCTCCTCGGCACAAATGAGAATACTGGCACCCCTGGGAATATACGCTACTACAACACGGCCTTATGCCTCAGCCCGGATCTCTCCTTGAGTCATTACTATAAAATGCATCTTGTTCCTTTCGGCGAATATACACCTTACAAAAAAATATTTTTCTTTATCGAAAAAATGACCCATGCCATCGGAGATATCACTCCCGGAACTCAATACTCTCTCCACAGGTTTGAAAGTACCAAATTTGGGTCTCCCATATGCTATGAAATCATCTTTCCTGATCTTATCCGAAAATTCGTAAAAAAAGGGGCAAACTTTCTGGTCACCATCACAAACGATGGCTGGTATGGAAAGAGTTCAGCTCCATACCAGCATTTTTCTATGGCTGTTTTAAGAGCGGTGGAGAACAGGCGATATCTTCTAAGAGCAGCTACGACAGGCATAAGCGGTATCATCGACCCTTTTGGCCGCATTCTATCCAAATCTGAACTGATGACCAAGACGCATCTTACTGGAAACATCACTCCTTCCCAAGCACTCACTTTTTATACAAAATATGGCGATATTCTTCCCATAGGAAGCTTGACTTTAACAGCGATATTCCTTATTCTGGCTATGGTAAAGAGAAACAATGAAAGAAAAAGAGCCGGTTTCAAAGGTGAGCCATTCTGATCTCCTGGCGAAGATCAAAAAAAATCTTTCTAAATTTGAAGAACTAAGAGGTTTTCTTTGACCTCGGCCAAAAAAAGGCTGAGATCGAGGCCATAAACAAAGAGCTTTCCGCACCTGAGATCTGGAAGAACAAGAAAAAATTTCAATCCCTCCAGCAAAACAAAAAAGTATTAGAAAGAGATGTTCAACTTTTTTCCCGGATCTATGGGAAAAAAGAAGAGCTTGAAGTTCTGGTTGAGCTGGGTGAAGAAGGGGAAAATGTTGACGAAGAGATAAGGGAGAATCTGGCTTCTTTTGAAAAAAACCTCGCTGAGGCAGAGCTTCAAATGCTTTTCATCGAGGAAGATGATGCTCGAAACGCCATTCTAACCATCCATCCTGGAGCGGGGGGGACTGAATCCCAGGATTGGGCTCAAATGCTTCTCAGAATGTACCTGAGGTATGCGGAGAGGAAAGGCTTCAAAACTAAAATCCTCGACATTCTTCCTGGAGAAGAAGCTGGTCTCAAAAGTGTAACAGTTCGGATAAAAGGAGACTATGCATACGGCACTTTAAGCCAGGATTCAGGGGTCCATCGTCTCGTCAGAATATCACCTTTTGATGCCAATAAAAGACGACACACTTCATTTGCTGCTGTTTTTGTTTACCCTGAGGTTGAAGAAGACATCGAGATTGAAATAGATCCAGAAGATCTGCGAATAGACACCTTTCGTTCTTCCGGCCGGGGAGGGCAACACGTCAATGTCACCGATTCTGCTGTAAGAATAACCCACCTTCCCACAGGCATTGTGGTTCAATGTCAGAACGAAAGGTCCCAGCACAAAAATAAAGCCAGTGCAATGAAGGTTCTTAAGGCTAAGCTTTACAAGCTGGAGAAGAAAGCAAAGCGCGAAAAGCTGGATAAATTAGAGGATGCAAAATCAGATATTGCCTGGGGAAATCAAATCCGGTCCTACGTGCTCCATCCCTACCGGATGATAAAAGATCTCCGGACAAATGTTGAAACCGGTGATGTGGAAAGGGTTCTGGATGGAGATATCGATAAATTCATCAAATCCAGTCTCCTCCTGCGAAAATCAGAAAATAGTGTAGGGGCTTGATTCATCAAGCCCACCTTATAGAAATAAAAAAGGATTTGTAGGGGCTTGATAAATCAAATTCCTGCAGATAAATCAAGCCCCTACAATAAATAGATCGAACAGAAGGAAGAGAACTACAGAGTCACGGAAATAAGGACAAAATAACTACTTGATCTTATCCTTTGCCTCTTCCCATATTTCATCCATTTCTTCGAGCGCTACCTGGCTAAGTTCTTTTCCTTTCTCTTCCAATTTTTTCTCTATGAATTTAAATCTTTTTATAAATTTTTTATTGGCCTGTCTTAGAACAATCTCAGGGTTTACCCCGAGAAGACGAGAGACACTGGCCATGGAAAATAAAATATCTCCTATTTCGCGGAATATTTCATCTTCTTTTTTTGCTTTTAAAGCCTTTTCTAATTCAGATATCTCCTCCTTTACTTTCTTAAGAGCATCTAAAGGCTGACTCCAGTCAAATCCATAAGGAGAAACACGAAGTCCGATTTGAAAAGCTTCCATAAGAGAGGGAAAACATTTTGCCATGCCGTCTAAGATTGATTGCCTTTCTTTCTCTTCTTGTTTCTGCCGACACCACTCATTAACAACTTTTTTTGAAGTCTTAATGTTCTTTTGAGCAAACACATGGGGGTGTCGACGAATCATCTTTTGGTTGATCCCTTCCAAAACATCAGAAATGGAGAATTTTTCTTTTTCCTTGAAAATCCGGGCTAAAAAAACAATCTCCATCAACACATCCCCCAATTCTTCAGCCAATGACTTGGAATCACCAGCACTGATTGTATCTACAGCCTCGTAGACTTCTTCTAAAAAATAATTAGTTATAGACTTTTCATCCTGTTCCCTATCCCAGGGACATCCTTCCTCTCCCCTGAGATTGTCTAAAATCTCGACCAATTGTTTAAATTTTTCCCCTGCTTTTTTTGCATCTTTCATATTTCTTCTCCATTGAATTATCCCATGGATTATCGTAGAATTATATACCAATTTATTAAAAATATTTTAAATCAGAATAAATTTCAATCCCGACAAGCTTTTGAAAGAATCTCTTTTGGAAAAGGGGATAAAAATGCCAGATAAAGAAAAAAGCAAAAAGAAACAAGCGAAAAAGAAAAAGCCCGATGAGATAAGGGAATTCATTCCTTCTCTCGATTTCAGTTCTATCGTACTTCCTTTTTATACCCAAGCCTTAATAAAGCTGGGCATGGTCAAAGAACCCATGACCGATAAAGAGGAAGAAAACGTGGAATTAGCCAAGAGATTGATTGATTTACTCGCCCTTTTAAAAGAGAGGACAAAAGGAAATCTCAAGCCTGAAGAGGAAAAATTTTTAGCCGCCTGTCTTCAACAGCTCAGGATGAGCTACATGGAGAAAGCAAATATAATCAAACTGTAATCTTATGCAAGTCATAAACGGTTTTGAAAAGCTTCCATCATTTTCTAATAATTCGATTGTTGCCATAGGAAATTTTGATGGCATTCACTTAGGCCATCAAAAAATTTTGCAACTTCTTGCAAAAAAAACAAAAAAGCATGCTCTCCTCTCCCTAGTTCTGACTTTTTCTCCTCATCCAGAAAAAATCCTTGGAGAAAAAAGAGTAAAGATGATTCAAACACTCAATCAGAGAGTGAGAGAGATAAAAAAATTTGACATTAAGGCTGTCTTAATCGTGCCCTTTGATGAGAAATTTTCCAGCCTTTCCGGTCAGGATTTTATACAAAAGATTGTCGTGAATCTTCTTAAAGCAAAAGCAGTTATTGTTGGAGAAAGTTTTCGCTTTGGCAAAAATCGGGAAGGGGATATCTCACTTCTCCGTCGTTCGGCCTCCAGATTCAACTTCCAAGTTTATTCAATCTCCCCGGTGATGAAAGAAGGGATGATTGTGAGCAGCAGCCTTATCCGAAACTCTCTCCAGGAAGGGAACATAGAAACAGCTAATGCTTTACTGGGAAGACTTTATGAAATAGAAGGAAAAGTAATAAAGGGCAAATCGCGAGGAAAAGCTCTTGGCTTTCCAACTGCCAACATTGAGACAGAAAATGAAATCGTCCCTCCAGGTGTTTTTATTACAACTGCTGGGATAGAATCCGATACATTTCCCTCACTGACCAACGTGGGAAATCGTCCTACATTTGACCAGCAAGAAACAATTATCGAATCCTATATCATAAATCTGAACAAGAATCTTTATGGAGAGAAAATAAAAATCAATTTTATAAAAAAAATCAGAGGTGAGATGAAGTTCAAAACTCCAGATGACCTTTCACAGCAGATTGAAAGGGATCTCGAAAAGGCGAAAGATTATTTCGGCGTTAGGACCTAGATCATAAATTTATTTTCTTTTTTATGCTTCACGATATTTCCCAGTTTGTACTTGGGGAGTCTACCTGGAGGGCCAGACTTTTATAACCTTGATTTTTTGAGTATGTTAGCTTAATCAGATGTGAAATTTAGGCCTTCAAGGAAGGAACATATAAAAATCTAAATTACTGAAGTTATGGAGGCCTGACCCCACATTTTAACCCCATATTTCCTTGACTTTTTACCTAAGATATTGCATTTTCTTAGGAAAAGAATGAACTTCTCTTCAAAGAGGAACAAAGTTTTGACCTAAATCAGGAGTCACTTTATGAAAGAAAAAATTAAAGCCAGGATAATGGATTCCCGCAAGATAAAAAGAGCCATCCATCGAATGACCACTGAAATTATTGAACGCAACCGCAATTTGAAAAACTTAGTCATTGTCGGGATAAGGACAAGAGGAATTTATCTGGGAAAGAGAATATCAAGATTGATTAAAGAATTGGAAAAGATTGATATTCCTGTAGGAGTCTTGGATATAACTCTCTACCGGGACGATTTCTCAGAATTGGAAGCTCAGCATATGGTCAAAAAGACAGAAATAAATTTTTCTGTAGCGAAAAAAGATGTTCTCCTTGTGGATGATGTTCTCTTTACTGGAAGAACAATACGGGCTGCCATGGACAGCCTGATCGACCTGGGACGCCCTAAGACAATTCAGCTTCTTGTCCTCATCGATCGCGGCCATCGGGAGTTGCCCATCAGAGCTGATTATGTGGGAAAATTTCTTCCAACCTCAAAGCGAGAGATGGTACAAGTCCAGCTAAAAGAAATCGACAAAAGCGATGAAGTCCTTATTACAGAGCCGCCTGGGATGAAATAGGAGAAAATCTTGGCTTTTAAACACAAACATCTTCTCGGTATCCAGACCTTAACTTCTTCTGAGATAATGACAGTGCTGGATACAGCAGAATCCTTTTTCGAAATTTCTACTCGAGCGGTAAAGAAAGTCCCTACTCTAAGAGGAAAAACTATCATCAACCTCTTCTTTGAACCCAGCATCCGGACTCGGAGTTCTTTCGAGCTCGCAGCAAAAAGATTGAGTGCAGACATTGTCAATTTTAATCAGCAGACCAGCAGTACCGTTAAGGGAGAAACCTTCAAGGACACCATCTTAAACCTCGATGCTATGAACCCAGATGCCATTATCATCAGGCATTCCTGTTCAGGCGTTCCCCAATTTGCCACCACCTTCTGCCAAACACACATTATAAATGCAGGAGATGGAGCTCACGAGCATCCAACTCAAGCGCTTCTTGATGCCTTTACTATTAGACAAGAAAAAAAGAACTTTAAAGACTTGAAAGTCCTCATCGTCGGAGATATCCTTCACAGCCGAGTTGCACGATCCAATATCTTTCTCCTTCAAAAACTGGAAGTAAGAATCGTTCTTGTTGGCCCTCCTTCTCTTCTTCCCTTAGAATTTAAAA
>JREQ01003483.1_pt1 | contig 19409 bp, 23 predicted proteins | sample 210151 | NCBI WGS metagenome assembly JREQ01 (sample SAMN03019617, study PRJNA260268) | marine sediment metagenome | biome: Marine; feature: Sediment; material: Clay; isolation source: clay from marine sediments 31 meters below sea floor depth collected from... | place: New Zealand: Canterbury... | reverse complement strand
AGAGTGAAGGAGCAAGATTCATTGAACTCCCATGGGTGAAAAAGCAGATAATAGAAAAGCTTGGCTTTACTCCTCATCTTGGAACACTAAACCTTAAACTAAGCAAAGAGGAGATTGAACATAGAACTTTACTGGAAGAGGCGGAAGCAATAGAGATTTCGCCAGTCAAAGGTTTTAGTCGTGGAAAATGCTTCAAAGCTAACGTGATGGATAAACTGGAATGTGCAATTGTCATTCCAGAAATCCCAAATTACCCGGAAAATGTGATAGAAGTTATTGCGCCAACGAACTTGAGGGAGAAACTTCAACTTAGAGACGGAGACTCTGTTGAGGTTAAAATCCTAATGGAATAGGCGTTGTTTTCCCCCTTGTTTTGTAGAACCTTTCTAAATATTCCTTTAAGCATTTTTTCTTTTTAAGGTAAAGACCGTATCTCACAAGGGCGTTCATTGATCTTGCAGCATCTTCAGGCGAAAAATAGGCTGGAATGCCCAGTTTGTCAAATCTGTAACGTGTGTGCAAAGCCATTTCTGTTTCCCCAATGTCACATGCGACTACGGGCTTGGTATATTTACTTGCCACTTTTGCAACCCTATCAATAAAGTCCTCTTGCAAGGCTGGCGTGTGATGCAGACCCAGCACTATTATTCCGTGAATTTCACGGTCTTCAAAAAGTATTTTTGTTGCAAGTTCAAACATCTCAGAAGTTACTGAACCAGTCAAGTCAACTGGATTAAGGTTTGTGGCAAACTTCGGAAGTTTTCCTCCAGTCTTTAATTTCTCAAATTTCTGAATGGTCTCTTCTGAGAATCGCTTGACGTCTAATCCTTTTATTTCACATTCGTCAACAGCCATTATGCCTGGGCCACCAGCATCCGTGATTATCCCCACATTTTTTCCCGCTGCTGGTGGTTGCATGACTAATGCCTTTCCAGAGTCGAAGAACTCTTCCATATCCTTTGCCCTTAAAATTCCAGTCTGGGCAAAAGCTGCGTCATATATCTGGTCTGAACCAGCTAGGGCACCAGTATGTGAAGCCGCTGCTCTTGCTCCAGCTTTCGATCTTCCACATTTAAGGGCTACAACAGGCTTTTTCTTTGTAACCTTTTCAGCTACTTCTAGGAACTCTCTTCCGGATTTTATATCTTCGAGGTATAATAGTATGACTTTGGTGTCCTCGTCGTATAACAAGTAATGCAGCATTTCCGCCTCATTTACGTCACATTTATTCCCGAAACTCACAAATTTGCTAACCCCGATTTGCAGACCTGTCAAGTAATCAAGGGCTGCGACGCCGAAAGCCCCGCTCTGGGTGACTATTGCTATGTTTCCGGGCATGGGACGCGGAGTTGCAACCACCTCATCTCCTGTTATTAGAACCCTTGTTTCGGGTAAAAACAGCATGTCCACGCCTGTTCTTGAATCATAGACTCCGAGACAGTTCGGCCCCAAAACTCGTATCCCAGCTTTTTTCGCTGTAGCCTTAATTTGATTTTCAAGCTCATGGTTTCCAATTTCGCTGAAGCCTGAAGTTACTATGACAGCAGCTTTTACTTTTTTTGATGCCGCATCCCTCAGTACATCTACAACATGCTTTGCCGGAACAACAATAACAACAAGTTCGAGTTCCCCATGAATTTTAGTTACCGAAGGATAACACTTAAACCCCAGAACAGAATCTTCATGTGGATTAACTGGGTAAATTTCCCCTTTAAAAACTCCTCTCCTCTTGTTCTCAGCAAAATTCTTGAAAATTATCTGTCCTGCCTTGTTTATCTTTCTGGAGGCCCCAACAACAGCAACCGAACAGGGGTTAAAGAACGCGTGCATCTGCTTTATGGAGGGTTCCATTAGTATTTCACCTTCGGCTCTTCCTAACAATGACTATGGGTTTAGTCCTTTTTTCATTTTAGGCTCAACTCTTATTTCCTTTTCCCGAAGATTTTGCTGGCATGCATGGGCTACACGCATAGAAAGGTTAGTATTAGTAGAAATGTTTAAACTCTCGAGGGGAGATAAGTTAAATGGTTGAGCCAACGCTGACTGTATTGGAGGTGTGCTCACCGCCTAGCCCTAAAGGAAGGGCAGAAAGAGAACAAAAAGGGGAGATGAGAAAATGACTGAAAATTCGCCAGTGAAACCTACAGTGGTGTCCATTACTTCGGTGATAATTTTTCTTAGCGGATTTGCTTTGACAGTAGCGTCGATAATCGCGGGTGTGGTGAAATGAAAAATAAGGTACTAACTTCAGCGACCGTTCTCACGTTAATTTGGATTGCTAACATTTCCTCAGCTTGTGCAGAACCAAATCTTCACATCTATTCATTTGGCTCTCGAGAAGTAAATGTTAGAACTTTTGAACCTTTCGATTTATGGGCTGTAATAGAGAACCCAGATTCAATGGGACACTCCTATAGAATCGTCGTCATCTTTGAAGACTATGCAATAGCTGAAAATGGCTATATAAGCGCGGGTGGCTTCGATTTCATTTACCTAACTCTTGTGCCCACTAATTATGGGAATCGAACGATGGAAGTTCGCTTGTATCAAGATTCATCGGGAGGAGAATGGGTGGATGAAAGAACCAAGAGTGTTGTTGTGGAAAAAGGCTATCTTTGGACTCAAATCGAAAGCTTGAATGACAAGGTTGATAGTTTAGAAGCAGAGAATTTAAGATTAAATGGTATGATAAACACATTGACTTATGCTTTAATTTCACTGTTTATATTAATGTTTGCAGTAAGCATAACGTTTTGGTGGATTAGCAAGAAGAGGAATATTGAAAAAGCAAAAACTGGATGTTAAGACTTTATTCTTATAAAATGGATTTCACATTTTGCGGTCAGGGAGTATATGTAGCTGAAGGGTTGAAAGGGTTGCTATGGGTTGCTTCAGGTCTAATGCTTATTATTACTCGTATTATCCACGAATTCAGAAGGTCAAAAGACTTCAGAATCCTCTAACCGAAGAACTATTTAAACACCTTTTTTTCTGTTGTCTGAAGCTATGGCGTTAGCTTTCTTGCTGCTTAAGGGCTTAAAAAAGGGAATTAGCTGGGACATCGCCACGAATGAGAACTATGGGTTTATGTTTTACTGTTTCCAGCATCTCCCAACTCACACCTGTCAAATCAACCTTAAACTTCTCAGTCATGTCCCACACCGTTTTTCCAGCACCAAACCCTCTCACACGATTTGCAATGTTAGAAATCGTCAAGGCTTCTTCAACGTTTATTTTGCATCCAGCCACAGCAATAGGCGTCGGACGTTTCTTAAGCTTAAACATACGCGCAATCACATAGGTTATGAATCCGCCGAAAGAATGAATACCTTTTATAGGTGTTGGTCTTGGTGTGAAATGGAAATTTCTAAACGAGTAGGTTTTATCTGTGTCTACAATCATCACAAAAACATTCTTTCCAAGCCTTAACCGTATTTGCCTACGCATTTTTTCAGCTATTTCATCTGCATTGCTCAAGGGTAAACTGACGTAAGCATAAGCCAAATTACTTCCGTCAATACCTCCTTCCGAACCAAACATTAGAGCCTGCAACAATCCAGCCTGCTGCAAGGCAACCTGTTTATGGCGGCTTCCCATTTCAACTGGATATTCGTGAAGATTTTGAAGAAGCCTTTCTCGAAAATGACATAACGGTCCTAGAAGGTACCCCCAGACTACTTGCATCCAGTAGTTAGCGATTAACTCTGCACACAAACTTGGTTTAATCATGTTTTCGTTAACAATATTGTTTAATGCTGTTGAAATCGCTTTCTCCGATACAACCACGAAATCTCTATTCAATATTTTTCCTCTAACACCAGCAACTATCTCTTCTAGGAAGTTTTCTCCAGGTCTCCAATATTTTGTGGCAATAGCCAACGCTTTGTATTTAACCATTTACATCGCATTAATTTTGTTAAAATAAAATGAAGTCTAAAGGCTTTGGAAACGTTTCTTTATTTCTTGAACATTACATTCTGGTGGTTTCATTTTTCCTTCAGGGCAATAACCTAATTCAATGCATGACGGACCAGCGTTTTCAAAAAGGACAGGTGCAACCCTCTTGACTTGCCTAAGCATTTCTGTTGCAGCTTCTCTTATTTCCCACTGGGCACGAACGCAACACCGCAAATTGAAGAAGTGACGTAATTCACGTGCGTTCATTGTTACGATTATGTTTGTTTTACATGCGTTTGGAAGAATGAATCTTGCATCCTCTTTGGGAATCCCCAGTTTCAGAAGCTTATTGTAGGTTTTAGAGATTCTTTCTAATGTTTCTTTAAACAGTTCTTTTGCTTCCGTTTTGCTTGCTATGCTGGGTGGCGTTACATATTTCTCAAGCGTGTTATAGGTGACGTAACGTTGGCTTTGCTGTGTATAAGATGCAACACGATGTCTGACGAGCTGATGAGTCATGGCCCTGGACACGCCTTCAATGCTGAATGTGAAGGAGGCGTGTTCAATCACTGAAACATGACCGTAACCAGTTACTCGCTTAATTATTCGCTTGGCAGCCTCTGGATCCATTTTGTCAAAAATTTCTGAGGGGCTTCCGGTTTTTGTTGATGTTAAGGCTGCGGTTCCGCATAGAAGTTCAGGGTCTGCTGTGTAGCGAAGAAGCTTGACTTTCAATTTTTTGACCTCACCTTTCATTGTTGTATGGAAGTAATAAATTTGCTTTGTGTAAAAAAGAAGGGTTTTGAGAAAAATTAAATGGATGATTCATACACAACCTAAAAGAAAGCAGTTGACATTGTTTTGTTAGAGGTGAGTTAGCTTGGATTTGCGGTTGCTAACGTTTTTGATGGAGTTCGTAAGCTCTTTCATAAGCTTGCTCGTTGGATATTACGCGTTGAAAGGCTACAAAGAATTCTCAATTAAAGGCCTTTTTTCCTCTATTTGGGCTTCCTAATTCTTGGCATCGGCACTTTTCTGCGTGTTTTTAGCGCAACATACTTCGTCATATTACTGAGAGCTTTAGAACCTGCGCCTCATTTAAGAAGTCTCATCAACTTAGCGGGGTTGATTTACACTTTGACCCAGCTTATAGCCTATAGTTTTTTTACAGTCACTTACATCTTGCAAGCCAAAGCTTTGGGTGAACGCAGTTTAGAGCTGGGCATGGTTTCTGCTGTTCTTTTCCCGATTTATGGGTTGTTTTTTAACCCGTCACTTGAGTTGATTGCTATAGTTATGCTTGGATTCATAACTGTGCACTCTTTCAATAATTGGATTCTTAAGAGGAGCAGTGGGTCGGCGTTGGTTTTTTTGGGTTTTGGGTTTATGTTCTTGAGTCATTTGCTTTTCTTGTTCATGATAATGGAGCCTGTGTTTCTGTTCTTTGGACAGGTGACTCAACTGGCTGGTTTTCTGTGCTTGTTGGTTATGTTGGCTAGGGTGAGCAGGGTACATGCCTAGAGAGCATAAGGAATATCGTTCGAAAGCCCGTATTTACGTTGATATTTTAGCTTCTATTATGAAGCATGGTGGGAAATCGAGGCCTACGCGTATCCTTTATGGGGCAAATCTTTCGCATGATCGTTTGATGAAGCATTTGGGTCAACTTATTGAGTTGGGGCTTGTGGAAGAAGAAAAGCAAGATGATGCTGTGATCTACAAGTTGACTGATAAGGGGAGAAAGTTTCTTATAGAGTTTATTAAGATGGAAAAGTTCGCGGAAGCCTTCGGAATAACAATTTAGCATGGACCATAAAACCAGGAAAATGCTTAGATTATATGTTTGTTCTTGTCTCTGTCTTAAATTTTTTATCTTCAACATTACAATGGGTTCACTACTTAGAGCAAAATGTTTGTTGATAATCCATTCAACAAGAATTGTTGCGTTTACTTTTTAATCTCCATTTGGCATATAGATTAACGAGATGTCTGCAAGATCACATCGAATTGACAAGCTTTGCAACTCGTATGCAAAAGAAATTTTTAGTATTTACTCCAGTAGGGTCGCTACAGAGCCGAGTTATTATCATGTTTTGAAAAAATTGATCGAATCATTAGCCAAAATCGAGGGAAAGAGAGTTGACGTAACAATTGCTTCTAAGAAAAAGGAAGGTGCTATGCCAGACCTTTTGGTGAGAACAAATGAAGGTTTCATTGTTGGCTATATTGAAGCAAAAGATCTGGGAACAAATCTAAACAAAGTGAAGGACAGCAAACAGTTAAAGAAATATAGGAAATGTTTTCCAAATCTCCTTCTAACAAATTTCTCAGACTTTTTTCTATTTAGGAAAGGTAAGCAAGTTTCGAAAACTACTCTGTTTAATTATGCAGATCTTGGAAAACGAGTGTTACCATCTTCCAAGGAATTCTATGACTTCTTACAGGTTTTCCTTTCTTTTTCGATTCCTAGAAAGATTACAGCACATGATTTGGCATCTGAACTGGCAATAAGAACAATCTGGCTTAAAGATGTCATATCAGAAGAGCTATTAACCAATGAAGATTTAATGGAGCTATACGAAATATTTAGAGAGGATTTGATAACATCTCTAACTCAAGATGATTTTGCAGATCTGTATGCTCAAACAATCTCCTATGGTCTCTTATTCGCTAAAATGCAAGCCCGAAATAAACCATTCGATAGAACCCTTGCCTACTCTTACATACCAAAGACAATTCCTTTGCTTCAGAGAGTTTTCTACTTACTTACTGGACCAAACTTGCCAAAATCGATTGAATGGATAGTTGATGATATCATCAAACTATTATCATCTTCTGACTTGAATCAAATAAGACAAGAGTTTCACACGAAAAAGTGGGTTGATGATCCAGTAGTATATTTCTATGAAACTTTTCTAGCTATTTACGATCCAACTGAACATAAGAGAAGAGGAGTCTATTTTACTCCACCCCCTATTGTATCATACATAATTTCATCCGTACATCTACTTCTGCAAGATAAATTTTCTAAGAAAAGTGGATTCGCTGATCCATCGGTCACCTTCTTAGACCCAGCAGCTGGAACGCTTACTTTTTTCACCACCGCAATAAGGCTTACTCATAGAGAATTGCGCAGAAAGCATAAATTAGGAGCTTTTAGAAAGCTAGTTTATGATCATATTCTAAAAGACTTTTTTGCCTTTGAACTGTTGCTTGCCCCTTATGTAGTTGGACATTTCAAAGCAAATGTTGTTCTCAATGATTTAGGGTATGTGCTTAAGGACGATGAGAGAATTCAGTATTATTTGACCAATACTTTGGAAATCAGTGAAATCCAACAAAGGAGGATACTACCAGCCCTAGCTAAGGAAAGTGAACAAGCAACCAAGATTAAGGAGAGAATTCCGATCCTAGTTATTTGTGGAAATCCTCCATATCGCGTGCGATCCGAGAATAAGTCCAAGTTCATTGAAGGGCTGATGGAACTCTATAAAGAGAAAGTAAAAGATGAAAAAAATATTCAACCATTGAGTGATGATTACCTTAAATTCATTAGATTTGCACAGTGGAAAATCGAACAATTAGGTCATGGTGTAATTGGTTTCATTACAAACAATTCATATCTTTCTGGACTAATCCATCGAGGAGTCCGTGAGGAACTACTAAAGACGTTTGACGAGATCTACATACTAAACTTACATGGAAATTCAATAGTTGGAGAAACTACACCTGACGGGAGAAGAGATGAGAATGTTTTTGATATAAGGCAGGGAGTCTCGATTTCGATTTTTGTCAAACTCGGAAAGAAGGGAACAAACGTAATCTCTTATTCCGATTTGTGGGGAAGTAGAGAGGAGAAGTACTCTTTTCTGGAACAAAACAATGTGTCAACGACTACGTGGAAGAAACTGAAGCCTAAGCCACCAATGTTCTTCTTCGTGAAAATGGCAGAAACTTTTGAGGATGAATATTCCAAGTTCATTTCTTTGGAAAACATATTTAGCAAATCAACTAGCGGGGTTAAGACGCATAGGGATCGCTTCGTAGTTGACAATAACGAACGTGAACTACTGAAGAGATTAAAGCAATTTGCATTTGGTGATTTCTCCGAAAGACAACTTGGAAAAATGTACCGTCTGAAAAATACAGGCACTTGGAATATGTTGAAGGCGAAAGAAGCTTTAAAAGTAAATGGAGTCGATGAAAAGAAAGTACGCTTATACCTCTATAGACCATTTGATGTAAGGTATCTCTATTATGACCCAATAGTCATAGATAGATCAAGACCTGAAATGCGAAAATACTTTGAGATAGATAACATAGGGCTTTTGGTGATGAGGCAAGTTTTTCTCAATGCACCTTACATGCATTTTCTTGTTGCAGACAAACTCTCAGACATGCGTGTGTTCAAGAGCAATCGAGGAGCTTCTCTTATGTATCCTCTGTATCTACCAAGCAAAGATAAAACAACGAGAAAATCGAATATTCGGCAAGAATTCAAAGAGGCACTTGAAAAATTATATGGAGTAACAATTGATCCAGAAGAGGTTTTATTCTACATCTATGCAATTTTACATTCCAAGCAATACCGCCTGAAGTTTGATGCATTTTTGCGAATTGATTTTCCAAGGGTTCCGTTTCCATCAAATTACGAATTGTTCAGACGAATTTCAGAGTTAGGGCATAATCTTGTCGAGTTGCATCTATTCAAATCTCCATTAATCGACTCGACTAAGATACCATATCCAATTGAAGGGACTGACTCAGTCGAAGAAATAGATTATGATAAGGAAAATCAAAGGATCTATATCAACAAGTCACAATTCATTGGTAACGTTCCAGAACAAGTTTGGGACTATCAAATAGGGGGCTACAAGGTATTGGAGAAGTGGTTAAAAGGAAGAAAAGGAAAAAGACTGAACTCAAAAGAGATCAATGTTTTGCTGAAAGTTGTTTCGATTATCCTTCAAACGATCCAACTTTCTGAACAAATAGATAGGTATTTCTTAGATGTTGAAAATCAGACAGTGGGTCTAATTTTTGCGAAAAAACAAAGAACTATGATGGATTTCTGGCACTCCGATCAAGCCTGAGAATGGCAGTCCAAGAACCCAAAGTAAAAGTCTTTATTCCTATGTATGAACCGTCAAAAGTTGTTAAATGTGAGAAAAGCGGAAAGGTTATAGCAAAACCAAAGGAACTAGCTAGAATAACAAAGAAGAAAAAAACAAGTGGTTTTTAAAATGGTTATTTCGTTTAGTGTTAAGCGAGTTCGTGATTTCTTGTTTTCCAATGGATTTGTCTATACATTCAGAACACGAAAGCGTAAGCGTGTGGGTAAAGACTGGATAAGAAAGAAAAAAAAATCCAAACTAAAAATGGCGGATGTGTATATCGAATTCGTTAAGCAAGTGAAAAGCGGAAAAGAACTAGAACCATACGTACAAAACAGTGGATTCGCAACTTTGCAAGAATGGAACACAGAAATCCACAAGCTACACAAAAAACTCGGAACACCCAATGGATGGTTATACAAAGTAACAATACTACACTAAACCACACTTTTTCATTTCAATTCTTCAACATTCTGGGAAAAAGCAAAAAATATTCTTAAAGGCTAACCAAGAGAACCAAAAGAACCTATCAATGTCACAAATCCAATCGTTGTAAAAATATGTTAGGATTATAGATCCTTTAGATTCAATCGAAGTTTCTTCCACAAGTCATAAAAACTGAAGCAGAAGACATAATAGATGATGAGTTATGTTTGAAGGCGAAAAGACTCGAGTTTTCTGGTGGGGTTTAATAATCTTCGGTCTCGCTATTGTCGAATTATTCTGTGTTGTTTGGTATACGTTTGCACTCAACTACGGTTATTGGTACTCTTCACATGGTTGGCGATTTGTTACTCCATGGATTTTCGGAGGTGTCGTTTTCTTGCTTATCGGGTTCTACATGATGATGTCTGGTGGAAAAAAGGAAAAAGAAAGTGAAACTTGAGAGAAAAGACACTAGGAAAAATGGTTATGCGTTTAGTTTCTGGCGAACTCTATTTTGAAAGAAAATAAGAAAAGAATGCACGCATGATAACTCTATCTTCTCTTTTTCCTAAGTCTGCAAACTCAATGTTTGTTATACGTGTTATGTCTGTTGTCCTCGTTATGCTGTAATTGTAAACACTTAAGTCCCTATCTTATAAGTTAAGATTCAGGGCAAAAACATCTATTAAATTACCTTCTACTGAATGAATCGTTCATACGAATCATGCGTCACCCTTTATCAAGACACCGACAAAGCTTCACTTAACAAGCCCAAAAGGAGGTGGAAAAAAGATGAAGTCAAAAATAAAGATTCTCACCATCACAATAGTAATAGTTGCCGTTGCAAGCGTATTTTTGTATGCACCATTGACCAACGCACTTCAGTCTAATGGAGATTCAGAATCGGATGTGGAAATACTTAACGACATGGATTTTGATGCACGTTGCAGGTGCAAACCTCGACCCAGAATTCGCCGTGTTTGGTGGTTCCTCAATCACTCAGAACCCACGAAAGTTGACGGAACCGCTGTCGCTCTATTCAAGAACATACTAATAGTAGACACCGCCGAAGGACAGATACGAATTCATTTGCCACAAGCATGGACTATTGACGGACAAGTAACGATGAGAGAAAAACTCTTTGAAAGTGACTACTTGAGTGAAGACGAAACCATAACTGTTAAGGCATTGAGAGCAGACGTAATCGACAAGCAAGGATTATGCGTTTACTTGCTACTGGGCTACGAAATCATCAACAAATCTACAGTCCACGCACATACCATCCTACCATTCAACATAGAGACCTAAGCGCGCACATCCAAGTGATGTTCTCAATATTTGACAGCGAAACATAGCAATACAGCTAATGCTACGCAGGCAAACAAGTCTGGCAACATGGCAAACAGTCCAAGACCGAACGCACATAAACCAAAAACCACACGCGCAGTCTACAAACTAAGTGGGCGCAAAATTCGCGCCCTCTCTATGTAAACCTCGAAGTAAAGAAATGAAACTTTAAAGCCATCATGGGACTATCGGCTCCGCCAAGACAACGCTACTGAATGTAAACATAATATTGATTAGATTTTGCACGTTAACGACGCGTTTGTTATGAGAAGATTCTTTATATGTTTGTGTGTGGAAAATGTTGGTGGTGAATGCTTGTTGAATGACAGCAAGGTTACTTTGGAAATGGTTTATGGCGAAGTTAAAAAAATGAGTGAAAAACTGGCTTTTATAGAAGATGTAATTGAAGAAGTTTTTATTAGAACGATTCCAGAAGAGAGCTTGTCTAAAGAGAAACTTGAGGAAATTAAAAGGCGTGTAGCAGAAGTGAAGAAGGGAGACTACGCGACTTTAGAGGAAATCAAAAGTGACTAGGTACAAAGTAGTCGTCCACAAGAAAGCTTACAGATTTCTTCTTCAAATAAAAAATAAGAGTATAAGAAACAATCTCAAAAATGCTATGATGAAATTAGAAAACTATCCTTTTACACTTAAAGAAATGGACGTAACAAAAATCAGGGGCTTAGAAAGAACTTTTAGAGTGAGAATAGGCAACTACAGAATAATATTCTATGTAGAGAAAACAGAAAAGACAATTTACGTAACTCACATAGAAACAAGAGGAAAAGCATACAAGAAGCTCTAGCCTCATTAGAACTAGCCTAACTGATATTACACGTGGGCGTAGACGCGGTCGCTTGTGTATCTTCCTGTTTCCATTTCTCTTTCTATTTCATGCAACAGCAATATTCGCTTAAAAGTTGGTGGGTGTGTCGAGAACCACGTGTTTATTTTTGACCATGTTGATTTAGCTTCTTTTTCCATAGCCAGCTGTAACTCTCTTTCGTCCAGCACCCCATCTTTGTCCAAGTCGTACTCTTGCTTTCTAGACATTATACGCTGAATTTCCTGTTTAGCTAGCGCTGGATCGCCAATGTAGAATGCTCTAGCCCCAGACGGCGGTTTTCGTGAAAGCGACAACCCATAAGTTATCTTTGCCAGTGCACTTTGGAGGCTTCTAGGCGAGGCAGTTACATAGGCTGAGTAGGCATCTGCGTAATGTTCTCGCAGTCTGCTGAGCTTCATCACGCACAGAAGAGAAATGATGTAAACTATGTAGGAGATTATTCCGACTAAGAAGAACGCAGCTCTTATGCTTCCTGCTTCTTTCCTCCTTGAAGAAGATCCAGATAACCTTGCCGCTATCCATGTTCCGCGAGCAATGAGATAGGCGAGTAGGGGTAATGCAGAAAGCAGGGTCATCACGATGTAATCTTTATGTCTTATGTGTCCTAGCTCGTGGCCGATTACGCCTTTAACTTCTTCCTTGTTTAGCTTGATTAGTAGTCCTTCATGAACTGCTAAGGTGGCGCTGCCGGCTGTTCTGCCGAAAACAAAGGCGTTTGGCGTTTGGTCTGGAACTGTGGCTAGTTTTGGCATTGGTATCCTGCTCTTGTCTGCAAGTTCCTTTACGGTAGATTCAAGCCATGGATTTTCTCCGGGTTTTAGATAGCGTAAACGCGTTGAGGCTTTGACGATGGCTGGTCCGATAAGATACTGAATCAGTATGAAAATTATTGTGCCAATCAAAGCGAATATCAAGGGGAAATCAAAAATGAACATTATTGCCGCTAAGAATATGGCGAATATAAAAGCTACTAGAAAAATGGATAAGCTCATCGTAAGCTTCAACTCAACTAATCTGGCCATCTTCTCTCATTAACGAAATAACAAAATATTCAATTAAAGCTTTCCTAACAAGAAACTTGTCACAACGATTTCATTATCTTGCCGTTTGGAAGCATGTTGTCAGGGTGTGGTATTCCCGTCTCCTCCAGTTTGTATCGTACACACCGCATATAATCACCCATACGATACTCCTCTATCCATTTTCGTTCCAGCCTCCCTTCCTCATAAAATCTTTTCATCGGACAAACAACGTACCATTTGCAAACTTTCTTCATTTCTGGTCAGGTTGAACATGAATGACAGATCTTAAAAAACTTGAGCTGGAAGATGTAAACGCGGCATTAGAAAAATTGCGCCGTTGAAGCTTCAGAATATAAGATTTCCTAATCTAAAGCAAGATTTAGGTGGATGTGATGTTTATGCTTGCCCAAGTCCAGAAGAGGTTGTCCACACTAACTGACATGGTGGATCCAGCGCTTGGTATAAATGCTATGATGTAGTACGTTCCTAGTTCAATTTCTTCCTCAGGAGAATGAACACTAGTTTGATTCCATAGAAAGGTTCTTTGGAGAATTTGGTTAGATTCAACTGAAAAATCCGTCTCCTCTAGACGGCATGGGCTATAGTATACCTGCTTCCTCACGGTGGGATTATCCCCATATGGATGTTCTATGCTCATCACTACTGGGTTGCTCACTCTAGACTTAAAGGAGTGTGCGATGAAACCCATGTTTTTGAGAGACACGGAAATGTTGACAGTTTCGCCAAGCTTGTAAGTAGACTTGTCTGTGGAAACAGAGAAAGACCATTTTGGAGTGATTATAACCCAGACTGACTGTGTGGAAACTATCGCTATAACCATTACGCTAAATGTAAGGAGAAGTATCTTTTTCCGGCTCAGCTTTTCCATAAGCGGTTCAACAAGAAGAGCGTATATGAAGAAAGGAATAACCATGTAGGCTAATGCTGAATAGAAGACAAGAGGTTGCGTCCCAACATGTACAACTATTGAGGCTACAACTGTCAAAATTAAAATCGTTACAGAGAACAACAGGATACGTAATCTAGATCTCATTCTGTCTTTGGTAATAACTGACTCCAGATTTTTAAATGTTTTGTATTACTTGAAATGAAATAACAGACACTATTGCACAAACAATGTAGCATTTGCGAGCTTTCTTCGTTCCAATCAGTTTGGTACACGGATAACTTTTGTTGGCGTAACGATTATTGAGACTTTTTCATCTTTTTCCTCGAAAGGAACTGCTTCAACAACTTGAATATCATGAACTGTTGTTACGGTAGGAATGACTCCGAAATTTCTCTTCAAAGTTTTTATTTCAGTGTCGCCGTAGCCGTGATCCTTTCCCAATCGGTGTCCATACATGTCAACCGCAACAGAGCCTTGAACGATTAAGTCGGGTTTAGGAAAATCCCGCACTTCGACTCCGTATTTGAAGGCTCCTTTTATGGTTGACGAGGAGTGTTCTTTGCCTCTTACATCTGCTGGGTTGATTAAGATAAAGCCTTTTTTAAGCCTTGGAGAAGCCACTACGAGGATTTTTCCATCTTTTGAAGCGTTTTCTCTGACTTTGCGTTGCGGTGAATCTGGATTAACGAAAACAATCTTAGCCTTTTTCCATTCTTCTAGTCTGCGTAATTTTTGGGCTGTGGCTTCTGCTCCAATAAAGTTTGGAATCCTGCCTTTGCATGGAAGCGGAAACACTGCGATTCCGGAGTGTTCCATCTCGTTCCAGATTTTCTCTCTCAACTGCTGCTTTTTTGAGGTTATGCTCATGGAAATCTACAACAAAATGGAAGGGGATGTTTAATGATTTTAGATTATTCCGAGGTTTTTGCCACCTTCTTTGAAGACTTCTAAGGTTCTGTCTAGTTGTTCTGTTGTGTGTTTTGTGCACAGCTGGACTCTGAGTCTTGCTTTTTCTCTTGCAACCATTGGGTAGAATATTGGCAGTACAAAGATACCTTTTGTCCAGAGGTAGTCTGCAAAGTCCTTTGATGTTTTGCTTTTTCCACACATCACCGGAATTATAGGCGTTTCCCCGTTTCCAGTGTCAAACCCAGCATCCTTGAATCCGTCTAAGAGATGGTTGCGGTTTTCCCAAACTCTTCTAACGTGTTGCGGTTCTGTTTCAAGCACGTCTATGGCTGCAATGCAAGCGGCAGCAACACCAGGCGGAACAGCACCGCTTAACAACCAGCTTCTAGCCTTATTATACGTGAAGTTGCGAAGGTCTTCGCAGCCAGTGATGTGCCCACCTACGACACCGAAAGCCTTTGAGAAAGTGCCCATCTCCACATGCACTTCGTCACGTCCAAGTTTGAAGTGGTCCACGATTCCTCGTCCACCGTCGCCTAAAACACCTTCGCCATGGGCATCGTCCACGTAGACACCAGCGCCGTACTCTTTGGCAATTTTGGCTATTTCTGGTAGTGGTGCAAGGTCTCCGTCCATGCTGAAGACTCCGTCTGTAAAGATCCAGATGTGTTTGTACGGAGGATCGTGTTTTTCCGCTTCTTCCATCACACGTGTTAAGTCTTCTATGTTTTTATGTTTGAATATAGCTCTGTCCGCGCGGCTCAGTCTTACTCCGTCGATTATTGAACCGTGGTTCAGCTCGTCTGAAACGAACAGGTCTCCTCTGCCAGCAAGCTGGGGAATAAGCCCCTCATTAGCCATAAATCCTGTTTGAAATGTCAGCGAAGCTGGAGCGTTCTTGAACTTCGCTAGACGACGGTCCAATTCCTCATGAAGAACCATGTTGCCAGAAATCGATCTGTCGCTACCAGCGCCTGCTCCGTATTTTCTGGTTGCTTCTATCGTTGCCTCAACCACTCTTGGGTGAGTTGCAAGGTTTAGATAGTTGTTTGCACAAAGCATCAAAACCTCCTTTCCATCTACCGTACAGATGGGTTCGCTTGCGCTTTCCAGAACCCTAAGCTGCCAGTTAAGGCTTTCACGAACCAAGCGTTGATATTCTTCACCTAAATATCTTGTTGGATGACGCGAAACTGCCACATCAATCACCTTCTACAAACTTAGTTTCAGTTTCTTTTAATATTTACCTATAACTTTTTCGTAATCACATCGTCCTCTCAATGCTTCGCTTCTTAAACAGAAAAATGGAAAAGACGGGTTTGACTGGCGCGCGCCGAAGTTTTGCAAAACTAAAAAACAAGAATTTTCCATTTACTTGTAACAAAATCTTCATTATACAGTCATTCAAAAAGAATGAACTATTAGCGCTCGGTAGATGTAGCCCAAACACGCCTTCCCAACAAGATCAAACCAACCAGAAAAGCTAGACCTACAAAACTCATTCCAACTGGATTGTCAGTTCGGGTTGTATCCAATTCTTGCAAAGGTGCAATAACTATGAAGAAGGTTAGTGCTCCGCTCACGAGGGCAAAGCGATGTTTTTCGCAAGGTTCTTTCCATTCATAACGCGTAAGCAGCTTTGTGTAGAGCAAAACAAGGGCAGGTCCAAAGAGCATTCCAACAGGCCACCAGGGTATTAAGGTGGGTGTTAACCAAAAGCCAAAAAAGAATGCAAAGGTTCCAACAGTACCAATTGTCCACATTAGAGATGATCTTGGCAAGGGTTTTTTACCATGGCTTCCCCATTCTGTTGGAAGTTTGTAGGCCGCATAGCCAAACAGTATCATTGTCCAAATTGTAAGCAAATACTGTGGAAAAGGCGGCCAATAACTAGAAGCCGAAGCAAATAAGACGAAACCGATAACGACTACGCTTAGAAGAAGAATGAAAATTGTCTTGAACATCTTTTTGCTCACCCAGCTTTCAGTACGATGTTGAGGATATGCCAGCTCTATCAACATGATGGGTACGGTGATGCTGTAGACGGCGTGGTAAATTGTAAGCATATCAGCCCAAACCCAGTTGATGTCAAGCCACCTACCATACACAGTCAGTTGCCCCAAATCAGGCCAGCCAGAATTGAAGAAGCTGCAGACCATCAGACCTTCTTCCAAGACGCCATATGCGGCGCCAAGCAGTAACACAGAGCCTATGCCTTTCTTCCAGCGAACCTTCAACTCTCTCACAATTACGGCGCCGCTGCCATAAAGCGATATAAGCATGACGAAACCGAAAGGATTAAAGAACTCCACAGGCGGAGCAGAACCTGAAAGTAATTCTCCAATGGCAGGCGACAACAAGAAAAGAGCAAGAGCAGGCGAAAGTTTGGATAACTTCATGACTAACAACGTAAACTCGTTAATAGATATTATATTTTGTATGTCTTGCTTATAACGAAATTCCGCAAGTTAAGAGGCTTCCGCATAAATATAACACACAATATGCTACGCAATCACCAGCACCACCAAACTACTAAAAAATCCTAGAAAACGACGCACAAGAGAGAAACTCAACTAGAATTGGAGAGGCTTGAAATCTCTCAGCTGTACGACGGGTCGGACAACGTCTTAATGCTTCGAAATCTCAAACCGCTCCAAGGCAATACTAACGCGCGTACTCTTAAAGGTCACTCTGATAAGGATGTGGATAGAGTTCTGAAATTGTAAACTTCTTTACTTTTGATAAAGACAAAACTGCACTTGAAAATCACGGCTTCAAGAACACTGAAGCAATAAAGAGTTACTGTTTCATTGATGGATGTTATGTAGACATGATGTTTTACGAGTATCCTTAAAGATTGCCTTCAGCTAACCGTTTCGTCAGTTTTTCAATCATATCCTTTGTCATAACAGACAAATCATACGTTGGATTCCAACCCCACTCCTCACGAGCCACGCTGTCATCTATCGACATTGGCCAAGAATCAGCAATCTTCTGTCTAAAGTCAGGCTTGTATTCACATTCAAATTCTGGAATGTACCTTTTGATTTCAGACGTCAGCTCTCCTGCAGAGAAACTCATTCCAGTCACATTGTAACTCGTACGACATCTAATCCGAGACGGGCCAGCCTCCATCAGGTCTATGGCTGCTTTAATACAGTCAGGCATATACATCATCGGCAACACTGTATCCTCCCTCACGAAGCATGTGTACCGCTTATTCTTGACGGCTTCATAAAATATCTCCACCGCGTAGTCTGTTGTGCCTCCACCCGGAGAAGTCTCGCTGCTTATGACTCCAGGATAGCGAACACTTCGCACATCCAAACCAAATCGAAGGAAATAGTAGTTGCACAACAGCTCACCAGCAACCTTTGTGACACCATACATTGTGTGAGGAATTAACACTGCGTCTTGAGGCGTGTTAACGCGAGGTGCTTCGGGGCCAAAGACAGCCATAGAGCTGGGCCAAAAAACTCTAACCAACCCGTGTTCCCTTGCAATCTCAAGCACGTTGTAAAGGCCGTTCATGTTCACTTTCCAAGCGATTTGCGGTTTTTCTTCACCTATAGCCGAGAGTACCGCAGCAAGATGATAAATCACGTTAATATCATATTTGTTCACAACTTTCTCAATGCTCTCTCTGTCAGTGACGTCAATGTATTCGAAGGGACCTGAGTTAACTAGTTTTTCGCTGGGTTTTCTTCTATGTCCAGCTGCAATGACGTTGTCACCGCCATATTTTTTTCGCAATTCTATTGTTAGTTCAGATCCGATCTGACCTGTGGCTCCAGTTACAAGGATCCTTTTCATGTTTTTTCCTCAGTTGAGAAGCGATGTTGTAGCTTTCAAGATATAGAATTTTCGAATGAAAACTCTTTTTTATTGTTAGCTTAGTTTTTGAAGTAGCTTTCCGATAGGATTTGCATGTTTGTCAACTTTTATCTCCACTTCTAGTTTTTCGGTGCTGACCACAATTAGTGCTGCTGATTTTTCTCCTCGCCTGTCTCCACCGCTTTCGCTTCCAGCTTTTAATGCCTTTGCCATTCTCCAAGCTAAGTCTCCACTGGAACGCTCAAATTCTTCAGCCATACTTTTTACTACTTCTTTTTCGGCGAGCAAATTTCCAATAACAACATAACTTTCACCTACAATTTCTCCACGAAACTCTGGAGCATTGACGCCTGTGAAAACAGTCTTTCTTTTCTTGAAATCCATGATTGCTACTTGCCGTAATTCTCGCCCATGGTCTTCCATCAAGAGCCTATCCAAAGTCTGTTTTGGAGACAAACCCCTTGCCAGCAAGTCTAATCCTTTGATTCCGTAAGCAATATTCGTGTATGCTTGGGTGGCTATTACGCCGACTTTGGGTTTTGCGTGTGGAACTCTGTCTCCTACTGAAGTGGAGCCTGAAGCGACGGCGACACCCATTAATGTAGAGTTGGGCGATATAGCTAGAATGGAAAACGTTCCTGTTTTCGAGTTCTTCTTTGTGATCTCATCACTCTTCTTCTTAGCTTCTTCTCGGAGCGGGTGCGCCCCAAAAGCCAGCGGCTTACCCATCTTGTTATCCAACCGTTTCTAACCAGATTTGCAGGTCATATGCTTGGCTTTGCAGTTTTTTATACAAACTTGTAAGGAAGCAAATCCAAGATGACGCATTTCTTTACTTTGTTGTTGTCGGAAAATATAACTTTAATATCGGCTCCATAATCACTTATCAATTCTCGGCAAATTCCACAAGGTGATACGACTCTAATTTCCTTATTTTGTTCATCTTGCTCCGGATGTCTAACAGCAACAATAGTGTCAAACTCATCTTCACCTTCAGAAATGGCTTTACCAATGACAATTGCCTCTGCACAAACAGCTACCCTTCCAACATTCGCTTCAAGATGAACCGCTGTAAAGATTTTACCAGACTTTGTTCGTAAGGC
>JREQ01000585.1_pt1 | contig 19682 bp, 17 predicted proteins | sample 210151 | NCBI WGS metagenome assembly JREQ01 (sample SAMN03019617, study PRJNA260268) | marine sediment metagenome | biome: Marine; feature: Sediment; material: Clay; isolation source: clay from marine sediments 31 meters below sea floor depth collected from... | place: New Zealand: Canterbury... | reverse complement strand
CAGAAGTATGGTGGAAAGATGTTATGGCTAATTACCACGTCTGGATCAACTTTGCTTAATATGCGAGGAATATTGAATGACCATAACCACATCGCAAGCCCAGAGATCACTCTTCTTATGCTAACGTTTCTGATGGCTATGCTTCTAGTCTTTCTCATATTCGCTTGTAGCTTTGAAGCAGATCTAATAAGTGACCATAAACCCTTTTCGGGTCCGGAGACCAGTAAGCGTCTGGTCTTTCCTATATTGGCTTGTAGTTCTGCTGGGGGACTAATTAGGATTACGTCATGACCCCTTAAAGCTAGGTGTCTACATAAATTTTCAGCGTATTCCTCTCCACCACCACGATAAGTTCTCCAAGGGATCCACAATACGTAAGCTATTTGCATGACGTATCCTCAAAAACAGGTGTACTTCTTAGATTGGAATAACTACAAATACATACAGTGATGCAATCATGATCGTGTCCTATCCCAGTTGCCTCCACTTATAGCGGTAACGATCGCTTCAAATTTGCAAAGTCCTTCATCCCAGCCAAAATTTCTTGCCCATCTAATGGCATTTTTTGACAGTTTATCTCTCAAATCATCATTCTTTAAGATTTCAACAATTTTTTTAGCGAGGATCTTTGGTTCTCCATATGGAACGAGGAAACCTGTTTTTCCATTGATTATTGAATCCCTCAGTCCGGTGGTGTCGGTTCCTATAGCCGGTGTTCCACATGCAGCAGCCTCTATTACTGGTATTCCCCAGCCCTCTTTAACAGAGGGGACAACGATCACATGCGCTTTCCGCATGAGCTCAACTTTTCTTTCCTCTGAAACATAACCACAAAATCTAACTACATTCCTAAGTCCCAATTTCTCTGTGAGGCTGACTAACTCGTCTACATAATCTCCTTTACCGACAATGAATAGTCTCGCATCGAGGGCCTCTTTCACCACCTCCCTCATCGCCATGATTAAGTATTCGAGTCCCTTGTATTTCTTTAATCTTCCAACGTATAGTACCAGAGAAAGATGGGATTTCTCTCCTGACCAATATTTCTCTTGGTCTATTCCTGGAGGAATTACGAATATGTTTCTCTCCGGGAAACCCATATCAACTAGATCCTTTTTAACACTGTGAGATAACGTGACCACCGGTGTATTGTGGTATACATAGGGAATGAATTTCTCGATAGAACACAAAATGAAGGCAAGTGGTTTGTTAAGCTCCACTAAAAAAACTTCCCTGAAGGCTTGAAGTAGGAGCACGATTTTGGGAGCGTTAGAGTACAGGGGGGAAAACCAAGGAGGGCCGTTAATTATGTCTATTATAATGTCGGTTTTTCCTTTAAACTTTCTAAGGTAATGGAAAGGAGAAAGAAAATATACAGAGTGTTTAGTGCCTAACCTTAATATGTTTACTCCATCAATGTTGTCCTCGCTTTTACTTTCCGAATAGTTTGCACATATCAGCGTGACTTTGTGCCCTTTCTGAACTAAGTACTTTGCAACCCTATGAATGTAAAATGTCCCTCCACCTGCCTCAAGGTTAGTAATATCTTTCCTATGAAGAATTAATATTTTCAATCGTTAATCCCCGCACCATCATCCACTTGTCATCAACTATGCTGGTGTTTTTGTTTAAGGGTAAATGCTTTAACAGAGAGTAGATCGTAAAACCCCTTAACCAGTTTTAGTGGAGAAGAAGGAAACTTTGGTCGACCAGCAGTCCGAGGGTAGTGTCTAATAGGAATTTCGGTGGCCTCATACCCTTTTTCAACGGCTAGTACCAGAAGATATCGGTGCCATCCATCTCTCAATTGATCTACAATTTCTTCCATAACTTTACGTTTGAAGACCTTAAGCCCACTATTACAATCACGAAACTTCACGCCAAAGAAAAATCGCACCAACAAATTATAGATTTTTGACTCTAATATCCTAATTATTCCATCTTTTCGGTTTGCCCTTAAGCCATTGGTTATATCGGCGTGCTTTAACGCCTTAATAAGTTTGGGTATATCTTCTGGTGAATATTGAAGGTCGGCGTCCATGATAACTATGATCTCTCCCCGCGATTCCTTAAAACCATCTTTGATCGCCTTAGTTTTTCCTCTGCGTTTATTAAAAAAGAGGCCCTTCATTTTTCCGTTTTCTTTTTCTAACTCGTTAATGGTTTGGACGCTACCATCTAGGTTACCATCATTGACGATTATGACCTCAAAGTCATCTTCCCGGAGAGTTCCTTCTAATTGCTTTGCTAGTTTGGGTAAGTTTTCTTTCTCCATACATGCGGGGATAATAATGCTGAGCTTGCTCATAGACTTTCGCCCTTAGTGGTTTGCGTTCTCGTTATTTTGTTGTTTATGTGAAGAACGGCGTCCAACAACTTAGGGTTTAGTTCATTGTCTTTAATGAAATTTATAAATGCTTCCAGATCTTTAGGCAAGCAGGAGCCTTCAAATGGCTGTCCACCATAAATTCCGTACTTGCCAATCCGGGGGTCTAAGGCTACTACTTGACTTATGAAGTGAGGGTCCAAGTCAATTCTTTTGCAGATTATATACATCTCGTTGAAAAAGGAGATTTTAGTAGTGAGGAAAATGTTTGCAACATATTTGATCATTTCTGCTGTGTCTAGATCTGTTCTAAAAATGGGCTCCTTAAAAGGAGCGTAGACCCTTTCAAGCAGCTCGCCTGATCGTGCGTCAAGCTCACCTATCACTGTCTTGCTAGGTTTCAAAAAATCTGACAGGGCGTTTGCCTGCCTTAGAAATTCAGGGTTCATACAGACTCCAAAATCTTTTCCTGCTTTTAATCGGGAATGCTGTTCTAACAGGGGGATAATTTTGGTGCGTGTGGTAAAGGGCAAAACGGTGCTTCGAATCACAACGTTGTGGTATTCCCTTTTCCAGTGTAAGGCTTTTGCGATGTCTATTGTTGCCTTCTTCACATAGCTAAAGTCCATCTGTCCGTTGACTGTAGGCGTTTGAACGCATACGAGGGAAATGGTTGAATTATTGATGGCTTTTGAAATATTTTCGGTGACATCATAACCCTGCTTTTTCAGCGTAATGAGTTTTTCCTTAATGATATCATGGAAGAGAACTTCATTGCCTTGTTTGTGGAGGCCGATGCCTGTTGCTTTACCGACCACACCTGAACCAATAATGGATATTTTCATTTTTTCCCCTGCTACTTTCTTGGTTATAGTTTATGTCATTTTAATTACTTTCGGAAAAATCCGCATTTAAATGCTTTGTACTATAATTCACATTATTCTTGCTTTAATCGATTTTGTTTGCTTGCCCTAGTTGGGATTATGCTCAGTAAGGCTCCAGTCACTAGTAACCAGAATGTATAGTCAATGATTCGCCGAGCTGTTTCGAGGTTATATGATGCAGCCACCGCGGCTACCACTAAGTATAGAATGAATGTGGCGACGAAGAGTTTTGATAGTTTTTCCTTAAAGTTATATATCAATCGGCCTTTGCGCATGAATATTATTCCTGACACAGCGAGTATAATGCATAGGGGTGTCAGAAGTGTTTCGGGTGAGGAGCGGTCGAACCAGTACTTGGCCTGTTCAATGATTACTAGATTGTAAATTTTAATCCAGTCCACTTCGATGTGATGCGTGTTCGTCGGACTGTAACTGACTATGGAAACTTTTGTCGCCTCGATGGCGGGGGTAGGGTATCTCCAATAGTCCTTGGCTTCTTTGGTCATTTCTTTGAGGTTTGCGTGAAGGATGACCCAGTCATCGGTTCCGATTAAGTCATCTAATGCTCCTTCTTCCCACCAGATGCGGCGGCTGTTTCCTTCCGCGTCTTCCCCCTCGAATCGAATGTAGTATTTTGACTCGTATCGAACGACTTTGATGCGGATCGCCACCCGCGGATATTGAGCAAGGTTGGATGAGAAGCCGGAAGTTACTATGTGACAGTATTTACTTGAACTGGTAATGGTTGCAATGTCTCCATCTGTTGTGAAGGAATCGACTCCCCCACTGTTCCAGTTGCTTACATCGGAAAAGTCTGCTTCCCATCCAACCTCCCCTGTTCCAGTAGGTGCTGCAACAATTATTGCAAAGATCACAGCGTAGATTAATATGGTCGATAAAGCTATCAATACTAAATACTTATTTAATCGCATTTTCATTCCCCGAAGTGAAATGAAGTAAGCTGATAGACACCATAGACATTTATAAGCCATTTCTCCATCCTATTCTTGCGCACCTTTTGCATTAGCATCCCGTATGAAACCCCTCGAGACAGGCGTAATTGTGATGATGAGTTTGTTTTATTGATCATTCTTCATTTCCCTTTTCTGTTTTAGTTTGAGCTTTCTAAGGATGAATTGGTTGATTTTGCTGTCAAATGTTAGATAGATTATTGTAAGCGTGATTGATATTATGGATATGATGCCGCCGTAGATTACGTAGCGTTGCCCGATGAACTCTATGGTGACATCGTATTCTCCAGTTTTAGTTATGTGAAACGTGTTGACGAAGGAGTAGGCGGGGATGGACTCGATCTCTTCGCCATCTACATACGCTTTCCAGAGGTTGTGGTAAGCGTCTGAGAACACCAAGAAGAACGGGGTGTCTGTCTTGACGTGAACGACGTATCTGGTTGGGTTAACCGTTTCGTAAGCTATTGTTGCATGAGGTTTATCTGTTTTGAAAACATTTTGTAATGTGGCGTCTTCTTCGCCTTGGTTTAGGGAGTAGATTGCTATCTGGTCTAGCTCGACTTTGCCACTAGCGTATAGCTCAAATATGTGATTGCCTGCTTCTAGGGCTAAAGGGTCAAAGGTGATCCATCTAAAAGTAATCGATGTTGGGCCAATCTCCCAAGTCTCGGACGGTATGAGATCAACAGAGTACGTGCGCTCTTTATCGACTACTACCTTCAGGGTTCCGTAGTCTAGCCCAGTTGCCACCCTTAAAGTGAGGCTGTAATGTCCACTTCGCAAAATGGAGTAATTTAGCCGTATCCACGCAACTTGCTCTTCTTCCGGTGAATATACCGTTGCTCCTACGTATCCGCCGCTTGTTTTAAAAGGCCACTTTGTGGGCCACCAATTGTAGAAATGGGGTGTTGAAGCCCATTTGAACATCTGCTCACCCTCCATTATATGTACCACAATGGCCGGAGATTCTTGCATAGACTCTAGGACTCGTTCAATTGTTGATTTAAGATCTTGATGTTTAACTAGCACTATTTCATCTATGTCATTTGCGACTCCCGATAATGATTTATTATTTGAGAGAACTAGGTGATGTTTACCTTGATCGAGCCATATTGATCCAATTTTTATCCATTTAAATCCTAAGTCATGTGTTGCCCCCGGTATAATGCTTCCAACGTTATCTTCATCGATTCTAACACTTAGATTTCCCCTATTTGGGTGGTAAAGAACCCTCAGCCAAACCTCGTATTCCCCATTGTCTTTTCCATCGATCGATATGGGAATAGACACAGAGACTTTTCCATATGTGGAAAGGGTTTGGCGACTTAAAACATGCATTCCCATTTTAATCCATTGATCACTTTGAACCCAATGATGAGTTGCATCTTGGCTGGGATAGGCGTAGTCAGCCGCCCTGATTCTAGTGGCATTCTTCAAGGTGAGCATCACAAGGTCTTGGGGTTCACTGTTCACAAAAATCAACGCAGAAGCTTGGTTTAACAGTTCAAGTAGTCGATCTGTACCTAATTGATCAGCTACCTGATCAGCGAAGAGTAGAACCCAGTCGTTCAAACTGAAGTTGTCGAGTGTTGTTAAACTTGTGAACGCCTCCCTCCCGCTAATAACTACAGCATAATTATATGATGCAAAAATACGTGGAGTCCAGAACTGGTTTTCATATACTGTTGAGTTCTCATAGGTGTATACGATCTTTAAACCCTCCTGCTCAGAAATGAAATAATGCTGGTAAGTGGGGGGTAGCCCTTCGGGGATATACTCTGGCAAATATCCTTGTGCAACTAAATATTTGATATCGAAGGGGCCTAGAATTTTCATTAGGTTATCAGTGCCGTTTGAAAGCATCAAATTGAACGTGTATGCGACAAAATAGTTTACATCAGTTCCGACAAGGGGTGTTCCTTGGTATCTCGCGATGCGCTTTCCGTGCAAAAATGAGCTCTCAAAGCCAAAGTCATGGCTATTCCCCATATCTGTACGCATGTATGATTGATAATATGGCACTGTTGCTACCATAAACTCACCTGGTTGCTTGGCAATCCATAAGTGTGGTTTTATGTACTGTTCTGGTGGATGCCAAGTTTGTAGACCGTTAGACACAATATACCAATTGCCGAGAAACGGTGTAATTATCACTAAGATAAGGAAGAGTTGTGGTGTAAGTTTGCGGATTCTTCTGATGCTAGCTGATCTTAAGTGAGGAGTCTTGAACTTCTTAAGTCTGTTACATATAGCGTTTACACTTGCTCCGAATAAAAATGCGTATGATAAGTAAGTTATCATTAACCATCGATCTGGCACGCTTAAGGGGCGGAAGAAATAAATATGGATCCAAAACCACACGTAAACCTCACCAAAGGGCTGGTGTGGACCCTTGGCAAGGAACACTGATGTCAACGCAGTTAGTGTAAAAAAGAGCGTTAGCCTACCCCTACGGAACAGTTGTGCCGATAAGGCAAGAATGACAGGGATGGACATGATTATGTAATACTGGACGGGGGAGAAGGCGGGATAATATATTTTGAAGGGCGGTACCTTGCTTATGTAGCCCATCGCTACCGGGATTCCTAAAAGAGACTCAAAAAATTCTTTACTGTACGTGGTAAGTCTCTGAACCGTAAGAGTTGGCACTGCGGGAAAAGCCAACGAGCGTGCGCCAAGGAGAGTGGGCAGGAATTGGAAAGCGTTGAGTGATAACGTGAGTGCCCCACCGATTAACGCTGTTTTCAATGTATGAGTTAAAACGGTTTTTCTGCCTATATTATCATAAGGAATGGTGATTGTGAGGATGGTAAAGAGCACAAGAAATAATCCGTAGTAAAGTACCAAATCAAGTCGGGCAAAGATTATGAGTGTTAAAAACAATGAAGAGGCTATTATAGATGTCGACTTACCGCTTCTTAGTGCTTTGTCATAGGTTAGAAATAATAGAGGTGCTATAGAATAAGCAAATAGGAAATTAACATGTCCCTCTGCCCATCTTCCAATGAAAAATGGGTTTATCATGTATAAAATGGCAGAGACGAGGCTTGCCGTTTGTTTTTTCGTATAGTGATACATAAAAAAGTACATAGATAAGCCTGAGAACAAGAAGATCGCGAGGATAGCGATCTTGACGACAAGTACGGAGTTGTGGAAAAATAAGTTCAACACTACGAGGGGTACGTAAATCGCATTACCTGTTTCCACTGCTCCAAATGAACGAATTACCCATATGGAGAAATTATTTAAATTTTGAGAGAGATACGAAACCCCTGCAACCCACCCAAGCATATCCGTCCCTGCTGGGAAACCCGCGGAGAATAGCAAGTTACGGCACACCAATAGAGTTAAGGTCGTTATAATTACAAGGCTGAAAAGGTGCTCCTTCAGCACTGTAATTATTTCTTTAACATTCATCTCAAGTGTTCCTTTCCTGCACCTTTCATCTCAGTATAACCTCTTATCTTTGAGAATGTATTTTTCAGCTTGAACTTAGAACTTTATTTATTAACTCTTTCAATTTATTGTTAAATGCCTGATAACTATACCTCTTCTCCATAAGTGCTCTACCATTACGCCCTATTTTCTTAAGCGTTTTTTCATCGTCTAGAAGGGTATCAGTATATTCAACAAGTTCTTTTAGTGATTTTGCAAGGAAGCCATTGTATCCTTTAATTATTACCTCGTTGAGACCAGGCTTGTCAAGCATTACGGCAGGTGTACCGCATGCCATTGCTTCAAGAGGTGTAGTTGCACAATGTTCTGCGTGCACATACCAGAACACCGATGCTGTTTGATAGAGCCTCCTTAATTCTTCATCAGTAGGGTTGGGGATTAATTTAATCCTCCCCTCTGCAAGTTTGCCAAGATATTCGAAATAGTTTTTGTCTGAAATATTTCCTGCTATTATCAATTCCACATCATTTCTGCTCATATACCTCTTAAAAGCGTATATTGCAAGTTCATGTTCTTTATAAGGATGAAATCGCGTCACTAGAAGGATTACCTTTTTCGATCGATCGATTTCGTTTTCTTCGTCTAATGGAACAAAATAATTGGTATCAAGCGGTGGGGGTATAATGTGGGCATCAATGCCGAGATATCTTAATGACACGTTTCTAACAAAATTACTATAGCATGCTACCGCTTTAACACTTTTATCGTAAATTAATATTTTTTCTAGTCTAGCAAGCATTTTTCTGGGCAGATGTTTTATGTTTCCCTCTTCATCTATTTCCTCCTCATAAGAGCTTAAAGGCCTCCTACTTCTAACAGAAAGCGAGTATGGGAAATAAACATACATAACCTTATTTACTCCCTGAAAAGTTCGGCTGAAATAAAAGCCGTCGGTAAGAAACATTAGGTCATAATTATGCTTCTTTAGCATTGATTGAAGAAGCATCTTGTAGAATATTGAGCCGGGAATGATGATGCTTTTCTTAATCAATGGGTCTTTCCTTAAGTCACGAGGGTACGCTGCGATATATTCTTTGAGTTCATAATGGAACGACTCTATTGCTACCCCATTTGTCGTAATGAGCGTAGTCTGATGGCCCATCATCTCTAACGATTTGATTACATCAAATGTTAACCGTACTAAGCCAGTTACCTCATTCATATAGGGGTTAAATATAGCTATTCTAGCTGAATAGTTTCTAACCAAGAACTCTCACCAATTCCAATAATCGCCCAAATTCTTGTTACACATTTTCACTACTCTCTTTTAATAAATGCTGGCTTAAGAGAATCGAAGATCGAGTCTTGGCCTCTTTTTTATAGGTTTCGCTGGAGTACCAGCAGCGATTGTCCACGGAGGAATATTACTAAGAACTAAAGAGTGCGCACCAATTACAGCTCCCTCTCCTATTTTAACACCAGGTAACACGGTAGTTCCGACGCCTAAAAATGCATCATTTTTAATGATAATCGGTTTTCCTATGACGTTTCTGTGCTCCGGAGGGACCATGGGCCCGCTCATTCTCTTTCCGCCTTCATAACTTTCACTTGAAGAATAAATTTTGCTATGACTTCCTATTCCAACATAATCACCGACTTTTACATAACCCCCTCCTTGAATTAACGAATATGGCCCTATATGCACATGTTTACCAATTGAAACACCTTTTAACCCCTCGATACTTACATACCTGTCTATCCAAGTGTAATTGCCTATGGAGACCTTATCTGGGTTAAGTATAATTACACCGACATCAATTAATACCCCCTTGCCCATGTAATTTAACTTGGATTTGTAATACAGCCTTCTTATGCCGTAGCCTGCAACATCTGGCATAAATATAATGAAAAACTTAAGAGGCGAAATAAGGGCTCTTGCTATTAGTTTTGGCTTACCTAGTCGTTTTCTTGCAATCTTCTCAAAGCTGTATTCATCGTTCGACAATTGTTCTGCCTCCCTACTTCTTTAGGCGCGCGCGGGTCTTTCATCACCTCATTCTCATTACGCATTTTTCACTCACCTTTTCCTTTAGCGACAAGTAGGCCTCCTCCAGCTTGTCAACAACACTATCCCACATAAACTTCTCCTTAGCCAATTGATACCCCTTTGTCCCCATTGACCTAGATAGCTTCTGGTCAGAGAGTAGCTTTACTGCAGCTTCCGCTAACGCTTCATAATCGCCGAGTTTTACTATGATACCGGCTTTCTCAGCTGAGATCGTTTCCGCGAGGCCTATAGTCTCTGACGCCACTACGGGCTTCTTATGTGCCCACGCTTCGATGACAACGAGGCCAAAAGCCTCGTAGAGTGATGGGATGACGACGATGTCTGACAGTTCGTAGGCGCACAAGAGTTGAGTGGAGTTTATAGGACCCGTGAAGATAACGTTCTTCTCGATGCCCAAGCGGCTGCTTAAATCTTCAAGTGACCCTTGACAACTCCAATCTTTACCGATTACTAGTAGCTTTACATTAGGGTTTTCACTTAATATAATGGGCATTGACTTTATAATGTAGTGTATACCTTTCCTCTCTTCGAGACGCCCAACAAATAATATTATTCTACTCTCACCTAAATTATATTTCCTCCTAAACGCTTCAAGATCTATAATATCCTCGCATGCATGTTCCGTCAGATCAACGCCCGCCGGGACTACGCGAACATTATTAATTCCCCTCTCTCGATAGTATCGGGCCTCCGCCTCCGTCAATGCAATAACGCAGTCAGCCTTCCTTAGGAGTTTAAGCCCGAGCAAATCGTCGTAGAGTACTTTCACGAGTTTGCCCACCACATTTATGTAAAGCTGAGTACGACTTGGATGGTAGATAGGGGTTATGATTAAAGGCATCCTCCTATGCTTCGAGATGAGGCAGGCGGTGTTAGTCATAAAAGTTGGGAGGTAAGAAAATACGTGGAAAATATCTGTTTCTATAGAGTAAAGCGCTTGAATTACTGATGGAGTAAAAACGAGTTTACGAAGGAGCTTTGGGGGCAGTATCTTGAACCTGCTAACATGGATCAAGTCTAAAACTTCCTCACGAGGTAGACTACATGCTTCATCGCCAACTAAGTTTGAGGTAAAGATTGTGACCTTATGACCTCTCTCTGCAAGTCGCTTAGCGATGTTATACATGACTGTTTGTATTCCGCCAAAACTTGGCAGAAATTCTGAGTAAACCATGAGGATCTTCAGGGGTGTCTTCATGCCTAGAACCCCATTACCGTACATGCACAAGGCCAGTAAGAGCAAACGGTATACTTGACGTTACGCCATAAGCCAATGCGCGCGCGCATCAGAATTATGGGCATATGCTTCATTGATTACTCTCCATGTTCTCTGCGAAGTTTAATACATTGTCCGTAATGTAGCCAAGCTCTTCTTGTGTTAATTTTGCGTGAACTGGAAGTGAGAGAACTTGTCTGCTTACTTTCTCTGTAACAGGAAGTAAACCTTCAGATAGATCAAAAGTTGTTTTGTAAAAGGGTTCCAGGTGTATCGGGTGAAAGTAAACCTTGGCTTCGACGCCTTGGTTATGTAGGTATTCCATTAAAGCATCTCTACCACTGTTAACTCTGATAGTGTAGAGCATAAACGTATGACGTAAGTAAGGAGACACCTGGGGCAATACTAAATTATCGTCTTGGATTAGCCTCTTCGTTAGGTAGTTAGCGTTTGCAATCCTCTTTTGGATTATCGTCTCTATTTTCTTGAGCTGCTCTACTCCTAAGGTTGCCTGCATTTCAGTCATCCTATAGTTGTAACCAAGGCAGACAAATTGTTTAGTCTGTGCATCACGGCCATGATCTCGAATCCTACGGCACGCCTCTGCCAACTCCTCATCGTCGGTGGTTATAATCCCCCCTTCTCCAGTTGTTATTACCTTTTGTGCATGAAGGCTAAAGATAGCTGCCACCCCAAGACTCCCGACTTTTTCCCCCTTATACACGGCTCCAACAGCTTCAGCCGCGTCTTCCAAAACGAATAGACCATGTTTCTCAGCGATTTGGCTAACAGTGCCCATTTCAGCCGGTAATCCACCATAGTGAACAGGGATCACACCCTTTGTGCGCTTGGTCATTTTCCGCTCCATGTCTTCAGGGTCAATATTAAGTGTTTGAGGATCAATATCAATGAAAACGGGACGAGCATTTTGATAAAGGACAGCATTTGCAGTTGCAATAAATGTAAAGGAGGGAACGAGGATCTCGTCCCCAGGCCCAACCCCTAAAGCAGATAACACTGTATGTAATGCACATGTGCCGTTAAACACAGCTATAGCGTCTCCAACGCCAATGTATTTGGCAAAATCTTTCTCTAACTCCTCAACTTGAGAACCCTGCGTTAGCCAACCTGATCTTAAGACAGCCGCGACCCGCCGAAGCTCATGATCATCGTAGCACGGTGCGCCTAACATGATTTTCATGACTTTGGGCCTCCTTTACTCAATCGCTCATATACATTAACTGTTTTTCTAGCAACAAAACGCCAACTAAACTTCATTTTCACCACTCGCTGTGCGTTCATCCCCATCTTTTTGCGGGGTGCGGTATCCTCCGCCAGAACTTGCATTTTGGAATGCGACGCTTTTATGTCATTGGACATCACTAAAAAACCGTTATCGCCCTCTAATGTTACCTTGTCCATTCCTAGGATGTTTGTGGCTATCACTGGAAGACCCAGGCTGAAGGTGCTTGTATCCACACCATTGTGACTAAGAATTATAACTGAAACGTGGGGATGAAGTAACATATTCGCCACCATCTTTCCGCACATCCAACACTTAAGTTATGAAGAACTTTATATAACCTTAAAATCTCCTCTGGTCGTACTTAGACCCCCATCACGGTGCATGCATAAGGCCAATAAGTAAGGATGGTATGTTTGATATTACGCCACAAGGCCACATCATCATTTGAGTATCGTATTCTTACATAGTCCTTTAAAGCGTGGTAAGCTTTACCTAACGTTTCTCGACAAAGGCATTTATCTTCTTTGATAGCAGCCAACAACCAAATTAAAGCGGCTCGCATCCTGTCAGCAACTATGGGCATACTAAAAAGAGCTTTTAGGAACGCTTCTCTCTTTATGAGAAATACTAAAGCTGAATACTCGGTGTTTTTTAGGAAAGATTTGCCTTTAACTGCCTTCAGGTACTCGATAACCCGTTTGTCCAAGTTAAGAGTGTGCGAGCCATAGAAATATCCCATCAATAACCGAAACATTTCTAGAAGGTAATTCTTCGTTGAAAGACAAAATTCCAGCGGATCATCAACTTTAGTAAAGAGACCCCCCTTAATGTTTAAAGCTACACGCAAACTATCAAGGAAATGCGCATCAACACTGAAGCTATTACCGACGACTTTTACACGCTCATACTCAGATAGCTTATCTACTATGACCCTTGCTTCTGCTTCATAGATTCCCCTTAATAATAACAGTAATTCGCCGCAGCCAAGTAATGCCTTAGCTGTGCAATTCATGAGATTCCTATGCTCAGCGCTAAATTCGTGTATCAAGCTTGAATCAAAGTTTTGAACAAATTCTTTCATCAACGAGGAGAGATAAGAAAAGTACCAGTCAGTACCGATGTCCTTAATGCAACCGGGGTTAAGCATGCTAATGTAGTCTTTACCCCAAATTGTAATTCCTTCTTTCTTTACTTTAAAAAGGAATAGGTTGCCCTTGGCGTTTCGAATACGGAAGGTAGGTAACGGGTTGAGGTTTACTTTAACTCCAAACTTCTTACTTAATCTATTTTCAACCATCTTGATCCTTCGAAGATAAAATGGGACGAGGGGCGTTTTCATAACTACGGCTACATCGTAGTCGCTCGGCATGCTTAATGGTTTGACCCCTTGAATAATTGCCCTGCTGCCACATAGGATTACAGATTCAATGCAAGGGATGTTTCGGATTACCTCACTAGAGATGATGGAAAGCCTCGGATCCTTCGGCATGATCCTTTTCTTCAAGCTCATACTATCGCCTCAAAAGGGATTTGCCCTCACATGTAGCTGGAATTCCCAAGCCAAGCACATCTAAGATCGTTGGCATAATGTCGACTAACTCGATAAGTTTTATATCTTGGTCAACGCTTCCAAGCCCTTCACCGCTAAATATGGCTATCCCGAGTTGATGACCGTATTTTGGATGATAGGCATGCATGGCCTTAGGCTTAAGCCAAGATATAAAATTTGAAAAAATGGAGAACCTAGGTTTGAGCAGATATATGTCGTCACCATAGTACCGATGGTTGAAGTTAATCCTCAATTCCCTTTTCTCCTCCTCGGAAAGGAATGTTCCATAGCCTAGCCTACGGAATAGCCTACGAACTTCCTCTTTCACATGAGGGTTCATATACCACAGTCTCACCATCGTGGAGTCCAGAAAAAATAGAAATTCTTCGCCAAATTTCTTGTGATGCATAAATCTCTCAAAGTTTAAGAATTCAGTCGTCTCGACCATACCATGATCAGAAAAGATGATGACATCAAGTTTATCGCCGAAGCGTTGTTTCGCACTGTTCACTATAGATTTAACAGTTTTATCTATATTCTTGACTTGAACCCAAAAATGAGGCGAATTAAGACCATGCCTATGAGCCGCGTAATCAAGATAGTGGAGATAAACAATTATTACCTGAACATCTGGATCCAACATTATAAGGTTGTGCAACAATCTCCCTCTAAGCTTAGTAGAGTCTAGATAAGTAAATTTCACGTTATGATCTCTTAACACGTCAAAAAGCGTAGGCAAGCCGTTCAAGACCCTTGGAAACAGCATTGACCTCTTCAAAGTAAAGTCAAAGAAATGAATTATGTTGAAAGGAATGTTCCGTACGGTTAGTTCATTATAACCATAGATCTCACCTAAAAATTTGCACAAGGTAGCCGAGAGAACGAACTTTAACCCCCTTTTTAAGAGACCTACTGGAATATAGTCAATAAACTTAAGTACCTTAAACATTCTAAAGGGAGACGTTTCAGGGCTGTAACGGTACATGATCCAGTAGTTATGAACATTTGGATATGTTCCCGTAAAAATCGTGGCTCGAATAGCATCGCTAAACCCGAGAATAGGCCGTAAAGGAGCACAGAATCCTTGCCTACATATAGAATAGAGAAACGGAGTGTATTTTTCAGACAAAAAATCATATCTAAACGCATCAACAAGGATTGCGAGTAAACACTTCAATAAGTGTCCCCTGTCTCTAACGTTTTCTGGTAAACTTCAACGGTCTTTTCAGCTGCTGAGCGCCAGCTAAAATTTCTTATGACAAACTGTCGAGCATTATTTCCCATTTTTCTACAGGATTTACGGTCGTCTGTTAGGACTTGTATTCGTGAGCGCAATGCTTCTACATCGCGAGGTGGCACTAAGAAACCGTTATGACCCTCCAATATTACCTCGTTCATTCCAGGGATGTTTGTGGCTATCACTGGAAGACCACTTGACATAGCTTCTAAAATGGTAAGCGGCATCCCCTCAGCCATTGATGTGAAGACAAAGAAGCTCGCCCCTGCATACAACCGTCGCAGGTCCTCAAAAGACACAGCGCCAGTAAACGACACTTTGTTCGAAATTCCCAAACTCTTCGCTAGCAACATTAGACTTTTTCGCTCGTGACCGTCACCAACGATTACGCAATTAATATTTACGTGAGCTAATACCTTAAGTAGATAGTCAACTCCTTTCCTTCGCGTTAACTGGCCGACGAAGAGGCAATACGGATTCTTAATGCCGTATTTTTCCTGCGCATCCTTTCTAGAGCGAAGACCCGGACTGAAGACGCTAGTATCAACGCCATTGTAAATTACGGCGATTTTTTCAGATGGTATCCTCCACCTCATAACCTCACCCTTAATGGCTTTGCTTAAAGCTATGATGTAATTGGCTCTCCGCCAAGTGGACTCCTCAACAACCTTATGAGCCGAAATACGGATTAAACGTTCACAAGATGACGGATAGACACACGACCATGGTGTTGGATTATGTACCGTATAAACCAGTGGAACGCTTTTCTTAAACATAGATATAAGTAAGTTTGATAGACTACCATGGTCATGTATGACGTCGAAGTCGAATGATTCACGAATTAGCGCTGAAAGAGCCGATTTGAAGGCAAACATGTTCGCTACAAAATGATTGCGAACCCAACCAAGAAAACCTACGCGTAAGGGTAGTGAGGGGCACTCGGCTTGATGGAGAACAACATTTTTATGAAATACCGCTCCATCAGCAACATCAACTATGTAATGCACCTCACAGCCCAATTCCGCAAGCGCATTCGCAAGCTTATATGTGTGATAGTCGACGCCACCACCTTTTCCAGGAGGGACCTTGAAAAAGCATAGGCTTGCTAGGAGTACCCTCATCTGCTTACTTCCCTCACGTGGTCTTTCCCTCGCTTTGCGGAACTAACTCAAGGAACGCCCAAGGAACGCTTTACCAATATAAGTAGCCCATTTAAGGACATCAGTAATTTTCAGCTTGCTCTTCCCATGTACCCTATTAATGAAGGTAATCGGGACTTCCTTAATTCTGTAAGCGTGGTCTTTGGCTAATAATATCGAGCCTATAAACCAATCATAATGTTCACAATATAGGTTAGCGGTAATCATTTCACTGCATCTTCTGGAGTAAACTCTGAAATTGGAGGTATGCTCATGGAGCTGGGTTCTAAACAACAACCTGCAAAGAAGATTTGCAGCATAGCTTACTGCACTTCTAAAAGAGCTCCACCCGATCACTCGGCCGCCTTTCATATATCGACTTCCCTGAACTAGATCCGCATCTTCAGCCTCACTCAACAGACGTCGAACATCTTTTGGATTATGCGAAAGATCGGCGTCCATAGTGACTACGTACTCGCAATCCAAGAAGGAGAGAGCAATCTTTAAACCATCACGAAGAGCGGAGCCTATTCCAAGTTTACTCGATCTACGATAAACGATTAGGTTCCCATAACGCTGGTTTAACTTCTCCACAACCTCAACGGTTCCATCTGGGCTATTATCGTCAACCACTATGATTTTGAAATCCTCTTTTTGCAGCTCTTCCTCTAATGCCCTCACTAGCTTCGGCAAGTTCTCCGCCTCATTGTATGTCGGAACGACAATGCAAACCTTACTCACTGGAACTCCTCGGACAAGTTTTTCCTCGAAAAATCTATTGTAAGCCTCAGGCCCTCCTCAAGCGTAAATCTCGGCTCCCAGCCTAGAATCCGCTTAGCCTTCGAGTAGTCGCCCACCAGAACAGCAATGTCTAACGGACGCTTGGGGATAGTGTTCCAGACCACTTCACTTTCGAAACCAGTTAGTTGTTTGATCAACTCTACGAGCTCGGCTATAGAAACGCCACGACCCGTACAGAAGTTGAACGTCTCGCCTATCACCTTCTCGCTATTTAGACATGTCAGGTAAGAGTTTACGTGATCGTCAACATATATAAGATCTCGTATAGGCGTAGGATCCCCAAGTCTAACAGTCCTTCCTCGAAGCATCTGCACAATTGTTCGCTCAACCACGAAATGTGTATTCTTCTTACGACCATAAGTATTAAAATTGCGAAGAATCGTTACTGGAAACTCATAAGCATCGCGCATATATTGCAGGTACTTGTCTGCGGCAGCTTTGCTAACCGCATAAGGACTATTAGGACGCAGCTCAGCGGTCTCCTTAATCGGTGTATCCTCATGGTTACCATACTCTTCTGAAGTACCTGCAAACAGAAAATGCTTGAAATGGGGGGCCTCACGTAAGCAAGATTCAGCTAAATTTACTGTACCAAGAAAATTGGTTTCCAATACCTCAATCGGATGACCATAAGAATAAGATACCGGGCTTACTGAAGCGAGATGAATCACTACTTCAGGCTGAACTTCGCGAACAATCTTTCGCACAGCAAAATAATCACGTAAATCACCGAAAACTGTCTTCACTGTTCGTTGCGCACCCAATACATATCGCCCGGTTATGTACCGCTCTAGAGAATAAACGTCATGTTCTAACTCTGCAAGCCTGGGAATCAAATGACTCCCTATGAAACCACTTCCACCTGTAACCAGAATTTTCATGACTATTCACCTATGTTTAGGAAATTGCTATGACCTCAACATTTTTGTTTTTATTATCTACTGCATTTATAACCATTACGCAAAAAGGCTAGTACAAAACACATTAATGCACTCATAAAAGCTTCTTGGAGGCGTAGCTTTGAATTCGTCTTTGTAGGCGGAGCCTAAACCCATTTTATAAAGTCTCACCAAAAGCTTCATGTTGTTATATATTCCAGCAAATTCTTTAAGGTTTTTAGCCGTGCCGTCTGGGCTGTTATCATCAATAAATATAACTTCTAAATTCAAACCACTAAAATTTTCCTCAAGCGATTTAACAAGAAGAAGATTTTCATTTTCCGTATACGTGGGAATTAAAAGGCCACACCTTAAACGGCTGGTTACCAGCTCTAACCTGCCTCCCCAATTAGTTTTTGTATGTCTATAGTGGTCCGCATATAAAATATTCGGAACATTCCTTCAGTTCAGTTTGCTTTATATGCCTCACTTCTCCATTATTCATGAACCAGCGAGGCAACACTTTGTCCTCAAAAAAACGCAAAAGGAAACTTGGCGAGGAACATCTTCAACGCATTATTGACCTATGCAAGTCGGTGGAAGAAAGGAGCGTTGATCCTTTTCTGGTTGACATAGACGACATCATAAATATTATTCGAGAGTATTTTCCAGAATGGGAGTCGCTGGATGAATTTAGTCTTGACGCTGAGGCTATCAACCGTTTGGCTTCGGTGATTAAGCTTCAAAGCGACTGGGTGAGGCATAGGTCTACATCCTTGTATACGGATCCGTTTCTTCTAGAGGAAAAAATACGAAAGCTGGACAAAGAGGAACTTGTTGATCTCTTTCTTAGGGCTTGGCATCCTATAATCGAGTTAGAGCAGATTTCGCCCCACAGCCTAGCTAAAGCCATTGAATATTGGAGAAGTTTGCTTCCACTAGATGAACGATGGCTTAAAACTGATGTAGTTGAAACCAAGCTTGGGGTCACTTCGCGGGAAGAGTTGATTAGGCAAAGCATAATTATGGAAAAGGCTTTTACAGAAGAGTTAGAGGCTCTTTGGGAAGAATTGAAAAGCAATGTTGAAGGGGATGGCAGGATTCACTACTGGGACTTCGTCGGCATGGATTCCTACGAGGAAACTTTGCAGCGAGCTTACATGACGAGCTTTCTTGTTACTTATGGCTATGCAACTCTGGAAGTGTATCGCTTGGAAGAGGAAGTGTATATTAGACCTTTTGAAAAGCCCGTTTCCATGGTTGGCAAAAAACAGGTTGTGTCAATTCCCGTTTCAATAAGCTACGGAGAATGGAAAAGATGGAAAAGCCGCCAGCAAGACTGAAGCGAAAGGCGCTTTACTCAAGGAAAATCAAAAGAGCGGCACATCTATTGTTTTATAAACGTCACAGAAAGCCAGGAGTGAAAGGTTGGGAGCTCAGACGAGGCTTGGGGACTGACTACCCAAAAGTGCTTCGGCTTCTAGACAGCTATCTGGAAAAGCTGGACTTACAAGTGAAAACGATTTTTGAAGGGGAAAAGCCAGCAAAAAAGCCAACTTTGGCACAGTTGGACAAGGCGAGATTCTATGTAACTCTTCGAGGCACGATCACTCAGAAGGAAACCAAGCTCTGCGGCTGGCGCATCGACGACATTGCTGGTTTGGCTATGGCTACTTCCTATATCATTTCGAAGAAAGGGAAAGCTCCGCGTGAAGAGGTGGAAAAGCTTCTTCGTGATAAGCTTCCCGGCTGGAGAGTTGACATAAACTTAGACCGTTACATTCGAGCTGGATATCTGGCTGAAGACGAAAACTCCCAGTTGTATCTGGATTGGAGGACAAGAGCCGAAGTTGACCAAAAAGCGTTGGTAGATACGCTTCTCGGAGTTGAAAGCGGAAAGCCTGCCTAGGGTTTATTTTCTGGCTTTTCGATATGCTACAAAAAATATGTTTGCGATGATGATAGCACCTA
>JREQ01000712.1_pt1 | contig 19952 bp, 20 predicted proteins | sample 210151 | NCBI WGS metagenome assembly JREQ01 (sample SAMN03019617, study PRJNA260268) | marine sediment metagenome | biome: Marine; feature: Sediment; material: Clay; isolation source: clay from marine sediments 31 meters below sea floor depth collected from... | place: New Zealand: Canterbury... | reverse complement strand
AGCCTACTCGCTTGGGAGAACCATGTACGAGCCGGAACAATTTCCCGGTCTCATCTACCGAATGGATGAGCCTAAGGTGGTGATTCTTCTCTTCGCCAGCGGGAAACTGGTTTGCACAGGCGCCAGAAAGGAAGAAGACGTCTACGAAGCGGTTGGCAAACTTCATAAGAAACTCGAGGAAGAAGAACTGATATACTACGAGTAAACGACAATTGGTGTTTAAGGCAAAGGAGAACTGCTTGGTCATGGAGGACAAGTGAAGGCTTGGGGTAAGGTGTGAACCGAGTTGGTGAAGAGGATAGCTCGAGAGTTGGTGGAGCGGTTTCCAGACAAATTCACGACAGACTTTGAAACCAACAAAAAACTCGTAGAATCCCTTACCAACATTTCATCAACAAAGCTGAGAAACAGAGTAGCTGGCTACATAACTCAGCTTCAGAAACAGAAAAAACAGAATAAACTTTACTAATGAACAAATGTTAGTAGGTCCGTTTTGACCTTTTCTGGCAACTAGTCTCAGTTCGCGCTCACCGAAACATGCGCGCGCGATATACCGAGTAAATAAGCCCAAAACGAGCTTATTTCCCTTTCGGGTTGGTTGTCCCTCATTTTCTGTACGATAAAGCGTGCGCTAACACAACCGATATCCCTATCTACATTGATCTCTCCACCAAGGGACTCCACTTCTTACTTGTCCCAGATAAAAGTTACATACCTGTATTCTTTCATGAGGCGGAACAGGAATAGGCGCGGACTAAAGAATTGCATGACCTGACCTAGAGCAGCCAATAAAGGTGAAATTAGCTGTATTCTTTTGCAAATCGGGTTATGACAGACCTTACATCTTTTGGCTTCATTTTTTCTTTATGAAGTAGATATTCGTAAAGTTCTATTACGTCTAGTTCTCTACTTACTTGCTTTTGTTTGCTTTTGGTACGTAGATGAGGCTTTATCTTTTCGCAGAATTTCTTTATGTTCTTTCTTCCCTTGATGATAAGCACAATATAATTTTTCCTTTCCGGGGCTTTTCCCGGATGTTTTCCTATCCAAGGTCTCTTTCCGACTTCCTTCTCAATAAAATCTGCAATTTCTTCTAGAAGGTTTCTTTCTTCTTTTTTCTGGTCTACTTTCACGTTTAAATCAATGTATGGTTGACCTTTCTCTATTCTCCAGCATGGTTTAGTGAAATGTCCTTCGCCATCAAAAAATCCAGCCAGCCATTCCCAAGTTATAGCGCGGGCCATTAACAGGTTCTTCTCCTTTTCTGTAATTCCTTTAATAATAAGTGTTTGCGACGTACATAAAGTCAATTCACACCGACTCGTTCATTTCTCTCCGTTACCATTTGCATTTTCTTCGATTTGTTGAAAACCATCTAAGAACCACATATAATAAATAAAAAGAATCAATATCTTACAATAAGAGAGGAATAGTATTGAGCTGGAAGGTCTGGGCGGAGAAGTATCGCCCCCAGTCCCTCGACGGGATGATTAACCAAACCGACATTGTGGATCGGTTGAAGAGTTTCGTTAGGGCTAAGAATATTCCCCACTGCATTTTTGCTGGTCCACCTGGAACTGGAAAGACCACTGCTGCGCTTTGTTTGGCTCATGATTTTTATGGGAAAGGTTATCGGGAGCACCTATTGGAGTTGAATGCCAGCGACGAGCGTGGCATAAACATTGTTAGGCAAACTGTGAAAACCTTTGCTCGAACTAGGTCCATTGGCGAGATACCGTTTAAAATTATGATTCTAGACGAGGCTGACAACATGACCTCCGACGCCCAGCAGGCTTTGAGGCGAACCATGGAACGCTTCACCGAAACCTGTCGTTTCATCCTCATAGCAAATTACAGCGGCAAGATCATCGAACCCATCCAGTCGAGATGTGCACCTTTCCGTTTTTCATACCTGTCAAGGGAAGATCACGACCGCTATCTACGCCACATCATCCAACAAGAGAACGTGAAAATACTCGACGAAGCCTTTGACGCAATTTTCGAGGTTAGTAGAGGAGACCTGCGCAGAGCAACCAACACCCTGCAGGCAGCTGCCTCCTTAGGTAGAGTAATCAACGCTGAGACCGTCTACTCGGTGATCGGACGGGCTAACCCCGCTAACGTTCGAGAGATGATAACGTTGGCTATGAAAGGCGACTTCATAGGCGCCAGGCAAAGGTTAAGGGAAATGATCCTGAAATATGGAGTGGCTGGAAGCGACATCATCAAACAGATTCACATAGAAATTTTCCGTTCAGGGCTTCCCGACCAATGGAAAGTAAAGCTCGCTGAAGCCATTGGAGAAATCGACTTCCGACTTGTTCAGGGCGCCGACGAAGAGGTTCAGCTAAGCGCCCTACTCGCAAGACTGACAGAGGCTGGCTATGAACTGAAAAGAGGCGGCTAACGCTTGCACGCTGCCTGGGCCGTGAAACACAAGCCTCGAACGTTGTCTGAAGTTGTTGGGAACGCCGAGGCAATTCAAAAGTTTACCGAATGGGTGAAGTCTTGGGACAAACATATCCCCAAGAAAAGAGCCGCATTCTTGTACGGGCGTCCAGGCGTCGGGAAAACCGTTTGCGTAGAGGCTCTGGCTAAAGACCTTCAAATGGAGTTGGTGGAGAAAAACGCCAGCGACTACAGAACCGCCGAGGCTGTTCAACGTTTTGCTGGCTTAGCTTCCCAGTATGGTACCCTCTTTGGTGGACGCCGACTGATTTTGCTAGACGAGTTAGATGGAATCACCGGAAAAGCTGACAGGGGTGGAGTTCGAGCCGTTACAGAAATAGTTAAGAAGGCTCAGTGTCCAGTCGTGCTCGTGGCCAACAACGCCTATGACCCTCGTTTCGGTACACTTCGTAGGTACTGCCTCCTAGTCGAGTTTAAAAAGCCCACCGTTCGGCAGGTAATAAAACATCTGAAGAAGGTTTCTGTGGGCGAGGGAATCAACGCGGATGAAGAGGCCCTGAAGTTTATTGCTGAAAGGTCCGGAAGGGATGTTCGTTCGGCTGTGAATGACTTGCAGGCCTTGGCTCAGGGAAAGAAGCGACTTGTCTACGAGGACGTAGCCTGGTTAGCTCAACGCGATCGAAAGGACGTAATTTTCAAACTGCTGCGAACAATCCTATATTCTAAAGATTCTTGGGAAGCCAAGAAAGCTGTCGACGCGGCTGACATGGATACGGACATGCTTTTCCAATGGATCTACGAGAATGTCCCCTATCATCTAACTGATCCACACGACTTAACGAAGGCCATGGACGCGCTGTCTTTAGCCGACATATATAGGAGAAGAATCCGATCCACGCAGAACTGGAGCTTGCTACGTTACGTTCTGGATTTCATGACGGCTGGAGTGGCCATGGCCAGAGAGCGAACCAAACCATCTGGGTGGATTCCCTTCAGGTTTCCAGAGAAGATTCGGTGGATGTCAAGAACCAAGGCTGAAAGGGCGTTGCAGTCGGCCATAGGCATGAAGATACGGAGGAAATGCCACATATCTTCTGTCAGAGCCGTAAAGGAGGTTCTCCCCTACATAAGGATAATTTTTGAAAGCAACCCAGAAATGGCGGCAGGCATAGCAAAATGGCTCGACCTAGACGAAAAAATGGTGAATTACCTTGCTGGAAGAAAAGGCTGAGCACTTTCAAGTAACATGAATGGCGATCTAAATCTGTAAACAAGATTGGCGGGTAATAATCTATAAACATCGGCAGTTGCGCACTGTTATTTGGTGTATCGTTTATGTCCCTCAACGTCGAAGACGTCATGGTCGAGGAAGTAGTCACGGTAGAGGCCGATGCCACGGTGCAGGAAGCCGTGGAACTCATGAACAAACACGAAATAGGATGCCTCGTCGTTGTGCTGAGGGGGAAGCCCGTCGGAATCATCACTGAACGGGACATGCTCAAAAGAGTCTTAGCCAAGTCTATAGACCCGGAAAAAATTAAAGTCTCGGAGATCATGTCCGCGCCTCTAATAATGGGCAAGCCTGAAATGGAAATTGAAGACGCCGCGAGACTCATGTTCAAGACTAAGATTAAGAAGCTTCCCGTAGTTCAAAAGGGGCGACTCATAGGCCTCGTAACCCTCACAGACCTCACCAGATTTCAGCCCCAAATAATTAGGATACTTAAGAAACTTTCCGTCAAAGAGCTTCCGCCGAAACGCTTGAAAAAAGTCGTTGACTACTACGTGGTCTAAGCGCCGGAGCTTCGAATAGGAAGCTTCTAACACTTGACCGCTTTGTAGTATGGTTCACGCCTCTTAACGGCTTCAAGGAAGAGTCTGGTCAACTCTTCATCGTTTGCTCCCTTCCGCATGGGACTAAGAATATCCACCAAATTGTCGTTTCTCATCAAACAGGGCTTCAGCTTTCCGTCGCTGGTCACCCGAAGTCGCGTGCAGCGGGCGCAAAACTCCGTGTTCTCTATTGGGCGAATCACCTCAACCTTTACTCTGGGAAGGAAGTAAACCCGTCTGTTCTGCATGTCCTGGCGAGTTCTGACCTCTAAAGCCCGTCCCTTTAGCTCTTCCTCAATTCCGTTCAAGTCCAGGTGATAACGTCCGTAATACGATTCGCTAATGTTCAGGGGCTCCAATTCGATTAGCTGTAGAATCGTCATGGTTCGTTCTGCAAACTGGATCATTTTCCTAACTTCTCCTTCGTTTACACCCTTGAGCATCAACATGTTCAGTTTCACTGGGTAAAGTTCAGCTTCGACAGCCGCCTTAACCCCTTTTATGGCGTCTCTCACGTTGCCTCCCATCAAATTGCGGTACGTCTCAGGTTTCAGGGTGGGAAGACTCACGTTCACTCGGTTTAGTCCGTTCATCTTCAGATCCTTCGCCATGACTTCCAGAAATGTTCCGTTCGTCGTCATGGATAGGTCTCTTAAAGCTCGAAGCCCAGCGATGCCTCCGACGATTTCAAGGATGTCCTTGCGAAGAAGAGGCTCTCCCCCGGTCAGCTTCACTCTGGAGACGCCTAGGCTCAAAGCTATTTTGGCAATGTGGACAATCTCCTCCCCAGACATCACAGTGGAAGGGTGATTTTCGCCTTCTCTGTGGCAGTAGGGGCAGCGCATGTTGCACCTTTGAGTCACGGAAATCCTTAGATTGAGGACGGGGCGCCCATAATCGTCGTAAATCATCTGTTATCACTATTCTTGGCGGGCGTGTTTCAGTATGTGACCCACTTCGGGCAAAATAAGCTTTTCCAAAACAAGCCTCACAGCCTGAGGCGAGCCGGGAATACAGAAAACAGCTTTCCCCTGATCTGCAACGCCAGCCAAGGCACGAGTCAAAACAGCCGCAGAACCAATCTCGTCAAAACTCAGCTTCCTAAACAGCTCTCCAAAACCAGGCAAAGTCTTAACCAACATAGGCCTCACCGCCTCAATCGTCACGTCCCTAGGACTGATTCCGGTTCCACCGCACAAAATAATTGCATCCACCTCCTCTGATCCCAGGGCTCTGCTAACATATTTTCCAATCAAAACTTTGTCGTCGGGTACAATTTCCCTAAAAACGACGGTGTGGCCAGCTTTCTGTAAAGTTTCGACGATTAAATCGCCGGAAGGGTCGTCAACGGGCTTCCTTGCCTTGAGCTCCTGATAGCGAGAAGAGCTGCAAACGATGACCGCGAAGTTCAGGCTCTTGGGCGCTTCGGCCTTGTGCCTGCGGGCGGTTTCGCTCATCTGCCTTCCTCTTTCACCTTCCGAACAACACGTATGTCCTGAATGACCGTGTGGGGATACTGTCCAAGCCTGTCCTTCTCGTACTGTTTCGTCATGTCCCAAACCGTTAACAAAGCCACCGTAGCCGCAACAAGAGCCTCCATCTCAACTCCGGTCTGAGCCCTAGTCTTCACGGTTGCCTCTACACCCACCGCCGAATCGCTTATGATTTCTAAATCAACTTCTACGTTGGTTAGGGGCAGAGGGTGACAAAGCGGAATCAGGGAACTCGTGTTCTTCGCCGCCAAGATTCCAGCAACCTTTGCCACCTGAAACGGATCACCCTTCTCAACCTTTCCCTCCCTAATCAACCGTATGGTCTCCGGCCTCAGCTTGATCGTTCCCTTCGCCTTGGCCTCCCGATAAACCTCCGGTTTCGCGGTTACGTCAACCATAGACATATGAATGCCTCTTACACAGCTTTGTTATTTGAAAGATAGAAGGATCAGTTTATTGTTTCTTTCTGTGTTTGATGTAGGCTACTGATATGGATACTGCTAGTATTATTGTTGAAACTAAAGCAATGTATGGAGCCAATAGAGCAAGCTTGTTTACTGGAATAGAGATGCCACCAACAAAAGGTGAAGCAGCATGAGTGCCAATTATTCGGATTTCTTGTGTGCTGTGGTTGTAGGTGAAGTATACGTATGTGTAATTGGCGACTTCTATCACTTTCCTATCTTCTATCAACGTGTTATTCACCCAAACTTCCCATTGTTCTGGGCTGTCACACCATAGAAGTTCTTTTGGAATGGTGACGTAAAAATAGCCTGTTGTGCTGGTAGGTCCAGTGACGTTGAAGCAAATCTGTTCTTGCAACGTGTCGAAATCAAATGAATTTATGGTGGAATTGCTGAGTGTTATGATGCTGTGGGTTGTATTTCCCAGAACGATATGGAAGGTTTCAAAGGGTGGTGTTATTGATGGAAGGGTGCAGTCTGGTATATCTGCTTCGTCTGAGTATCCCATGCTTTCATAGTATCCCTTATAGTCATAATCTACCACTTCGATCTCTGTAATCCATTTTAGCCATTTATAGCCGTATTTACATGGAACGACCAAACGGTAAGGATACCCATCATTATATGACAGGACTGTTCCGTTTGCTTGAAGTGCTAAAAGCGTGGTGGGATGCAGTGCTCTCTCAATAGTTAGGCTACTTGAAAAACCGTCCGAAGCGTAGAAAACCACTTCCGTTGCCCCCGCCTTTACTCCAGTCACATTCAGTAGGAAGAAAAGGGGTATGCCTGTCCAATTGTAGAGCTGTGTCCACCCGGCTATACACTTCATGAGTGCAACTTCTGAAACCATTGGAAACCTTTGTAACTCGCTGTAGGTAAAATTACGTGGGTGGTCAACCAATCCGCTTATCACCAAATCGTACGGATTGGATCCGTTTTCCGCTTGTGTGTCTACAACGAAAACGGTTACCAAAATAATGGATAGAATAATTAGAAAAGTAGGTTGCTTTTTAAATTTCATGGTTTCACATCACCGGAAGGTGACTACCTTACAACGCACCTTTATAAATATTCAATTCAACATCGTGAACGGTTGCCTACAAGCTGTGCGCACATACAAAATTCATGTAGAAAAGGGCGGAAAATGGACAATATGTTACACAGGTCTCGCAGAGATTGTAGACGATTGCGAAGGTTGAACAAAGCGTGGGATATATTCCTTAGCTTAGTCCTTAATGTCTGTTAGCTCGTTTACTGCATGCATGCAACACTATAGAACCTAAAGTTAAGGCTTGTTTGCTTGTTCCCAAGTTTCTATGAGTTTTTTGATCATCTTCGCCCTGGGATTTTCCTCTTCAAAGCGGAAGATGCGAATCCTTCCAAACTTTTTGTGCCGAATGAGCCCATGGCTTTCAAGAACCTGAAGGTGCTGATTCGTTGTGGCGTAGTTTAGACCGGCTCGTCTGGCGATCTCCGAAATGTTCAACTCTCCAATGTCAGCCAAGATTTTGAGGATTTTTACTCGTCCCTTAGAGGAAAAAACTTCTTCAATTGACACCGGATTCACCCACCTCTTTGCGTAAGAGCCTTACTCAACTCCTCCTCCAAGTCAGAGGCAGGGACCCTAGGCAAACTGATTAGAGTGGTTCTTCCCCGCTGTCCAGCTCCTGAAGCCTTTGTTTCAATTATGCCAGAGACGGAAAGGTCCTTGACGTACTTCCAGAGCTGGGTGTGACCCCGCTTCTTTTCACCGTATTCTTCGCAGACAACCGCGTAGGCGTCTTCCGCCTCCCCCATAGACATGTAAGCGGTTCCAGCCTGCCTGAAACGCCTCGCAACTCCGAGGAGAAACAACTTCTCGTGAAGACTGAGGGAGGAGATCATGTCCTTCCGAACTACAGGATAGACGCTGACAGCAGCTTTTCGAACGCACTCAGGCGAAACCTCCCGCATTCCTGAAGCGTCAGCGTACTTTCCCGCCCGCCAAAGAAGCTCAATGGCGTAACGGGCGTCACCTCCCTCTGAAGACGCCAACTCGGCGACGAGGTCAACTGTTGGGGCGAAAATGGTTCCGTGTCTAAAGGCGAGGTTCAGCCTGTCGTTGAGAATGTCTTGAAGCTGCGATTTCGAGTATTCTTCAAGATGAACGACGTTGCGTTGAAGCGTGCTTCTTGCACTAGGGTCCAAGGCGTCTAAGTACTCTAGTTGGCGGAGGATGCAAATGAGGGAAAGCCTCTGAGAAGCCTTAGGGCGGTCCTCCTGGATGCGGGTGAGGTTGTAGAGGGGGTCTGACCCCTCGACACGGATAAGGGCCTCCAACTCGTCCAACGCCAAAAGGAGATACGCGTTTTGTTCGTCGAGAATCTGCATAAGGGCTTGCAGCAGTTCTTCTGCCGAATAGCCGCGCCTTGGAAAGTGAGGATAAAACTTCAGGATAGCTCTTTGAAGAATCATGAAGAGGCTTCCCTTGCACTCGCGACAATTGACATGAACGTAGTTCAGGTTGATTCCCCTCTTCTCCGCCTCCTTCATTATGTTTAAACCAAAATGTTGAGAAAGAACGGTTTTCCCGGTTCCAATATTTCCGGTGATCATAACGCGTTGCGTCATTTTCCCAGGGCTTTCAACGGCGAAGCGGAAAAACTGGTTTAGGAGGTTTAGTTGAGGGCCTCTGTGGGGGAGGCGGGGCGGTATGTAGTTGATGTCCAGATTGCTTTCGTCCTTAAAAACGCTGAAGTATTGAGGCATGAGTCAGCCTCCAGTCTTCATTGCTAAATGATCGAATTTATGGTTTTTGTCTCTTAAAAAGGAGATTAAAGTCTGAGGAAAGCGGAAGTGTGTAAAACACTAACTTGGAGGCTTTCTCCTCCTCTACTCCCTAAACTGCGCTCGCAGAAAAGTCGCCTACTTTTTCTTATATTTCGTGAGTTTCTTCATTTTTTTCTCTATCTTCTTTCTTTTCTTCTCCTCTTCCTCCCTTTGGCGTTGTCGCATCCTTATCCAATCGTATGCATAACCCACTCCTTCATCCTTCGTCAAATCTCATTCACCTAAAGCACAATCAAGTTTTTGTAATAGTGGCGGGCTCTCGCACTCAAGATCTCAATCACTCGTCAGTGGGGCCAGAGTCGTCATCGCCCACCGAGGCAAAATTAAATGCTAATCTAACATAAAAGTGTATAGTTGTAGAACGGGCGCGTGCTGAGGCTAGGATGCTTAAGAAAATCAAGGTTGTTCCTCTGGCTGCGGAGAGTCTAGGCGTGAGGTCAATGTGCACTTACGTGGAAACCTCGGACGTAAAGGTTCTTCTGGACGCTGGAGCGTCTTTGGGTCCGAATCGATTGGGTTACCCTCCCCATCCGAAGGAATACAAAGCCATGGCGGAGTGTCGTGAAAGGATATCCAAAGCTGCGGAAGAAGCCGAGATTATAACCATAAGCCACTACCACTTCGACCATCACACGCCCTCCTACACCGACTGGTTCTGCAACTGGTCTTCGGCAGATGTTGCAAAGAAAATTTACGGAGAAAAACTTGTCCTAGCCAAGAGTTATCGATCCAAGGTCAACTTCAGCCAGAGGCGCCGAGGATGGATGTTCAAGAAAACCGGGGGCAGCTACGCGGAAAGGCTGGAAACCGCTGACGGAAAAACCTTCGAGTTTGGAGACACAAAGCTAAAGTTTTCTGATCCAGTCTTTCATGGACCCGAAAACTCGGCGCTAGGCTGGATTCTAATGACCACCATCGAACGCGGCGATGAAAGGGTTTTGTTCGCATCCGATGTTCAGGGTCCCATGCACAGCCCCACTTTGGACGTAATCCTCGCTGAAGGGCCTCAACTAATCATCATGGGCGGGCCTCCCACATACCTAGCCGGATTTAGAGTAAAGGACGAGCACATACAGCAGGGGATGCAAAACCTGGAAAGCCTGGTTAAGAAAGTGCCGACAACTATTTTGGAACATCACATTCTTCGAGACGAGAAATGGAGAAGTCTTTCTCAACCAGTATTTGATGCGGCGTCGGAAACGGGTCACAAAGTTTTCACGGCAGCGGAGTTTGCGGGGAAAGAAAACAACGTGCTGGAGTTTCGTAGGAGACAATTCTTTGAAAGCGAACCGCCGAGTCCGGAGTTCGAAAAGTGGATGAAACTGTCGCGACCAAAGAGAAAAATGGCAAAACCGCCTATCTGACTGGAACCACTTTAATCGGTTTTTTCCTTAACAAGCATTCTGCGGAATTTCCTAGCGTCTCTGCAATCTGATTTGAGGCGCTGCAGTTCCTTAGCGTCCCTCTCAAGTCTAGCGATTTTCCTTCGAATTTCCTCAAGTTTGGCGTTCATTTCAGGCTCCAATGAGAAAGTATGCGTTACTGACAAAAATTAGTTATGAAATGAAAATCAATATTCAAAATCAACTTTTCAAATTCATAACCTATTTTAATAGATCAGATCAACCCGTTAAGCGATGATCCAATGCTTTCGCGATTTAAACAATTGAAGAAACTTGAAGAATACAGTAGGCGCAGAAAAATACATAGTAGTTTAAAACGCGCTAGTCTAAAAAGCAGCAGCCTAAAGATTGACTGCAACGAATGCAAGCAAGCTATTCCTCTACCAGATGGAGCCTACTGTGGGATATGGAAAGAGAAAGTTAGCGAGGCTTTGTGTAAGTCCTGTCCTTACTTCGATCGGGAACCCTTAGAGTATAAATTGTTCAGGAGGATATGAAGCAGGAAGGTGAAAAACATGGAGTGTCCTAATTGTAAGGGCGAAATTGCCAAGGGAAAACAGGATAATGAAGGTAATTTTTACCACTGCAAACGATGTGGAACCGTAATCTATCAACGGTACGCTTGATAAGGAGAAGATAAAATGGACAGCCTGGTAAGCCCGATTATCTACATATTGATTATAGGTGGCATCGCAGGCTACTTCATAGGATACTTAATCAAGAAGATTTCCAATTTTGCCCTAATTATCGGAATTTTCGTCTTCTTGCTCATGTACATGGTGTATACAAAAGCCATCAACTTAAATTTCGATGAACTGGGCGCAACTGTAACTAAATTCGCTGACAGTCTTGTCCCGTTGGGGTTGACAGCTTTTGCATCCAGCGCGCCATTTGTAGGCAGCTTTGTTGTCGGACTCGCTCTTGGATTGAAAAAAGGCTAGTCGACTATTAATTTTGCAGACGCCTTGAATCATCGTGTAGTTACGTCCCTTTCAAGTGCATGATCAGTTTTGGCATGAGCTCGGTACCGCGCAGTAAAACACCCAATTTTCCCTTTTTACATTCTTTCTCTGAGAATTTTTGAACCTTGTCGCCCTGGATTTTGTTGCCTGATATGAGTAGGGGCACGGGGTCGTCGCTATGGGCCTTTAGTTTGCAGGGCGTCGAATGGTCTGCTGTGACGCAGACGACGCAGTCTTCCAATTTTATTTTTTGTAGCATATTGCCCAAGAAGTGTTTGTCAACTGTGGCTATAAGTTGTGTTTTGAGGTTGAAGTTTCCGTCGTGGCCTGGTTCATCCGGGCCCTTGATATGTATGTAAAAGCAATCATAGGAAGGTAATGCTTCCAACAGTTTCGCTACCCTCAGTGTGCAGTCTTTTTCAAGGCTTTTAGATGGAGGGGGGAGGTCAACCATGTGCATGCCAGCTAGCTTCGATATTCCTTTTTCGATGGGCATGTCGGCGAGGCAGACGAAGCGGAGGCCGTATCGCTCGTTGATGTTGAAGAATTTTGGTAAGCGATGACCTGCGCCCCTGGTGAGTATTACGTTTGCGCTTAATTTTCCTTCGGCGGCGCGCCTCTTGTTTACTTTATGGTCTTCCAGAATTGCCCTACTTTTTTCAATGAATTCGTTTACGAGGTTTGCGGAAATCTTTGCTTCTTCGGTTTTGTCCATTGGTTTGCATTTCCTCAGAATCATTTCAGCCTCTGGCTCTGCTACGCCGATTCCTTTGATTCTAGTGTATGCTGGGTCTGTGTTGCTGATGTTGCCTGAGAGGCTCTTCTCTTTGCTTCGGATGACTAGGGCTCCTCTGTGTCCTATGGTGCTTTTGAACTCAAAATTTGTGGGGTACGATTCTAGTTTTACTTTTTCGTTTATGGCTTTGCTTAACTCAGTAGCCTCTTCTGTGGTTAGGCTTCTTCCTACCCGTCGGTCAATGAGGGTGCTTCCGTGGCCTAGGGTTGCGAAGTTGCATCTTAGGGCGAGGTCGCCGTCTTTTACGATTAGGCTTGAGCCGAGGGCTTCTAGGGGTCCCCTGTTTACCTTGTATTTGAAGGAGTCATAGCCTAGTATGGAGACGACGGCTACGTCGCTTTCTGGGGCTATTCCCTTCCCAACCGTGTACATTATTCCTGTTTTGCCGGTTTTGGCGAGGAAGTCCATGTTGGGTGTCTCTGCAGCTTCAAGGGGAGTTTTGTTTCCTAATTCTTCGATTGGCAGGTCACCCATGCCGTCTATAACCACGTAAATAAGCTTCAAATGCTGATGCCTCCAACGTCAATTGTAATAGTACCTCCCATTTAAATCAGAGCTAAAACGCCAGTAAATGGTTTGGTGCGGCCGCCGGGATTCGAACCCGGGTCGTCAGCGATTCGCCTTTCTTGCCAACCTTTTGTTTATGGCCAGAAAAAAATACGAAATGTGAAAGTTTACATAACGATAATTCGGGAAGAAAAAGCGGATTAAAAGGAAATTTTATTACCATGCTTCTTGACTATACAATATGATTTCAGATTGATGCGAGATCCAAGTCCCGAGTGAAGCATATGGAAATTCACGAAAAGATTCTCAAAGAAGGAAAAGAGATCGTCCATTGGGTTAGGGGAAGGGGGGTGAAGGTTGTCTCAGCGATTCTTTTTGGGTCCGCTGTAAGGGGTTGGAGCGATCCGGAAGACCTGGATGTGCTTATTGTCGTGGATGAGTTGGATACGGAAGTTGATAAACTATGCAGCGATTTCTGTAAGATAGATTTGGCATTGAGTCACAAGTTCGGTCTCTACCCCGAGCTAACGATATTGAAAAAGGACTCGGTAGGGCAAGGAAATTCTCTCTTTTACTATAGCATCGTTCGAGATGGAATATTGCTTAGTGGAAACAAAGATTTATTTATAAATGCCTTGGTAAGGGCAGAAGGGAGAAAAGGGTTAGAGAGGGCATGTGGTTTGGAAAGAGCGTATGGTTTTTTGAGACATGCAGAAAAGGATCTTAAAGACGCGAAAGACGTCGTTGATCTGCAATTAGCCGCTGAAGGGGCTTATAGAGCGTGCGTAGAAGCCGTCTACGCCCTCCTCCGCAAACATGGAATGCCTATCCCAGGCAATCATAAAGAAGAGAGAGAAAAACTTCACACTCTTGACGAACTCTATCCCGAAGCCAACATCTTAGGCACATATAGCGTACTCTTCGAACATTTACATGCTGAATGTTTCTATCATGGCGAATGTAAACGCATTAGAGAATGGATCTCCAAAGCAAAAGAATTCATACATAACATAGCGAAATTGATATGAAAGCTCATGGTGCGGCCGCCGGGATTTGAACCCGGGATTGCAGGCTTGGAAGGCTTACACCATTGACTGTGTCCTAACCAGACTAGACCACGGCCGCAAATCAGACGTTTTAGGCTATCCTAGTTCCCTTCAATTTTAGAAATTTAAATAGGTTTCGAGGATTGCAGGTACCTATTGTCTTAAAGAATTTGTTTATGCTCTAAACCCTGATTTTCTGAGATCCTTTCTATCGCCTAATTTGAATTAATAGAATTGATCTGACGTTCCTAAACTCATGGTGCGGCCGCCGGGATTTGAACCCGGGTCGTCGGCTCGGGAGGCCGATGTCCTCACCAGGCTAGATTCCGCTTCAAAGAATCTACGGCCGCCACGGCCGCCACAAACCCGTAAATCCACCTTTAATTTAAATCTCTTATGCCCCTGAAACCAAGCTATGTACCGCAAGGTCGCAAAGAATGTTGAATGTATATATAGGGGGTCTATATAGGCGTCGATCTACAGAGCCTATCTGCACCGCACCGCCAGTTTATATGTTGATAGTATTTAAAGAAAAAACTAGGGGGTCAGCATAACAGAGGAGATACGCAAACATCAGCGAACGAGTTCCCGCTTCTTCCAGCGCAAATTCTTGCTTCTACACTTTCTGCACTTGGTAGCAGTAGAAGCGTTTCGAGCTCCGCATTTTCGACAAATCTTCATGTAGAGCCTATGCTTCTGGGCTAGGGTCTTTTTGAAGGGGTCCGTGATCGGCATAACATGCATTCTCCGCTTGCTTAGCTAGGTTTCACATTCAACACAACTAAATATGTTTTTCCTTTCCAAACCTCTCAGCCAAGAGTCTTGCCACATCGCCGGGTTTTTCAGCCACGGCTACGCCAGCCTCTCCGAAAGCCTCAATCTTGCTTTGGGCGGTTCCAGCCCCACCCATGATTATAGCTCCGGCATGACCCATCCTCTTTCCAGGGGGCGCTGTTCTCCCCGCCACAAAGGCAACCACGGGCTTAGAGTATCCTTCCCTAGAAACAAACTCCGCAGCCAGTTCTTCCAAGTTTCCGCCAATCTCGCCGATCAAAGCAACAGCCTCGGTACGCTCGTCCACCTCAAACATCCTTAAGACTTCAACAAAGCTTAAGCCAACGACCGGATCTCCCCCCAAGCCAACACAAGTCGATTGCCCCAACCCTTTCGCAGAAATTCCTGCCGCAATCTCGTAGGTTAGGGTCCCACTTCTCGACACGATGCCTACAACCCCCGGCTTAAAAACGTGCGCCGGCATGACTCCAAGCTTGCACTCGCCCGGCGTGATGATCCCAGGCGTGTTTGGACCAATGACGGTGGCGCCGTGTTGTTTTGCACTTGCCATAACGATTATCGCATCTTTCACGGGAATATGCTCTGTGATAATTACTATTGTTTTTAATTCGCTATCCGTGGCTTCAAGGGCGGCGTCAGCGGCGAAAGGTGCTGGAACAAAAATTATGGAAGCGTCCGCACCATGCTTTTTCACAGCCTCCTCCACCGTGTCATAGACCGGAATCCCATGCACCTGAGTCCCACCCTTCCCAGGAGTCACGCCCGCAACAATCTGAGTTCCGTAATCAAGCATCAGCCTCGTGTGGAATGCTCCTTGTCTTTACCGGTTAAAGAGAGGTTTTCTCTTTAACTTCCGGTGATTCCTTGGATGATTGCTCGTGTGTTTTTGTCTACTAGTATTCCCACCTACGGCTCCCTCAGGTTAAGGTTTTATTTCTTGGATTATTTGGCTTTTTCCTTGGCTGTTTGAAATGTTGGCTGAGATTGAAGGTTATAGGTGCTCAGTGTGTTTTACGTTGACTGTTTCTCTCTCTTTCTAGACTCCCTATACGGGGGGAGGGGTCTTTCTTACTCACTTAACATTAAAGGTTCGCTACCATAAGTTCAAAAGGTTCTCGTTTTCTAACAATTTTATGAGATGAAAAATCGCATGTTCAGCATTAATTACGTAACGTTTAGGTTGCTCAGTGGTCAGTTGAACAACTCCGTTTTTCTCTAATATTTTGAAGGCACGGTAAACCGTGGTACGTGGCATGATACGTGATGCAATAACGTCTGAAGTCTTAATCAAATCATTGTTGTGATTTTTGAGCCAAAGTAGTGTTCTAGCCACGGAGCGATGTGAGTGGGCCCTCGTTGAGCCTAACAGTGTTTTCAGTAGGCTTTCATCGATTTTCTTGCAAACACTTGAGAAGAGCTTTCCCTTCTTTGTTACACCATGTATGAAACGTCCACACGGGATGTTTACGTGCTTAGCTTCAATTAGGCCTATATTCCTTAAAAACGCTGCGGCTCTTTTGACATGGCTGTATGAACAGCCAATTCTTTCTGCTGCCTTCTTTAATTCTATGTTGCTCCCTCTGAGAGCTTGTATAAGCTTGAGGTCTAACAACATTAGTTTTCTTCTTTTGCCTTTATCCTCATTGAATTTGCTGATTAACCTCTTGCGTCCTTCAATTAGTTCCTCTAAATTTTTCTGCTTGTCCCCTAAGTCCATCATGTCACCGTATTTCTCGGTCAGTTCCTGCAAATCCCTATAAAACTTACAAGCGCCATCTACCCTGATCCTAAAGATCCATTCCCCGCTTCCGCGTGTAACGTTGCCTACGTCGTATCCTAGATCAGTGCAGAGCCTGTGAAGCTCCTTAACAATTTCTTGATTGTTCATTCCAATTGTAATGTCATATTTTGATATAGAGCCCTCATCTATTATGATGGATGTTAGAGCGCTTACTTTGTGAAACCTTGGCAGGGAATGGAGGAGCCTTGGGAATTTCCTAGTGCAAATCTCTTTCCATGTCATGCGGAAGGCTGATTGAAGAATGTCTCTTAAAATTGTGGGAAAAGTTATGTCTATTCGCTTGCTTTTCCTAGCGTTCTCTACCCATCTTTTAGAGTAAATTATGGAGGAAATCTTGTTGATGAAACAGGTTCTGTTGAGGTCATGTAATTCCTTCTTTTGACTCCAGGATTTTCGGCATCCGTCACCTTGTATATGGAAGAGTGTGCTGACCAAGATTTCGTTTGTTTTTATGGGGAATTGAACATCGTAAATATATCCTCTATTGCGACGTACCCTCTTGATTGCTTTTTCTAACTCATACTTACTAATGCTATTGTCTTCAGCAATTTTTACCAAGTAGCTAATTTTTGGGTATGTTAATTTTTGAGGAAAGCGATTACGCAGAAAACTGAAAAAGCCCTCTACGGTCCAGAAGCTAATTCCCAGCTTCTCTGCGTAATATTTCTCCATTGCCTTGATGTTGCCACGTTTGTTCCAGCTAAACCTTTGCATTATTCTTCCAATCAACTTCTTTCTAAATTCCTCATCTAGTAGTACAACGCTGAGGTCTTTGATTTCCCACGCATGAACTAATGAAGAATTATCATTCTCGCCTGACCTTTCGTGAGAGCGTTTAATTTTTTCCATAACTAACGTAACCTCGCTGTGATGCTATCGTTATAACGTTTTGTTACTAATTCAGTCGGGGCATTTATATAAATCTTTTCGTTATAACAAATTGTTAGATGCGATGAAATGGGACGACTGAGGAAACCATCAAAATGCCGAAACTAAGCAAAGTTGAAGTTGATGTGTTAATGATTGTGCGTCAAGAAGTTAGGGCAACTCCCAAAATAATAGCTAATAAAAAGGGATGCTCTGATGTGTACGCTAGGCAACTTTGCTGGAGGTTGGTGAAAACGGGTCACCTTAACAGGGTTGCAAGAGGGGTGTACGAGTTAACAGGGAAGGGAGAAGCGGCCATTCCTGGTGTAAAGGGTTCATAAACGTATTCTAGGTCTCTAGGCGCCTACTAACTTAAAAATTCTCTCTCTATTCATTTTTAAATGAAGAGAACCTCTGCGACAAGTTCGAATCCCCCGGGCTACCAACTCATATGCGTGAATTTATACCAACCTCTCTTTTTTTTACGTTACCTACATCTAGCTTAATTAAAGGATAAAAAGCGCAGAAGGCTAGTGTGAGGTGGAATTCGAACCTTCCTTCTGCGTAGGTTATCACCCATAATCTCCCTCTCTTTTTCACCTTCGATTCTAGGAGGCTAACTTTATTAGATTTCGTTCTCCTTCAGCATAACCTGACGCGATCAATATGTCGCCTGCTTTGATTATCGTGTCGGGTTGAGGGCGTATCCATTTTTTCCCTCTTCTGATGGCTAGCACCCACATCCCTGTTTCTTTTGGAGTCTGTGCGTCTCGCATGCTTTTTCCGATCAAGGAAGACTTCTTTGATACCTGAACACCTGCTAAAAGAGGGCCTCTTTATAATAGTGGAACAAAATCTATAGGTAAGCTTCAGTGACGTATCTGCGCATCATTCTGTGGCTGTTAAAATAATATGCAATCTTTCCTATGGAATTCTCCATCATCTTTATCCACTCGTCTCTTTTCTGATAGAACATTGGGATAATTATGTATTCTAACTTATTGTATAAATCATCTAACTCTCTAATTTTAGTCTCTTCGGTTGAGAGCTGCTCGTCTGGATGCGGCCCTATAGCCCAGCCGGTAACACCCTCAATCCAGCCTTCAACCCACCAGCCGTCTAAGACGCTGAAATTTATCGCACCGTTATGTGCTGCCTTCATTCCACTTGTGCCTGAGGCTTCTAATGGTCGTAGGGGGGTGTTTAGCCAAACATCAACTCCTGGAATCAGCTTAGCCGCGAGCCCCATATCATAATCTTCTAAATAAACAATCTTGATCTCATCCTTCAGCTTCTCAATGTAACCAGAAATCTCTTGAATTAGCCTTTTTCCCGACTCGTCCTTAGGATGGGCTTTTCCGGCAAAAACGATTTGTATCTTTCCCTTCTTATTGATCTTTTTTAGTTTTTCTAGGTCTGAAAACAATAGGTTCGCCCTTTTATATCCTGTAGCTCTTCGGGCGAATCCCAAAGTTAGCGTGTTGTAATCCATGCCGATATTTGTCACCTTGTTAACGTAATCAATCAGCACCCTTTTTGCTTCCATGTGAGCCTGCCAAATCTCTTCATCTGGAATTCCGCCTACTCTCACCAACAACTCCGGCTCATTTGCCCACCCAGGCAGATACTTATCGTATAACTTCCTGAAACTCTCGCAAGTCCAAGTGTAAGAATGGATGCCGTTAGTTATTGCGTGAATCTTATAGCCAGGAAACAACCCCGTCGAAAAATCCCGATGACTTTTGGCCACACCATTAATAAATTCGCTTAAGTTTAGGGCAAGACGAGTCATGTTCAGCCTATCGTGCCCGCCAAATTTCTTTAGGATTTCCAAGGGAACGATTTCTCCCATTATTTCCTGAACAAGGTCGTAGGGGAATTTGTCATGTCCTGCTTCCACAGGCGTATGCGTGGTAAATATACATAACTCTCTGACCCTGTCAATGTCTATTCTATATCTTTGCAGTAACTCCAACGTGAGGAGGCTGGAATGCCCTTCGTTCATATGGTATTTTCTAGTGCTAAAGCCCAACGCCTCGAGCATTCTTGCACCGCCGATTCCTAAAACAATTTCCTGTTTTAACCTGTATCTTTCATCTCCTCCATATAAGAAAGAAGTAATCTCTCTATCCTCTGGAGAATTTCCTTCTACATCGGTGTCGAGAAAAAGGATGGGAACTACTCCTCCTGTTAGACTTTGCACATTGTAGAGCCATGCTTTGATCCTCACTTCTCTTTTTTGAATTTGAACTTTTACCTCTGTAGGTAGCAACTCCATAATTTTCGATGGTTCCCACTCAACCGGATGCTCTATCTGTTTTCCTTCCTTAGTGATTTCTTGTCGAAAATATCCCTTTTTACTGACCAGCGTGACCGCGACTAATGGGAGTTTTAAATCCGCGCCTGACCGTATTGTGTCGCCTGCTAAAACTCCTAAACCTCCACTGTATGTGGGAATTTCATTCATCAATCCAATTTCCATAGAGAAATAAGCAATTTTTTGTTCTCTAAACGCTTCTTGTAAAGGTTTCATTAATTCCTCTTCCATCAAATTTCAGTTTCACGTGGATAGAATTTCAGCTAAACGGTAAAGTCTTGTATCTAGTTCTTTCCTTCCCTTCCATGAGTAATCGAGATCAACTGAGATTATTTTTCGTCCCTTGATCCCCACCATCCTTTTCTCCGCGCCCTTTAGAAGCAGTTCTACTGCGTACGCTCCAAACTGATTAGCGAGGATTCTACTACGG
>JREQ01001309.1_pt1 | contig 20021 bp, 13 predicted proteins | sample 210151 | NCBI WGS metagenome assembly JREQ01 (sample SAMN03019617, study PRJNA260268) | marine sediment metagenome | biome: Marine; feature: Sediment; material: Clay; isolation source: clay from marine sediments 31 meters below sea floor depth collected from... | place: New Zealand: Canterbury... | reverse complement strand
AATATTAAATAGAAACCAACTTCAAGAAGAAAAAAGATATTATACGGAAAATGGAATTATAGTAATAATTAAAACAAGAAGTGTTTAGATAAGAAAAACCGAGTTAGCTCTATTTTTAGTTTTAGAAATAATAACTAGTAGAATAGGGCATCAGTAATATTTTAATTGAATACTTATTTAAATAGGTTCTAAAATTGTCTGTTCCTCGGAGCTAATTTTTGCTCCCTCATCGCCAAGAAGGTGGTTTTTTGGTAGAATGCAATATATGAACAAAAAGATATTTATTTTCTTAATAGTTGTTATTCTTGGAGGAACTGCAGTATACTTTACAGTATTTAAATCGGGCGAAGTACCAATCCCTGATATTAATAGTTTTGAAGAATGCGTTTCTGCTGGCTATCCTGTATTAGAAAGTTATCCCAGGCAGTGCAAAACACCAGATGGCAAAACATTTACAGAAGATATCGGTAACGAATTAGAAAAAGCCGATTTAATACAAATAGATACTCCTCGACCTAATCAAATTATTGAAAGCCCACTCCTTATTAAAGGAAAAGCAAGAGGCAACTGGTATTTTGAGGCTGACTTCCCAGTTAAACTTTTTGATGATAACGGTTTTCTTTTAGGTATAACAATAGCTCAGGCTTTAGGAGATTGGATGACTGAAGACTTTGTACCATTTAGCGCAACCCTTCTTTTTGCAGTTCCTTCTACCCCAAAAGGCAAATTGATTTTAGAAAAAGATAATCCTTCAGGATTGCCAGAGCATGCGGATGAATTAACAATCCCAGTTTATTTCAAAGAGGCACCAGAAATTTCACAAGAGTTTATGACTATAAAAATATTTTTGAGCGACTCTCGTTTCGTGGGAGAACCATATTTTGATTGTTCCCGAACTATAGCCGTTGAAAGGCAGGTTCCTAAAACTTTGGCAGTTACAAAGACAGTTATTGAAGCTCTTTTACGAGGAGCAACACAGGAAGAAATTAATCAAGGATTTGTTTCAAATATAAATTCAGGAGTGAGAATTCAAAAATTAATTATTGAGAATGGTGTGGCTAAAATTGATTTTGATGAGCAGTTAGAGTTTCAAGTCGGTGGCTCCTGCCGAGTAGCGGCAATCAGGGCTCAAATAACAGAAACATTAAAGCAGTTTCCAACAGTAGATAGCGTTATAATCTCAATTGATGGACGAACTGAGGACATTTTACAACCTTAGTTAATATAGTCGAGGGTAAGATTTTAACCTTTCAAATTCCTTTTCTTTGATTGATGGATAAGATTTAGCAGAATGATAGAGAAAGTTTGTAAGCGATTAACAAATGGAGCCAATAATTATAATTTAACATTATCTTTCAATATTTTTACTTTTAATGACCTTAAAAATGTAAATTTGATTGTGAAGAAAAATAAATTATTTTTTCTATAAATTATTTTTAATTTATTTCAATATCTATATCATGATTTTTCCTCTGCTAATACATTTCGAAGAATAACTAATTTTATTTTTATAACTTTTAAACTTGACAATATTCTTCTTTAAATTTACAATATTATTGATAATAATTATAATTTATTGTTATTGTAGATATTATAATCAATATTGGAGTTTAAAATGAAAAGAAGGCGATCAAAACTTCAAAGGGAAATTCTTAATGTTTTAAAAGTAAAAAAAGTCAGAACTCAAAAAGAGATTGCTGATTTTTTAAATAAAGATCCTTCATCAGTTAACCGTTCAATAAATTTGTTGATTGATGAAGATTTAGTAAGAAAAAATTATAATGGATATTATTTATCATCCAAGTATAAACAAAAATTAAAATCCTTTGAATTATTAAAAGTAAATAATGAACTAATATCATCATCAGAAAAATTAATTAAAGAAATAAATGCAGTAATAAGAGAAAAAATAGATTATTCACTTTCTAAAATTTTTTTAGCTGGAAAAATAACAGAAAAACCTTTTATGATAATGTCTGACTCTATAAATAAATTAGTGTCTACTTATGATTCTTTCTATGATTCTTTCTTAGATTCCGCAAACAAAATCCATGAAGTATCCTCCTTGTTCAATAAAAATCTAAGGTTATCTAAGCTTATGTTTTCAAAAATTTTATATTTAAACTCTTTACCTTTAAGTAATAAGTTAAACATAAAACTAAATGCTTTGTCATCTGGTATATTAAATACTACTAAATATTTTAAAAATTATTCCTTAGAAAAAGTTAATGAAATTTTGCAGAAAAAAGAATCTCAAATAATACATGAAAATCTTTTTAAATTTAGAACTTCTTCTTTAATCTATAAAAATTTATCTTATTCAATTCCATATCCAACAGAGAAAGATTACCCTGAAACAATATATCTTGAAGAAGATTTTGCTGTTGAGGTAAAAAAAAGTAAAAAATTGAAAAAGGCATTGTTTTCAATAGATCCTATTTTAAATAAAATAAGAGAAGGAGCTTGGGAAACTTTATATTCAGATAACCCAGATAAATGTCGGCAAAGCGCGACATCAATGATAGAATTCTTAAATTGGATTATTCAGAAACTTGCTCCAAATGAAGAAGTTATGAAATATACTAAATTTGATAAAAAAGAGCAGATAACAAGAAGGAAAAGAATAGAATATATATTAAAGTCATTATCTGATATTAAAATTATCAATTTCTTTTGTAAAAATGTTATAGATATTTTTAACATATTAAATAAACCTAAACATACTTTTAAATATACTAATGAAAAAAATTTAGAAAGTCTTTTTTATATGATAGAGGGTATAGCTTTATTTCTGATATATTGTAAGTCTTAGTTTATCCTAATAACTTTACTCAATCTTCTGAAAAAAGGTTGAGAAAAAAAATAATAATTAAAAAGAATATGAGCAAAAAAAAGGAAAGAGAGACCAAAATTAATCCTAATAATTATGAAGGTTATAGTTATGGCCCTTTTAAGTTAGAACGTTTTGGGAAGAGAGTTTTAATAAGTTCTAATTGGGAACCAGAGCAATTTGAAAAATATATAGAAAATGTTAGAACTAATAGACCTAAACTTAAAAAGGAAATAAATGAAAAGATTGAAAAAATATTATCATTAAGCGAGAAATTTGAGCCATTAGAGTTACTTGAAACAGTTTCTATAAAAAATTGCTTTACTGATCCAGAAAAATACAAAGAAGTAACATATGAGGGAAAAGAATATTATGTTGAATACGCTCAAAGCCTTATATTAAGTCAAAAACGCAAACCAGAGGTTAAAAATGCTACTAAAAAAGCTATTGAACAATTTAAAACCTTGATAGCAGAAATATTTAATGATGTTTTTGATTATATAGGGTCAGAATTTACAGAGGGTACACGAAGTAAGATAGAGGGAGAACTTCGGTTTATTTCAATATTAAGATATCTATTTATCCGTGGAGAATCATACCCTGAACATCAATTAGAAATGATAAAAGATATTTTTAAAGACCATGATACATTCCTAAAAAAACACTATGATTTTAATTCTAGTGAAGTAATTTCAGTTATTCAACACATAGAGGAGCAATTAACTAATAATATAAAACAGCAAATTGAAATTATTTCCCTTTTACATGAGTCACATGAATTATTCAAAAATTTTGTGGATAAAAAAAACATAGATAGTTTTTCCTCCATTGAAAATCTTCTAGAGAAATTCAGTTCTGTACCAGAAGTTCAAAAGAAAATAAAAAAACTTGACAAAATTCCAAGTAAAAACCCTTTTGAAATTAATCCTAATGATAAAATACCTGTAAAATTACTTAAACTATTAAGTTCACATCTTGGGGATAATTTAGCATTCTCAACCTTTAAAAAATCTCCTGCTTGGCCTACTAATGATTCAATTATATATGAGCGTCCACTTATAGAGGATAATGGAAAATTTTATTGTTTCACCCCCCAGGTATTATTTAGAAATATTGGAAATATTTTAGAAAGGTGGATCAAGAATAAAAATAATGATTATTATCAAAATATTTATCAAAGGAAGCGTGCTATATATATCGAGAATAAGACACTTGAATACTTAAAGAAAATTCTCCCAAGTGCTGAAGTATATGGGAAATTATTTTATTACATTGAAGAAAATGGGGAAAGAAAGCAGGTAGAAACAGATGGCTTAATATTATATGATGAAAATATTTTTATTATTGAAGCTAAAGCAGGAACGTTTTCTACTTCTGCAAGACGGGGGAGCATAAGAAGAATAAAGAGAGATGTAACCAAACTTGTAGATGATGCATATAATCAAGCTTTACGTACAAAAAAATATATAATGAAAACCCCTGAGTCTAAATTTTATTTTAAAGATGGTTCTAAGGCACTTATAATTAAAGATTTGGATAAATTTAAAAATATTTATCTTATCAATGTTACTCTGCAATATTTAGGACAACTTTCTACACAACTAAATTACTTGAAAAGTTTAAATCTTATACAGGGAAAAGAATGGCCATGGTCGGTGTTTATAAATGATTTAAGAGTTATATCTGAACTGGTTGAATTTCCTTCTGAATTTTTATACTTTTTACAATTAAGAATTAAAGCTAATAATTATCCTCAATTTCAATTAGTAGATGAATTAAATTTCTTAATGTTTTATTTTTATGAAGATAACTATTTTGAAGATAATATTTTAAACAATTTAGATTTTTATATTCTACAAGGTTATACAGAAGATTTAGATCGTTACTATGATTATCTTGCTGGTAGGGTCTCAAGTGGTAAAAAACCTCGTTTGAAAATTTCTGAGGAATATAAGGACCTAATAACTAAGCTTGAGTCTATAAATAAATATGGTTTTACAAATGTAACTACAACTTTACTTAATTTTGATTTAAAAACTCAACAAAAGATTTTAGATTATTTGAAAAATGCGAAGGATATTACAGAAAAAGATAGTAGAACTTATGATTTTGAAATATACGATGAAAAACTAAAAATTGGTCTAATGTTCTCAATTAGTACAAACAGAGAGCAAGATTTTTGGAATAAAATTGACAATCACTGTAAACTAAAAATGTATCAAAAACAATTAGAGGAATGGATACTTATAACAGTGGATATAAATACAGAGGGAGGACAGATATTGGATTTCAAAACTTACAATAAAAAGTGGAAATATGATCCAGATATGGAAGATCAACTTAATAAATACAAAGATTGGAAAATTGCTGAATTTAAGAGAACAGGGCAAAAAATTGGAAGAAATGATCCTTGTCCATGTGGTAGTGGGCTAAAATATAAAAAATGTTGTGGTAAATAACTAATAAATAAAGAGTATATTTACATCGAAAACCAACTTTGTATTTTATATACATTTAATAAATATTTTAGTTAAAAAAATTTTATCAATTCCCTTTATCAATTTAACTGCTTTTGTAAATTCTACAAGCCACTTCTAGAGAATCTCAGCAGTTTACATTCTTAAATATCTTAATACTCCCAAGTAATTTCGAAGACATATGTTGTAAAAGCTTGTCTAGATTTGAGTCTAATGGCTGAATTTTTACTTAAAGGCTTAAAAGTACAATAGGTATATAAAGTGAAAATTATAGTTTTTAATTCTAAAAAGAGGGTCAGCTAAAAAGGTGTCTCTAAATAGTAAAATAGAAGAGACCAAGGTTTAGTTTAGAGTTTTTCTGACTAAAATAGTGAAATAACATATTTAATTATTGATGAGAAAGAAATTAAAAACCTCTTTTTTAAAAATTTTATAAAATATTTGACATAATGCATTTTGATGCATTATAATTAATAATGATATATTTTAATGCATTATAATGTATAATAATAAATCAAATCGAAGGAGGTGGTTAACTATGAGTTTTGCTGGAGTAAAGAGATTATCAAAAGAGCATCCAAAATGGATTCCTATTGTTGAAGAATGCCTTGAATGTGCCAAGAAATATGGGGAATTTGCTGGTAGTTGGGTCTTAAACGGTGTTAAAAAGAAAGGAATAAAATGGTTTCCCGGATTAAGAACACTTGTAGCTTATGGAATTTTAAAACGCACAGATGTGACAAGAAGTGGTAGACGAGCTTATTATATTATGCCTGATATAGAGGGAGTAAAAAAGGCTTTACAGGAGTTAGGACTTTTGAAACATAAGTAAGCTCTTAAGTTATATTTTGGGATTTTTGAAATTAATTTTAAAACTAATATTTGAATCGACTCATGAAAGCTAAATTGGAAGAGTTCACAGCTGCTAACCATTAAGTTGCAGCTTCAAGTCCTGCCCGGAGAGCCAATTATTATAATTAACTTAAATCTCAAATAATAATAAAATTGCAATAGTTGTTAAAGAGTTAATTGAAGTAAATAGTATTATAATAATTAATTAAAAATTACAATTTTTTAAGTTGTTAAAAATATTAGAAAAATGCACAGGAAAGAATTAAGGAAATTTTTTAAAAAACAAGAAGAAGCAAGAAATAAATGCTTAGAAAGGATACTTAGGTCTAATCATCCAAAGAAAATTATTATTTCTGGTCCTGGGACTGGTAAAACATATACTTTTCACAAATTATTCATAAGAAAACAAGGAAAATATCTTGCTTTAACCTTTATTAATAATTTAGCAGAAAAATTAGAGAAAGATCTAAATGGTATAGCTAAATCCTGTACATTTCATAGCTTTTGTATAGGATTATTATATAAAATTAATAATAAAAATATTAATGAGGATTTCGTTATATTTCCTAAATTAGAATTAATTATTAAATCAGATGCTCAGATAATCTTAAATGAAGATTTGGATTTTAAGCGTAGTTTTGCTGAAATTGATTATAAAAGTAAAAATATTCCTTTCTTTTTGAAACGTTCAGGTTACTATAATGCTGTATCTTTTTACGATTCTGTTTATAGAGTATTTGAATATTTTAAGAAAAATCCTAATGAAATTCCAGAATATGATCATATTGTAGTTGACGAGTATCAGGATTTCAATAAGTTGGAAGTTGAATTTATAAATATCTTAGAAACAAAAAGTCCTATTTTAATTGTTGGAGATGATGATCAAGCATTATATACTCAATTAAAATATGCTTCACCGCAATATATAAGAGAAAAAATCAAAGACCATAAGTATAAAAGATATTATCTTCCATTTTGTAGTAGATGCACAGAAGTTGTTATTGGTGCTATACATAACATTATAAAAAAAGCTAAGGAAAATGGTAAATTAGAGGAACGTGTTAATAGGGATTTTCATTGTTATTTACCAGAAAAATATCTAGATAATGAGAAATATCCTAAGATAGTTCATACAAACTGTAGTGTTCAAAGGCAAAATGCACCTTATATAGCAAAATTTATTGAACAAGAAATTGATAATCTGACAACTGCAGAAATTGAAGAAACAAATAGTAAAAGTGATTATACAGTATTGATTACTGGTCCTAAAAGATATCTAAAACAGATAAATTCTTATTTGAAACAAGAAGGAAAATACTTTTTAGATCCACTTTATAAAGAATTTGACCCAGAACAAAAAAAGATAATAATATTTGATGGATATAAAGTATTATTAGAAAATAAATTTTCAAATCTTGGTTGGAGAATACTATTAGAATGTGATTCCATTGGGAATATAGAGAACTTGCTAAAGGAGACACTTAAAAATAATAAGATACAATTATATGATTACTTACCAAAAAATTATATTAAAAGACACGAATTCAAATTAAATGTTTTAAAGAAAGTAAGCGATGAGCAGAAACTTACTCCAAAGGAACAAGAAGAATTGGAGAACTTCTTTAATGTAGAATTAAATAATATAAAGTTGAAATTAATAAAAGAAGAAGACATTAAAAAGATAAAGGATGAAGAAGACTACGCACCTGATAAAATTACAGTAGCATTAACTACATATGTAGGTTGTAAGGGACTTTCAGCAGGCTTTGTATTTATAGTCGGTTTAAATGATGGCATTCTACCTGAAAATAATAATAATCCTTCTGATACTGAGATATGTAAATTTATTGTAGCCCTTGCTCGAACTATCAAAAAATGCTATCTAATTTCGGTAAATAGATTTGCTGGCAAACCAGAAGGTGAAAAATCATCATTTATAGATTGGATAAATACAGATAGAATAACTTTTGAAGAAGTAAATGCAAAATATTGGAAAAGAATCTAGAAATTTACTAATTATAAAATTAAAAAATCATCATAAAAAATAATTAATTTAGTCTATGAAAAAATTATTAAATGTTGGGGATAGAGTTAAAGTATTTGAACAAGTCGGCGAGGTTATAAAAGTTGAAGAATCTATTTCTAGTAAAGTAAGTAAAATAACAATAGCTTTTGACGAAGGATCACCAAAAACTTATTTGTATCCCCTAACTAAAATAAAAAAGATTCCATCTCCAATTGAACTAATTTTATCAAAAAATTTTGATTCTCCAATTAAATTCAATTTGAATTTTAATGCTAATAGACTTAGTTTAGCCTATGAATATGATCATTTGTTATCTCTTTCTGCCACAAGAACAAATCTTGAACCTTATCAGATAGAAGCGGTTTGGAGAGTACTTAATTCATATAAACAAAGATATCTACTAGCAGATGATGTAGGATTAGGGAAAACAATAGAAGCTGGAATGATAATTAAGGAAATTGCACTTAGAGGAAGAGCAAAAAGGATATTGATAATAGTACCTGCACCACTTAAATTTCAATGGCAAAGGGAAATGATTAGAAGGTTTGATGAGAGTTTTATGATTTATGATTCAAATTATGTTAGAAATCTTAGGAGATCACTTCAAAAAGAAGAAAATGTTTGGGAATATAATGATAAGATTATAACCTCTATAGATTATGTAAAAAAAGAAAATGTTTTACCAGAACTTGAAAGAGTTAAATGGGATATTATTCTCTTTGATGAGGCTCATAAGCTTTCAGCTTCAAAATCAGGAAATACTATAAGTAGGACTCAAAGATATAGACTTGCTGAAGCACTATGTAATAATTGTGAAAGCTTTTTACTTCTAACTGGTACACCACATAAGGGGGATTCATATGCTTTTTATGCAATAATTTCTCTAATAGATCCTTATATATTTTTTGATGAGGATAATATAGATTCTATAAAATTAAATAAAATAATGATAAGAAGGGGAAAAGATGGAATTAGAGATGAGAATGGAAAACCAGTATTCAAAGAAAGAGATGTTATTACAATCCCTATTAATTTCACAAAGGAAGAAAAAATTTTATATAATGCAGTAACAGATTGTGTAAGTAGAATATATAACATTGCAAAATCAGTAAACAATAGAGCTGTTGGTTTTGCAATGATCCTTCTACAAAAAAGAATGGTTTCATCAATTGCAGCTATAAGATCTTCTTTAAAAAATAGACTTTCAAATTTAATTAAAGAATTTGTTCCAACTCTTACAATAGAAGAGAAGACAAGATTAAAAGATTATATAAAAGACCCAGATTCTTTAGATGACTGGGAAAAGGAAAGATTTGAGAAGAAACTGGAGATTTTAAACTTACCAACTACACCTGAAGAGCTGAAATTAGAAATAGGATCCTTAAAAACATTAATTGAAATTTCAGAGAGTATAAAAATTGATTCAAAAGCTGAAAAATTACTTAATTTTATTGACGGTATCTTAATAGAAGATCCAAAAGAAAAAATTTTAATATTTACAGAATATGTTGACACACTTAACTATTTAATAGATTTTATAAAGGAGAAGGGATACAAGTATACAGTAATTCATGGATCAATGCCTATGGAGGAAAGGGAACTAGCTGAAAAAATATTTGAATCAAAAGATACAAATATTATGGTGGCAACAGATGCAGCTGGTGAGGGAATAAACCTGCAATTTTGCCATATAATGATAAATTATGATCTACCATGGAATCCAAATCGTATTGATCAAAGAATTGGAAGACTTCACCGTTATGGTCAAAAAAGAGATGTGAAGGCTTACAATTTCTTCATATCAAATACTAGAGAAGGATTAATACTTATAAGACTTATGAAAAAAGTAAAAATAATTGAATCTGAACTTGGTGGAAAGATATCTGAAATTATTGGTTTTATATTAGAAGGGGTTGATCTTCAAGATTTAATAATGAATGCAATAGCTGAAAATAAGCCTATTGAAGTAACTATGAAAGACATAGAAAATGCAATAGAAGAAAGAAAATCTACTTTTAAAAAGATTGAAGAAACATTTTTAATGGATTTAAGAAAATTTGATCTAGAAAATACTATAAAATTAATAAAAGATAGCTATAAAAAATCAGCATCAGAAAAAGATATAGAAAATTTTGTAAGAATACTTTTTGAAACTATTGGAGGTAAAATAGAACCCACTAGGTTTAAAGAAATTTATAGAATTACACCTCCTAAAGAAATTTTAACAACTGGAATTAAAAATAAATATGAAAAAATTACTTTTTCAAAAGAAGTAGCAAAGAAAAAAGGTTCAGTTGTAGAATTTATGGTATTTGGACACCCTCTTTTAGAAGAGATAATAGCGTATTGCAAAGATAAAACATTTGATTTTGGAGGAAGGACAGCATTAAAAGCATCTGACAAATTGAAATATCCTGGAATTCTCTTTAACTTTATAATGAAATTTACAGATGGAACAGGAAAAATATTAAGTGAAAAATTACTTCCTATTTATGTAGATTTAGAAAAGAAACATAAAATATTTAATGTAGATAACGTATTGGAATTAAAGGATATAGTATATAGAAAATATCAGTCTAAATTAGTTAAAGATATTTGTAAAAAATGTTTAGATTTATATGAAATATCAGAAGAAAAAGCCATTGAGGAAGTAATTAATTATTCGTCAAAGGTTGAAAAAAGGAAAAATAGAGAAATAAAAATTAAAAAGAATGATGCTAAGGCATATTTTAATCCTCGAATAATTCAAGTTGAAAAAAGGATTGCTGACTATAAACAGAGATTAATAGAGGGTGAGGATATGGAGATAGCTATAAGAGGAGAAACAGTAAGATTGAAGGACTTAAAGGAAAAGTATGAATCATATTTTGAAAAACTTAATATTGAACAGCAAATTATTGAAGAGATGCCTGTACTTTTATCAGCTGCAGTAATTATTCCAACCTAATTAAGGAGAAAGAATGAAAGAAAGATATTTTTTTAAAAATAGTAGATTATTTTCAGATTATTATTTGAAAGAATTACTTCCAAAAGATCCAATTTGGGAAATTGATGTAAGTGAATATTTTAAAAAAATAAAAGAGATTTATGAGAGAAAAAAAGATGTTATTGAAAGTTTAAATGAACCTTCATTAGAAGATCAGTTTATAAGACCAATTTTAAGAGTTCTTGGACATAAATGGGAAGTACAACCAAGTCTTAAAAAATATAAAAAGCCTGATTACTCATTTTATAAAACAGATGAAGAGAAAGTTAAAGCAGAATTATCAAAAGATTACTTTGGAAATGCTATTGCAGTAGGTGAAGTAAAGAGGTGGGAAAGATCTCTTGATAGAAAGTTTAAAAGTGAAAGTGATCCATTTGAAGTTTATGCTCCCTCTTTACAAATGGAAAGGTATCTATGGCGAACAGAAGTAAAGTGGGGAATTTTAACTAATGGGAGGTTTTGGAGAATTTATGAAAGAAAAACATCAAGTAAATTTGATATTTATTATGAAGTAGATTTAATTAATATTTTTGAAAAAGATGATTTAGAAGGTTTTAAATATTTTTATCTATTCTTTAGAAAGGATGCTTTTCCAAATTTTTTAAACAAAGTCTATGAAGAAAGCATAGATTATGCAAAAGCCGTTGGCGAAGATTTAAAAAGCAATGTTTATAAAGCACTTAGAATCTTAGCAAATGGATTTCTAGAAACTCCTGGAAATAATTTATCTATAGATAACCTTCAAGAGATACATAATAACTCTTTAATATTTTTATATAGATTATTATTTATTCTTTATGCAGAAGCTGGAGGACTTTTACCTTTACAAAATTCAATTTATAGGGGTTCATATAGTCTTGATTCTATTAAAAAAGAGATAGTAAAAAAAATTGATAAAAAAGAATCTATACCCATTCATAAAACTTACTGGGGTAAAATAAGAGATTTATTTAAATTGATTAATGAAGGAAGTAAGTCTTATGGAATTTCTAAGAATGATTTTTATGTTCCACCTTATAATGGTGGTTTATTTGATCCAGATAAAAATAAATTTTTAGAAGAAAATGATGTTTTAGATAATTTTATAGTTGATGTGGTTGATTTATTATCAAGATCTACAATGAAAAAGGAAGGTGGAAAAGCATTTGTGGATTATTCAAGTCTTGACATAAGACATTTAGGCTCAATTTATGAAGGATTATTAGAAAATAAATTAAAGGTAGCTCAGGAAGATATGTCAGCTATAAAAAAAGGTAAAAAAGAAATATGGATAAAAACAAGTGAATTAGGTAATAGGAAAGAAATAGATAATGTATCAAAAGGGAAACTTTATCCAGTTACTGATAAAGGTGAAAGAAAGGCTACGGGTTCATACTATACTCCGGATTATATTGTTAAATATATTGTGGAAAATACAATTGGACCACTAATAGAAGAGAAGAAAAGAAAAAAAGAGATAGATTTAATTGATGAAATTTTATCATTAAAAATATTAGATCCAGCAATGGGATCAGGTCATTTTCTAGTAGAGGCTACAGATTTTATAGCAAAATGTCTAGTGCAAGCTCTTGGTGAAAGTCCAAGGGAGGTTGAGGAAGAGGATATTAGATGGGCTAGGAGGGAAGTAGTAGAAAAATGTATCTATGGGGTTGATTTGAATCCATTAGCGGTAGAACTGGCAAAACTATCACTTTGGTTATCTACTATATCGAAAGATAAACCACTGTCCTTTTTAGATCACCATCTTAAATGTGGAAATAGCTTAATTGGAGCAAGGATTGAAGATTTAGCTGAACTCCCCAGTATAAAAAGTAAAAAGATGAAAAAGATGATTGGTCAAATTTCTACATATGAAATTTTATTCAATAAAAAGATAGAAGTATTGTTAAATAATAGGAAACTTATAGAAGAATTACCATCTGAAAAAGTAGAACAGATTAGAGAAAAAGAAAAATACGAGGAAGAATTTAGGAAAAATATTAAACGTTTTAAACAAATTGCAGATTTATGGACAAGTATTTATTTTGGTAATGAAATTTCATGGGAAAATTATATTACTGTACAGGATAAATTAGAATCATCAGAAGAAGAATGGCAAAAAATTATAAATGAAGAATGGTTCGAAAGAGGACTTAATATTTATAAAAAGAAAAGATTTTTTCATTGGGAACTGGAATTTCCTGAGATTTTCTATATAGGGGAGAAGAAAAAAGAAAATCCTGGATTTGATGTAGTGGTAGGAAATCCACCTTGGGTCTCTATGAAAGGGAAATATAAGTCTGGAGACTGGGATGAGTCAGAGATAAATTTTTATTTGAGTCGGTACAAAGGCGATTCTTATAGACCTAATACTATAGAATTCTTCTCGAAGTTATCTCTAGAGGTCTTAAGACCAAATGGGTTCCATTCATTTATTGTCCCAGATCGTTTAACAGAAAATAAACAATATCAAAATTTTCGAGAATTTATCCTCATAGAAAATACAATCCGAGCCCTCCTCTTTAGAGTACCTTTTCCCAAGATTATAGCAGATACTTTAATTTATGTAATACAGAAGAGGAAACAGAAAGATTATGATATTTTACTAAGTGATTACTTAAGCATATCCCAACCAGTAAAGTGTTCCTCTAAAATTTTCTTGTCAATTTCTGATTTTGCTCTTTTTTACATTGATGATTCGACAAAAATGAATCTTATTCTTAAATTATTAGAAATGGAGCCAAAACTTTCACCTGGTATAGCAAAAACTAATACAGGTTTTATAGCAGCAAAAAATACAATAACGAGCCAAAGAATAGATCAAGAGCAACAAGCAGTTCTGAAAGGAGAAAATGTTAGTAAATACCAAATTAGTGGGGAATTTTATTTCAATTTTACAAAAAAAAATTTGATTGGTGGAACACAAAATATTGATATTTTAAGCAAGAAGAAAAAGATTCTTGTGAATAAAACTGGCGATACTATATCTGCTATGTATGTAGAGAGCGGTATATTCCCAGAGCAGTCTTTATACCAAATTTGGAATATTAAAAAACCGATTTCTCCTAAATATATATTGACAATTTTAAACTCTAAACTTATAGATTTACTGTATAAAACAGTACTCGTTACCAATCGTGATACTATTCCGCAGCTAAAGAAGGTTGATTTAGATAGAATTCCCATTCGCTGTATATACTTCACTACTTTATATAAAAAACACAAAAAGCTCTTTACAGAAGTAAAACAATTGTTTAAAGCTTACCTTAAAAGTGATAACTTGAATCATATCCTTTCTTTTATTCAGCAACGACTTTTGGAAAAACCAGAGGAGTCTGATGTTATTCACGATTTCTTAGTCTTTCTTGCAGAAATAATGATTAAGACAAATCAACGAAGGAATAAAGAAGCTAAAGCTTTTTTGAGTTGGCTTGAACAAGAAATTGATGTAAAAGTAGATGATCTTTTAGGTAGGACCATTATTAAAAATTATCATGAACATTCTATGGATGAATTAATTAAGCAACTTAACAAAAATAGAAAAAAACTTCAAATAGATCCTTCTAATAGAAACTTTCAACAAAAACTATCGGTAGAATTTAGTAAAAGTGTTAATAAAGTTAATATGATAAAAGAAAAAATTAGAAAAATTGATTATTTAATTGACCAAATAGTATATAGACTTTATGGAATATCAGAAGAAGAGATAAAAATGGTTAAAAAAGAATTAAATTAATCAGAGTGATTTTTATGAATTTTATACCAGAATCAAAAATTTTCTATCATTGTCTTGAAGATTATGTTGTCAAACTATTATAAACCTACTAATCCATTTAATAATAAAAAAATTTACGAATATAAACATAATATTGAAAAAATATTAGAAATATTTTTTGAATTAATAAATTTAGATATTTCAGAAGAGAGATTAAGAAATTTTGGAGTTGAATTTAAAACAACTTCTTTACCAAATATTGATTTATACATTTATAAGGTAAAGTTTAAATTGGAAAAGGGAAAAGATTAATTGATTTTTTACAAAATACAAATATATTCAAAATAAAAAATATAATGATCCCAGTAGCTCAATTGGCAGAGCGAACGACCGTTAACCATTATGTTGTAGGTTCAAGTCCTACTTGGAGAGTCAGTTCTTTATACATAACTTCTCAATCAACATTATTTTATTTAGAGTAATTTTGAATAATTACACATATTTGTTAAAATTTAAACTGTATTAGGTGAAGAATTTATTTAAAGATTTATATATAAAGGGGGAATAATGAGAGAAACTATTAAGGAAATTATAAAAAATTATAAAAAATGGGGTAGAAGAGGTGTAGATGAATATAATACAAAATCAATTTTTATTGAACCTTTAATTAATTCACTTGGTTGGAATGTTAAAGATTTAGATGTTGTAGAGAGAGAAGCTAGAGTTTTTGGAGGTGGTAGAGTTGATTTTTCCCTAAAATTGGAAGGAAGACCTGTTTTATATATTGAAGCAAAAGCTATAAAGGAATCTCTGGATGATGAAAGATTTATGGCTCAAGCAGTAAATTACGCAAATAATGATGGGGTGTTGTGGTGTTTATTAACAAATGGTATGGATTATAGGTTATATAAGAGTGATGAGAAAGGAACTATTTCTGATAAATTAATGTTCAAATTTAGTCTAAAGAAAATAATAGATAATCCAGATACTATAAATGAAATTCTAGAGGATTTAAAACTATTATCAATAGAAAATATGAAAGATAAATTACTAGAAAGAGCTAAGATTGTTTTTATTGATTCAAAAGTAAAAAAAGTTATTGAAAAGCTAAAAAGAGCCCCTTCAAGAAAATTTATAAACATAATCAGAGATGAATTAAATAAAGAGTATGCGGCAAAAGAAATAAAAGATTCTATATTTAGAATATCAGGTATTTATAAAAAACCTTCTCAAGAAAAAGAAGTCCCAATAAAAACTGAAGAATTTCATTTAGAAGGAATTAATAGTGAAATTAAAGACATTTATTTAAAGATTAAAGAGGAACTTTTAAAGGTAAACAATAATATAATTTTTAATCCTCAAAAATATTATATTTCAATTATTCACAACAAAAATATTGCTTATTTTACTTTTAGAAAGAGAAAAATGAGACTTGTTGTAAAGTTACCGGAAGAAGAAGTTAGGATGAAAATAAAAAATTATAAAGTCAGACATCTTTCAGAAGGTATACAGAAATTTTATGGTAGTCCATGCTGTGAAGTCATTATAGGTAATAAAGAGAACTTAGATGAGATTGTTAATCTTTTAATACCCATAATAAAGTAGGATACAAATAAATACTATTGACACAAAACTACAACTCACTATATTTATTCAAATACTTTGTGCTACAAAAACCCTATAATATTAAGTTAGACCTACAAAAAAGTTAAAAATTACTAATAATATAAAAATATTTAGAAAATTACTTTTGAACTTAGAAAAGAAATAATTGAAAAATATAATCCTAATCAATGAATTTTTTAAAAATATAAAAACTTTTATTGGATAAATAATTAAGGAATTAAACTATGAATATAGCAAAAGAAGCAGAAAATTATATAAAGCAATATTTTAAAAATAAGAAAAACATTGAATTGATAAAACCGTATAAGGGAGAAATTGGTTTTGATTTTCGTGGTAAAGATTCTAAAATTTTTATTGAGGTAAAAGGAACATCGAAGAATAGACTATCTGATGTTATGTTTATAACATTCACAAATGCAGAATATGAGAAAGCCAAAGAATGCATTAGAAAAAAACTAAATTATGAAATTCATTTGGTTTTAGGCATAGAAACTAAGTCAATAAAACATTATTGCATTCCTGCAAAGACATTTATTGAAAAAGCAAAACCAGAAGTTTTTTGGAATTTATCAACAACAAAAGAATTGGAAAAATTTAATATAAGTTATTAATAGGATATTTGACAAGGTTGTTAATTTGTTAAATGAAACTGATGTAAAAATAAAATTAATAGACCCAATACTTCATCAGGTAGGATGGAGGAAGAACTCAATAAGTAGAGAGTATTACTTAACTGATGGTTGTATTAGCAATATTGGTGGTAAACATAAAAGAGAAAAAAGAAAATGGGCAGATTATGCTTTGTGTTATATAAATTCCTTTTCTATTACAATAGTTGAATCTAAGTATGAATCACATTCTCCTTTATATAGAAATCAACAAGCAAAGAGCTATGTAGAGATGTTGAAAGTAAAGTTTGCTTATTCTATAGATGGGCATGGTATTAAAGAGTTTGACTTTACCACCAATAAGTTTTAAAACAGGATTTTTTTATATTTAACTATATTCCATTTTTTCTAATAACTTCATATAATATTCTAAATTTATTAGAATATAAATAATTTAAACTATAGAATAATTCTTTAATTATTTCTATAATATCTAATTAATGTTGTTATATAAGGAATATTTCTTATAATAAAATTTTAATTAATATTATCAATTAAGGAGATTAAAGCATGTTTATAAAAAAAATACAAGTAAAGAATTTCAAGAGTTTTAATGATTTAAAAGTAGAGCTTGGCGAATTCAATATGTTAATTGGTGCTAATGCTTCTGGAAAATCCAACTTTATTCAAATATTTCAATTTATTAGAGATATAGTAAATTTTGGTTTAGATAATGCAATATCTATGCAAGGTGGTATTGATTATCTAAGGAATATAAAGATTGGCAAATCTGAAGATCTTTTGGTGAATGTTGTTTCTGATCATAAATTTAAGTGGACTGTACGAAAATCAGATAAAAGTTTATTAGGAATAAAAACATACAAAATAATTTATAATTTTGTCTTAAGACCTAGAAGAAGAGGACAGAGATATGAAACTGTTATAGATAAGTTAAAACTATTTTGCAACTTTGTTGAATTGAAAGAATTAAAGACAAAATTTAAAGAGATAGAAAAATATGGAAAGGGAGAAATTTCCTATTATCTTGAAAATGGCAAATTAAAAGTTGATTTAAAAATACCTTCTAAAGTAATGCTAGATAAAAATGATATATTGCCTTCATTTCTTAGAGAAGTAAAATACCCATCTAACACTATTCTTTTTAAAACCCCCTTTATTTTAACGCTTCCTGCATTTGAAATGGCTTTAAGTGATATTTCTATATATGATTTTGACCCTAAATTGCCGAAAAGAGCTACTCCAATAACTGGTAAAGCTGAATTTGAAGAGGATGGAAGTAATCTATCCATAGTTCTTAAAAATATCTTAAAAAATAGAAACAAATCGAGAAAACTTTTTAATTTAATAAGTGATCTTTTGCCTTTTGTTACTAAATTGGATATAGAAAAATTTGCAGATAAATCTTTACTCTTTAAAATACAAGAAGAATATTTTGGTAGACAATATTTACCTGCATCTTTGATTTCTGATGGTACAATAAATATTACTGCTCTTATTGTTGTTTTATTTTTTGGGAAAAATCAATTAACAATAATTGAAGAACCTGAAAGAAATATACACCCTTACCTTATTTCTAGAGTAGTGAATATGATGAAAGAAGCCTCACAGAAAAAGCAAATTATTGCTACTACTCATAATCCTGAAATGGTAAAACATGCAGGTTTAAAGAATATTTTACTGATTTCCCGTGATAAGGATGGTTTTTCTACAATCTCAAGACCAGCGGATAAGAAAGAAGTAAAAATATTTCTTAAGAATGAAATAGGAATTGATAGACTTTATGTAAAAGATTTATTGGGGGATTAATTATGGAATATTTAATATTATATGTTTTTGTTGAAGGTGAAGATGATGAAAGGTTCTTTAATAAAATAATAAAACCAAGATTACTGAATATGGGAAACTATGATTATGTAAAAGTGATGACCTATGCTAATGAAGAACCAGAGTGGCTTTTTGATTTTATTAATTCTATTAAAAAAATGAATGCTAATTATATTTATACAAGAGATTTCAATAAAGCACCGTGCATAACTTATGGAAAACAAAGTATACAAAAAAAATTAACAAATGTAGATAAAAACAAAATAATTGTGGTAGTAAAAGAAATAGAATCTTGGTATCTTGCGGGATTAAGTGATAAATACTCCAAAAAATTAAAAATCAGTTTATTTAGAAATACAAATGACATTACTAAAGAAGAATTTAATAATTTAATACCTAAAAAGTTTGAAAGAAGAGATTTTATGGTAGAAACTCTGAAATTTTTTAATATTGAAATAGCCATGCGTAAGAATGGTTCTTTTAAATACTTCATTGATAAATATAATTTATAGGTATAAAATATGCAAAATTGTAAAAAACATTGAATTGATAAATCATATTCAGTTCTATACTTCAATGATATATATAAATCTTGCTTCATTTAAATTAAGATAATTAAAAAAACTCTTTAAAATTAAATTTCAATTCTTTTTTTATCAAAAACTCCTATTTTTAATCACATATGGCTTACCTTTAATTCTTGTATATTTTGTTGAACATTCTATCTCCTACTTTATTTAAAAGTATAATTAAAAAGAAAGGAGGAAATGATGAATCTATTAGAAAAGAGTCAAGAGGAAGTAAATGATCCTTCTTTTACATTAAAAGCTATTTTTTGGGCATTAGTAGTAGTTTTTGTTTTTATATTGAGTTATTTTGTGATTCCAGCGTTTAGAACACGTGAGTTTTTTAGATTTGTAAGTTTCTTTGGAATAATTTTCTTTTTATTAGGTATAGCTTTGATATTTTTATCCATAAGAGAAAAAATAGATAGATTGTTAAAAAAGTTTTTAATTTTAACAGGAGCTTCTGCTATAGGAATTCCTATTGGTGTTATTTTGCATAATCTTTTCTATG